>Ga0210059_1013833_pt1 | contig 12010 bp, 4 predicted proteins | sample Ectturendosymbi2_FD_188042 | JGI IMG/M metagenome (GOLD analysis project Ga0210059, IMG submission 188042) | Ecteinascidia turbinata endosymbiont from Florida, USA - Sample 2 (SPAdes) (version 2) | ecosystem: Host-associated > Tunicates > Ascidians > Unclassified | place: Key West, Florida... | reverse complement strand
CCTAAAAGTCCTCCACTTATGACGTCACTCACAGACAACCTGCAAACCCCAAGCAAAAAATTTTTTTTCGAGTCTAATCTACAAGACTGGCCACGTTTTTCGAGATTTTCGCCGAGTCGCTAGAGCGAACAGGAGCGGAGATATTCATCCGCAAAGCCACGTTCGAATCAGCTGCTTTTTGCGAACCGCTTGATTTAACCCGGCTGCCAAAGTGTTAAACTACTGTAGCTGAGATTTGATCAGTCCTCCTAATTCTGTTTGATTTGTTGAAACAGGCCGTTTGCATTTCTTGCCTGATTAACAATAATTTTGAATTGGAGGCTTCATATCTCTAGTAGACCCCTTGACTATTTATCAACCCTTTGGATGGTCCAATTGACCCCTGCGGGTCGATATTGACCACTTTGAGAACCACTGGCCTAGAGGATATATTTCGCCAAGTGAACATGCGTTTTGATTTACAAAACAGACCTTTTCTTAACACTTTGAGAGCCGGCCTACGATATATTCGTAGTTCGATTTCGGCCTAAAAAACAGCAGTTTTCGGTTGCCTTACCAACGCCCTAGCTCCTCCGCCAATTCCACTAGAAAGCTGTTCAACGGCTCAAACGGATCGGCTAGTCTGGTAGATTGCACTCGAAAAAATAGTTTTTTTGGTTGGGGGGTGCGGATTGTTTGTGACTGATGTCATAAGTAAAGTAGTTTTAGGGTCATTTTGACTCATGTTGCCTGGCCTAGGGCCCAACCGCTAGGCCAAAGTGTTTCGATGAAGTTTTCATTGGAATCTAGACTCGAGTTGGAGTCTTTTTAGCCTTTGATCAACTTTCTAGCGTTTCTGGTTCAAAATTTATGATCTAAAATAAACAATTTAATTTATTAACTAATTAGCTAATTTGTCAAATATTTTTACTAACTTACATCACAACTTTTGAACCTGAAACCAGCAGGTCATCCAAAGTATCAAAAGACTCGGATTGTGGCCTAGTTTCTAGTAAAAACTTCAGCGAAATACTACCACCTAACGCTTGGCGCCCAGGGCCAGGCAAAGTGGGACAAGGTGGCCTAAAAGCCCTCCACTTGTGACGTCACTCACAAAAAAACTGCAAACCCCAAGCAAAAAATTTTTTTTCGAGTGCAATCTACTTGACTGGCCGATCCGTTTAAGCCGTTGAACAGCTCTCTAGTGCAATCGGCGGAGGAGCTAGGGCGTTGGTAAGGCAACCGAAAACTGCTGTTTTTTTTGCAAAAATCGCCAAAACCACCCGCGTGCCAAAGTGTTAATTGGCAAACTTAAAAAATTGGCAGTGGCTGCGGATACGCCTGTGGATCTTGAAATTTGAAAACTTAATCATACGCCACCTGTGACGTAACAGTAACGCACTACAAGAGTGCAGTAGGCTTGGTAGAATGGAACTAAACGTAAAAGATAAACTGTAAACCTGACCCTAACCTAATCCTAACCCCTAAACGTAACACCAAAGCCTGAAAAAAGTGAAGTGAAAAAAGAAAACGAAAGTTGGCAAGGTGAGATTTGAACTGAAAACCAATGGCATAGCAGCCGTAACGCATAACCGTTATGCTGCGAGCAGCACGCCATTTGTCTAACAAACTGATCTTTTTATGTGAATTACGTTAGGACAGGCGTATCCGTAGTCCTAAAAAATTAAAAAGTATGGAAAAGTATGAAAGCAATATTGCCAAAACATTATCATTTTGTAATGAAAAATCAATATTGCTAAAAATATTGCTATTTTCAAAAAAATTTTGCCAAAAATTTGCCATATTTTTTATCAAGCAACCTTGCATTGCTGGTACATCCCTATCATACGGAAAGTGCCTATATTGATGGTACATCCATACGCTGATAATAACGATGCTGTAGACTTTTACTTCTTCAAACCTTATTTCTGTGTTAGTCACGCTTTGCATACACAATACTGTATACTGTTGTTACTAATTCCTAAGCACGCTCACATTAATCTTTGTGTATCAAAAGACTCTGATTGTAGCCTAGTTTCCAATAAAAACTTCGGTGAAATACTACCACTTAACTGTTGGCACCTAGGGCCAGGCAAAGTGGGCCAAGGTGGCCTGAAAGTCCTCCACTTGTGACGTCACTCAGAAAAAACCCGCAACCCTCAAGCAAAAAATTTTTTTCGAGTGCAGACTAAAAGACTTGCTGCATTTTTTGAGACTTCTACTGGGTCTGTAGAGCATACTGGACCAGAGAAATTCTCGTGCAAAGCCACGTGCGTTTAGGCGTTTTTTTTCCTGAAAAGTCCCGAATCCTAGCGGACGCCAAAGAGTTAATTACTCAAGCAGTGTCTATTTTGTCTCATGAGGCAAAACAAACACCCCTGGAGCTATTTTGCTTTCAGCCAAAGATTTTCAAACTACAGCTGAAAGACATTACAATGCATGTTTTTCTTCGAGCCACATAAACAAAGAAAATCATTTCACAAGTTGCAGTTATTTTATGAGGCAAAATATACACTCCTGGAGTTGTTTTGCCACCAGCTGAACGTGATTGGCTGAACTGGTCACGTGACAAGTTTGGCCAGCATGATTGTTTCAGTTGACTGTGACATCTGTAAATGGGTCAGTCTAAGAGACAAGTAATGTCATGGTTCCAGTGCTGGAAATATGTTAGCAGCTTCTTGCTTGCATTCTGTAAACTGTAAGCTAAACCTAAAACCTTGTTTCTTTACGTATTGTACTCGTCACGTGACCATTTCAACCAGCTGTGTTTGAATAAAGGTCAAATGTACTCTTCAAAGATGGTTTAATCCGTTGTGCCTACTGCAGTCCATAGCAATTTCTAAGACTCACAGTAGTCTGATTCTAAATAAAAAAAAACGCACAAACAGCAAACACGTGTTATGTGTAAGTGGAATTTACTCATTGTGTAGACATCTGTGCCTATGCTCAGATGCCATGAGTAAGTAAAAAACAATGCGCGACCCATTAAAACCATCACTTCACTACGATGAACAACCGCACAACATCGAACTCTACGCAAACCTGGGTCCTTCTTGTTGTGATGAAGGCACTTTTTTGATGCACGCTGAACACAAGGCTGTCTGGCCTGGAGAGACTTTGATCAAACAGCCTACCAACACAACATCACATAACCTAGTTTGCTCGCAGACAATCATCTGCTTACCATGCCAAAACCAACGAGCAAATATTACGTTTTGTCGGGACTGTTTCGCGATTGTCTGATTATTATGCATGAAGGCTCTGTGCGCTAGGAATAAGACAGAGCATTTACGTTAATTAATCAAGGTCAGAGACGAAGTAGCAACTTGGGTTTCCGAACGCTCCATGCAGAGCAACAGCGCAAACACTTATGAGCAAATATTGCCAATATATATCGACGGAATTTTGCTGATACGATACATCGGCAACATTGTCATATTGGTGTGCTGATACATCGGTCGAGCTCTACTTATGACGCCACTCACAAAAAATCTGCACTTCCCAACCAAAAATTTTTTTTCGAGTGCAGACTAGAAGACTTGCGTCTTTTGAGCCTGAGAACAGCTCTCTACCACTTTTGGCGGTTGTAGTGCAAACCACTTGATTTAGACCGGATGTCAAAGTGTTAAGTGTATGTGGTACACCGTAGTCTTTCATAACAATAAAATGATGTCGAATCTGCATTTCATTTCATGGCTACTTGCCATGTTTTGTTTGAATGATGGTGTCGTTTCACAAACAGAAGGGTCATTTCATTATAATTCAACCCATGGGTTGAACCACATGGTTTAGGATTTTGTTCCTTTTCACCTATGTTTGCAGCTACAAGTTTTTAGGAAAATTGACACCAATTTTGTAAAAATTGATCGAGCGGGTTTTGATTTATCACTGCTTTTATATTTTTATCACTAGATGGCATTTGCATAGATGAGCAACACAAAAATGAGTATAAATCTAGATCTGCTAGTCCAATCCTAATGAAATTGGGGTCTATACCTATGTTTTATAGGTTGGGCTTTCTAAATATGCAGTTTAAATTTAACTAAAACTAATACTTTTCATGATGTTTGCATTTTTCTCCCCTACATTGCTCGCCTAATTTGGGATGGATGCCAAAAAGTATTTTGTTTATTTGTTGGTTTAGATAGAAAACACGGCTATGTCTCCAAACATATTGTTCTCAAGACAAACATTTATGAACTTCTACAAAAAAATCAAAAACAAATGCAGAAGAATTAGCTCTAAACATATTTCTTTTGTCTGCTCTATGACATCACAAGTGACATTCGCATACAATCTGTTACATAACAGTCTTGTGAATTGCTAGCTAATGACTTCATAAATACCTGTAATATGATAGAAACTGTCTTTGATTACTTGCATATGGATTGTCTTTTAGTGTTTTTTTGTGGAACTTCTACACTTTAACAGTCCTTTATAAACAGTTTAAGGTTGATATGACCTAGCATACTCAACTGAAGACTTCAGGTGTCTGCAGTTGCTTTCGTGTTGTATATAACAAAAGCACATACTTCATTTAAACAATGTTTTCAGGATGATGTATCCTTATCTATGAATTTTATCTAATAGTTTTAACTGAATTTATTGAAGTTACACAAACTCTAAACTTTATTGGCCATCTAATAGGATCTATCTTCATTGCATTCCAACACTTCAATTGAATGAGATGCTTTGAACTCAAAAAGAAAGCCATCACTTCACTGCGATGAACAACCGTACAACATCGAACTCTACACAAACCTGGGTCCTGCTTGCTGTGATGTAGGCACTTTATTGAAGGACGCTGAACACAAGGCTGTCTAGCCTAGAAAGACTTTGATAAAACAGCCAACCAACACAGCAGCACATAACCTAGTTTGTTCGCAGATAATCATCTGCTTACCGTGCCAAAACCAACGAGCGAATGTTGTGTTTTGTCGGGACTGTTGCATGACGGTCTGATTATTATGCATGAAGGCTCTGTGCGCTAGGAACAGGACAGAGCATTTGCGTTAATCAATCAAGGTCAGAGACAAAGTAGCAACTTGGGTTTCCAAATGCTAATTAGGAGCCTGGGTTGGACAAAGCATGGGTTAGACAAAGCAACTTGGACAAAGTAGCAACTTGGGTTTTCCGAACGATGTATCGGCACACCGATTCTGCTATTTGAATAAGAGCTGATGATGCCTACTTTGTAGGCGAAATATATGCTCTGTAAGATCATAGTGTCTGATTCTGTGCTGAGAAAGGATTTCTTTCTATAGACAGTGATATTACAGGTACTTATGAAGTCATTAGCTAGCAATTCACAAGACTGAAGTAACAGATAGTATGTGAATGTCACTTGTGATGTCATAGAGCAGACAAAAGAAATTTGTTTGAGCCAATTATTCTGCATTTATTTATGATTTGTAGAAGTTCATGAATGTTAGTCTTGAGAATAATATGTTTGGAAACGCAGCCATGTTTTCTATGTAAACCAACAAATATTTAAAAAATATTTTTTTGGCATCCATCCCAAATTAGGCAAACAATGTAGGGGTGCATAAACACAAATATCATTAAAAGTATTGGTTTTAGGTAAATTTATACTGCATATTTAGAAAGCCCAACCTATAAAATATAGGTATAGACACTAATTTCATTAGGATTGGACTAGCAGATCTAGAGTTGCACTCATTTTTGTGTTGCTCATCAAGGTGAATGCCATCTAGTGATAAAAATATAAAAGCAGTGATAAATCAAAAACTGCTCAATCAATTTTTACAAAATTGGTGTCAATTTTCCTAAAAATGTGTAGCTGCAAACATATGTGAAAAGGATCAAAAACCTAAACCATGTGGTTCCAAATTTAAGAACTTTGGGCTGAATTATAATGAAATGACCCAGAAACAAGTCTGATTCTAGTTATCCTCATAGCACAAACACTTACTGTGATATGTTTGAGGAAATTTCAGATTTGAAGATTGTTACATAATACTTCTGTGGGCCACCTATAATGCTGTGGTGACCCAAATGTGGTCCGCGGGCTGCTAATTGTCCACCCTTGCTTTAATGCGACATCTAAGATCAGTGATACTGTATTCTAGACCTATAACTAACTATACCAACATTAGTTGAATTATATGTCATGCCTGAGCCAAAACTAACACCAAGTGAAAATTTCAAGATCAAGAAGATGGAAGCTAGCTGTGTATTTAGGGAGTTTATCTGATTTTGATGCTTTGGAATCACCCAAAAAAGTTATTTTGTTGTAATGAGATTATCAGACAAGCGTGAATTGTTAATTCATGTGCATGAATTTCTTACAAACTACCTTTTTAAGTTTAGCAATTAACTGCATTATCAATATGCAACTTGGTTTTGTGAGTCAGACTTACGCAATCAGCATTCTATTGTCCGTGTGCTTTTTCTGTTTAAAGGAAAATTATGGCCAGATCTTTCACCTTCATTACTAGTTCCGGTTAGACAAGAAACCTTCAATTTTCCTGTATCTTCAGTTGTAACTGATCATACCGTTGTCATGCGTGCTTCAAATATATAGTGTTGACGAATGATTGAGCACCTAACAGTTGCCAAAATAATTTTAACAGCTTGCGTTCTGGTAGGCTAAGGCTAAAATCCGGCAGTTTGCACGTGTTTATGCATGGGAATATCTCTGCTTACGATTGTGCTGGAGAGCTGTTTAAACCCTTAGAAGATTCGGCAAGTGTTCGCATCTGCAATCAAAAATAAATTTTTTGGTTGGAGGTTGTGGATTTTTTGTGAGTGACGTCATAAGTTGTTTTTTTGTCCCACTTTCTCTGGCCCTAGGCCCAAACCGCTAAATGCTAATCTTTCGTTCAAATTTTTTGGCAACTAGGCTGAAAGGACTTTTAGGCCACCTTGGCCTACTCCATCTGCCCCTGGGCTCAGTCTATTAGATTATAGTATTTCGCTGAAGTTTTTATTAGAAACTAGGCTACAAGCCGAGTATTTTGATACTTTGGATGACCTGCTGGGTTTCAGGTTCAAAAGTTATGATCTGATGTAAAGAAAATATTTGACTAATCAGCTAATTAGATAATTAATTAATATGTTTTTGTAGATCATAACTTTTGAACCAGAAGCGCTAGAAAGTCGATTAAAGGCTTAAATGACTCAAACTCGAGCCTAGTTTCCAATGAAAACTTCAGCGAAATACTTTGGCCTAGCAGTTGGGCCATAGGCCAGGTAACATAACTCAAAATGGCCCAAAAACTACTTTGCTTACGACGTCACTCACAAAAACTCCGCAATCCCCAACCAAAAAATTTTTTTCAAGTGCATACTAGAAGACTTGCCGAATCTTTTGAGGGTTTGAACAGCTCTCTAGCACAATCGGCGGAGGAGCTAGGGCGTTGTTAAGGCAACTGAAAACTGCTGGTGTTAGGCTGAAATCCATGTACGATATATTCGTAGACCGGCTCTCAAGGTGTTAACTCTTCAAGATGTTGGTGAAATATGACGTGTAGAAAAAAGTGAAACAAACAACTTGTTATAAACTTAACTATTAATCACTTGACATTTTTACGTCCAGTAAATACTCTGCTGCTTTATGATTCATTTTCGCATGCCCAAACCCATTTTTTTGTAGTAACATGGTTTTTGCAAAGATGGAAAAACCAACAAATAAAAAGTTTTGCATTGTCTAAGTTTTCAATGATGTTATGTGGTATTGGACAAGGCTTGAGTAAATCAAAACTTGTGCAAACATGTATATATTTCTGAAACTAAAACTTGCACAAATGTGTATTTCATAAGGTACATACTGTTGCTTAATAACAGTGTGGTGTAAGATGAACAATATTGATTTTTGTTGCAGTGTTTTTTGTTTTGTTCTATTTTGTCAGGCTGGAGGTGCTAAGGTGATGGCTGTACCAAAAAATGTTGCATTAAGTACTGTAACTAGTGCTACTAGTGCTCCACAATGCCAAAGTTTTTCGAGTTCCATTAACACACTCCACACTGTCTCTGGAGATCACTCCGTGGCATCATGCAGTGATTTAAAAGTAAAGACACACTTGACTCCAGCAAAGGTGATACAAGCTTTGCCTGTTGCTTCTGGGCGTAACTCTTCACCACAAGTGATTCGCATTATCAAGCAGTCTGAAATGGTATGTGCATCAATTGCTGTTTTTGTGTTTGCTAGTATAATACTTCATGATAAATTGTTGTTTAGCCAACCATCGCTGTTTCCAGTCACATGAAAGCAACCCTGGCCAGCCCAATCAAAGGTTAGTGTGTTTGGTTATTTAGATGGGATTTTTCATGATAAACTTGATGAACATTTGTCTAAATATTTGAGTACAGTGTTTTCTTTTTGAGTGAGACAGCTGTGGAAAAATCTGCCCATCAGCCATTGGAAATTTGTACAACGAAAGGATTGCAAAAGAAAAATGTTGAACATTCAGTTGTAACTGATCTAACCAAATGTTTATCAACGTTGTTGCTTCTAAAATTTGGAAATGCTAACTTGTGAAAGCAATGGACATATGAAGCATATTTTCAAAAGCCTTGATGTATGACTTTGAATGTTAGTGTAAATTCTTTAACACTTTTAGAGCCACCTGGTTTCGGCGATTTTTGCACAAAAAACAGTAGTTTTCGGTTGCTTTACCAACGCCCTAGCTCCTCTGCTCATTGCGCTAGAGAGCTGTTCAGCGGCTTAAACGGATCGGCCAGTCTAGTAGATTGCACTCGAAAAAAAATTTTTTGCTTGGGGGATGCGTTTTTTTTTGTGAGTGACATCATAAGTGAAGGACTTTTTGGCCATCTTGGCCCACTTTGCCTGGCCCTGGGCGCCAACCGTTAGGTGGTAGTATTTTGCTGAAGTTTTTACTGGAAACTAGGCTACAATCCGAGTCTTTTGATACTTTGGATGACCTGCTGAGGTTTCGGGTTCAAAAGTTGTGATCTAAGTTAGTAACAATATTTGACTAATTAGCTAATTAATTAATTTGTTTATTTTAAATCATAAGTTTTGAACCAGAAACGCTAGAAAGTCGATCAAAGGCTCAAAAGACTCGGACTCGAGCCTAGTTTCCAATGAAAATTTCAGCGAAACACTTTGGCCTAGTGGTTGGGCCCTAGGCCAGGTAACATGAGCCAAAATGACCCTAAAACTACTTCACTTATGACATCAGTCACAAAAACTCCGCAACCCCCAACCAAAAAATTTGTTTTCGAGTGCAATCTAGTAGACTGGCCGATCCGTTTGAGCTCTTGAACAGCTCTCTAGCGCAATCGTAAGAGGAGCTAGGGCGTTGGTAAGCAACCGAAAACTGCTGTTTTTTAGGCCGAAATCCAAGTATGAATATACCGTAGGCCGGCTCTCAACGTGTTAATAATCCAGCTATTTATGAATGCCTTGTCTATTACATTATAAAAAATATGGACTGACTCCTGTGCTTGCTTCCAGTTTTCACAGAGTGGTGTCTTCGCATTTGTTAGAGACTATCTACTCCCACCTTTGCTTCTTTGTAAAAAAATACAGTTACTGGTTTGTTTTTCAGCTTGTTCTCTGATGGAATAGCCACATTTGAGTGCAAATGAACTTGCTATGTTTACGGATTTTGACTATATACTTGTACTAATACTTAGTTATAGCATCTGTAGCAACAGCAGCATCTGACAAGTTGAAAATGGTTGTTTCATGCAGGCTGCAAGTTTCTTTAAGATTGTTAGGTATTTACTGCAGTTTGATCGAATCTTACCAACAAGGTCGCATCCTTGTTTTACCAGGCGCAATCAAAGGTCTAAGGATGTAAAATATTGCTTAATTAATTATCACTGGTTACGTTGTGTCCATTCTTGAACAAAGGCATTATAAGTTTCATCACTGTCAGTTGGCACGCTCACATCACCACTCCTGTTCTCGTCTTTTCCAACATCAAGGAAACTATTAAATAAATATTTGGTTTCAACATCAACGGCCATCTACAATTTTATCGCAAATTTATCTGGTTTGTTGGCCATACATTATGAAAACCTGAACCATGCCTTACATGGGAGTAGCTCCTCATCAACAGTAATATTTGCATTAGACCTGAATACATTGTGACAATTTTCAATGAAAGAGTTCGATGAAGTTGAAACTTAACACTTTGAATGCCGGGGTACCATATATTCGTACTTGATTTCGGCCTAAAATCAGCAGTTGTCAGTTGCCTTACCAACGCCCTAGCTCCTCCGCCGATTGCGCTAGAGAGCTGTTCAACGGCTCAAACGAATTGGACAGTCTTCTAGTCTGCACTCAAAAAAATTTTTTTGGTTAGGAGTTGCGTTTTTTTTGTGAGTGACGTCATGAGTGAAGTAGTTTTTGGCCCATTTTGGCTTGTGTTGCCTGGCCTAGGGCCCAACCACTAGGCCAAAGTATTTCACTGAAGTTTTCATTGGAAACTAGGCTTGAGTTTGAGTCTTTTGATCCTTTGATCGACTTTCTAACGTTTCTGGTTCAAAACTTATCTTAAATAAACAAATTGATTAATTATCTAATTAGTCAAAAATTTTTATTAACACTTTGAGAGCCGGTCTACGATATATTTGTACTTCGATTTTGGCCTAAAAACAGCAGTTTTCAGTTGCCTTACAAACGCCCTAGCTGCTCCGTTGATTGCGCTAGAGAGCTGTTCAAGGGCTCTAACGGATCGGCCAGTCTAGTAGATTGCACTCGAAAAAAAATTTTTTGGTTGGGAGTTGCGTTTTTTTTTGTGAGTGACATCATAAGTGAAGTAGTTTCAGGGTCATTTTGGCTCATGTTGCCTGGCCTAGGGCCCAACCACTAAGCCAAAGTGTTTCGCTGAAGTTTTCATTGGAAACTAGGCTCGAGTCATAGTCTTTTGAGCCTTTGGTCGACTTTCTAGTGTTTCTGGTTCAAAAGTTATGATCTAAAATAAACAAATTAATTAATAATCTAAATAGTCAAATATTTTTACAACTTGCCTCACAACTTTTGAACCCGAAACCCCAGCAGGCCATCCAAATTATCAAAAGACTCGGATTGTAGCCTAGTTTCCAGTAAAAAGTTCAGCGAAATACTACCACCTAACGGTTGGCGCCCAGGGCCAGGCAAAATGGGCCAAGGTGGCCTAAAAGTACTCCACTTATGACGTCACTCACAAAAAACCTGCATCCCCCAAGCAAAAATTTTTTGTCAAGTGCAGATTAGAAGACTCGCCGCGTCTTTTGAGACTTTACCGGGTCTGTAGAGCATACCGGACCGGGTTGTCTAGCAGTTTCGTTTCTTCATTTTTCAATCGCAACGCCATTTGATAATGTTCACCGACCTTTTCACAAGTGCTTTTCATTCTACTTAATGCTTTTTGATCATTTCTTGAAAGAGCCACCACTTGTTGCTCATTAAAATCAGCAAAGTCATGCTCTAACACTCAACACCCTTTCTCCAAAATGTTCTGATAGTGCAGGTTCGAACCCTAGGAAACCCTACGGTGCCAAAAGCCTTGAGGGTTGGGGTTGGGAAGGTTTGGTTAATGGTTCTCACACCGCGAACCCACCCCTGCTAATCTGCAGTCCTGCAACTATCTTGAGAAAGCCGTGCAACAAACAGACCTGCTTGACTTACTAACTTTTGAGCTGCCAGCACGCAGTGAGGACAAAGCCTCTAATCAGAAGTAACACAAAACGGCAAAGAAACTGTACAACACAACACTGACTGTCTCAAAACACCACACGGACTAAAACACAGACGTCACAAAAGGACAAAGCACCAGGGAAATAGTTCATCCGAACAATCGTACGAAATACCTTGCAGCAATCCTAAAGCTTAGTTGTGCTAAGTTTATACGTGACATTTTTTTATTTGAAAACAAACAATACAAGCTATCAAGCAATTATTTCACAAATGTTAAAGTATGTACTTTCCACGATGGGTGTAAGCAAGGAATCGATCAGCAAATTTTTAATAGGAAATCGATTTCACGTAAAATTACGCATCCTCAGTCCTGAAAATTGCAAGCAAAGCTTGCAGGTGAAAAGTTGAAAGGCTGAAGTA
>Ga0210059_1013832_pt1 | contig 12012 bp, 7 predicted proteins | sample Ectturendosymbi2_FD_188042 | JGI IMG/M metagenome (GOLD analysis project Ga0210059, IMG submission 188042) | Ecteinascidia turbinata endosymbiont from Florida, USA - Sample 2 (SPAdes) (version 2) | ecosystem: Host-associated > Tunicates > Ascidians > Unclassified | place: Key West, Florida... | reverse complement strand
CATTGTGACGTCACCTCCAGATAATGCCAAAACGAAAAATGTTTTTTTGATCTCAACTAGAAGACTTGCTGAATCCGTAGAGGGTTTGAACAGCTCTCTAGCAGCTGGCAATTTTTGGCCAAAAAAGGGCTGGCCAATCGCAGCCGTTAAAGGGTTAAAGCACAATGTAAATAAAATATTTGTTCCTGCAATGTAATGTGCGCATTGTAACTATACGGGCATTGGGTTTTTGCATTGATGTAAGCAATTTATCCAAACTTTGTAGTCTCTTGCACTATCCACCTTATGTGAAATGTTTTAAACATACTCGTATATCAACACCATCTTTCTTCCACAGAAATCATTTTTTGTGATTTCAGTAAACTAGCTACTGGTGTGTTTTTTGTACAGCAGGCTTGGCTGTTTTTTGTAGATCAATGCTATTGAACAAACTGCTGCAACTAAATGTGAATTTGCAATTAACCCTAGTGCAGTTGGTAACCTTCACATCATCTATATCATTGTTGTGTTTTGACAAGCACAAAGACTTCTCTTGATTTAGGGCAAAGAGATTTGGTATTTATTACTGTAATACAGTAGGATTTGCTTATAACGATGCTTTTTGTTGGTCCTAGCTGAATTCTTATCTGGGAACAATTTATTGTGGTTTGTCTACAATGTTGCATTTTCTCCAGTCCCATGAAGTGACGTTATAGAGCAGTTATACTAGTAAGTATTATCCAATTTTTGAAGTACCACAGAGGTAAAACAAGGACAGTCAAATCTGCTTGCAAAGCATTTTACTGCAGGAGATTGATTTTGCATCAAGTTTGCATTTTCAATCCTGCAGTTGTAAGTAAAAACGTACAGGTGAAATGATGAAAACTATAGTAAGACTTTTGCAATTTCAAACACATGCTAAGGCTTTCAAAAAAGGCAATTTTTGATTATAGCATATGCCCAGACATTACCAAACTAAAAGGTATCGTGCTTTTATAACCAAACTAAAAATCTAAGTTATTGTCGATAGTACAGTGAACACAGTAACGATATTTGCAAATGCATGTTGCTGTTGACCACTGAAACTACAAGAATCCTCTGTGGCCATTGTTAGAAGGCGCTGGTTTGAATGAGTCAACTAAGTTCTGTTCAGTTGTGCCTGGCCATGTGGCCATTCTCACTGTGGGTTGTGTGGGCTGCCACTTTTGAATTTTCCCAAATTTTTCTTGCTCCAGTAAAATTCTGACATTTCTTGAAAGTGCAGTTAGCAGTGATTTCCTGTCCATGTCGTTGACAAGTAAAGTACTGTATGCCACGGACGACTGAACAAAACCTTGTTGACTCATTCAAAACAGCACCTTCTAACAAGGGCCACAGAGGGTTCTCTTAATTGCAATGGTCAACAGCAGCATGCATTTGCAAATATAGTTACTGTCTTCGCTCTGCTGTCAATGAAAGCTTAGATTTTTAGTTAGGTTATAAAAGCATAATATTTTTTGGTTCAGTAATGACAGTGTAATTGTTTTGATGTATGCTATGATAAAAAATTGGCTAGTTTAAAGGCCTTGGCATGCGTGTGAAACTGCAGAAGTGTTGCTCTAGTTTTACATCATTTCACCTGTATCTTTTTACTTACATTGCAGGATTGAAAATGTGTACTTGATGTGAAATTGATCTTCTGCAGTAAAATGCTTTGCGAGCAGATTCGACTGTTCCCGTTTTACCTCTGTGGTACCATATTTTGCAGACCATTACATGCACTGGATAAGGCGCACTTTCAATTTTTGAATGCTATCTGTTCATTTTTCATATGTTAGACACAAAATGGTGGATCACATATGAAGGAGTTTAGTCTATCACACATGCCTAATCTGTTAGCCACAAATAGAATAAACTAAAAGCTGTGCACATGTTTGTTTTGGTGTGCACCAATGTGGTCAGGAGCCTTGTGAAGTAATACATATAGCTCTGTGCGCAGGAGTCTTGCAGAGTAATACAATCTGTGCTTCAACACTAAAGATATGTGCAAGTTACAGAACCACATGCGCTGCTCATTGCAATTCTTGTAGGTTCATTACGTAACATGATAAGTTGGTTACAAAAAAATCGTAACTAGCAGTTATATAAATACCACCGTTTACCACATAAAATTGGTCCTAGGTGAGAAAGCACAACCAGATTCATACATTAGGTGCACTGCATTATAAGATGCACTTGCGAGTTTTGAGAAAATTAAAGGATTTTGAGTATGCCTTATGGTCTGAAAATTACAGTACTTTGAAACTTGGATATTATTGGTAAGTACAGGCAGAATCCTTGCAGAGCTATGAAGGTACAGCATGGAAGGACAATTCCTCAAATACTTTACTTTACTTGACTATTGATAATTGTCTCAAATGCATGTCATGCATTTGTGTTTATGATTTTTATTTACCCTTCTCGGTCTGTTACTGCAACAACTCACTCAAACGATGAAGCCTACTACCATCTTTTCTATGAAAATAAAAACAGATTATGAATAGGGAGTGAATTTGGTATGAAGATCAGTGAAGTAGCATAATTGAAACACTATTTTAAATTCTGAGCTCATACGTTTTCTCTGCTGTTAAATATCTTAAATGTCATATTTTTTCATTCTTATTTTCTGCTTTTTGGCTATTCTGTGCTCTTAACCAAAAACATGAAGTGGAACTTATGGCTGGAAAGATTTAATAACATGTTCTCATTGACTTGAAATGCTAGTTTAAATGCATCGTTGTTGATAATTGCATAACTGTTGTATCTTGAAGTTGCTGCAAAACATTGGCAAAAACTTGGGTTTCACTGCACTGAACTTGATATTAATATATATATTTTTGTGCTTAATCTATCATAGTTTAACCACCTGGTAACTAAAAGTTAGCTCAGAGCACTTAATGTACTGTTACATTCATGACCAATTAACGTAATTCTGATCTTTCCTTGGTGTTTCTGTGAATTTTTGCATCTCATTGGCCATGTTTTGTATTGCTTGCTTCTTAAGAAAAGTAAATTTGCTCCAAGTGTCATAACTCACATTTAAAGGCAGATTCACAAAAATGCCCAATCATTTACATAGATGCAGTCAATTATCAATGAACTCCATTTTTATGGCATTCATTTTTTCCATTTTGCAACCAATGGAGTGGGATCATACAATTGAGATATTTTCCATGCGACTTATAACTTCTTGTTCCCTACAAAATGCCACACAAACACATAAAATTTATATTTTGTATCACTGCTAAGCCCTTTGTCATTAAATGTAAAGATGTGTTTTTTTTTATTCTTTGTACCATAACCAAGAATCATTACTTTTTTGATAAAGATTGCTCCAAGAGGCTGTAATTGTTAAATTTTTGAATGAACCGTCTTGTGAATTTAAAATAAGGTGTTTGTTGTGCAGAAAATGAATGGTTTGTGTGCACCTAAAATTTTTGTATTTGTCAACACTTTCAAGCAAACTCATATTTCAAGCAATGAGTTTATAGTTTCGATGTTAGTAGAATACTAGTATCAACCGCAACAAAACATAGCATGTTTTAACCAGTTCAGTTTCACCAAACCTGCTTTTGTACTCCCTTTGGAGTGTCACGAGTGGTCTAAGGTCGACCGATGAATCATCATGCTGATATAAATTGGCCGATTAATGATGATGCAAATGTATCATGTTGGCAAATTTCCGATGTAATATATCGGCAATATTTGATCGTGAAAGCCACTACGCTTTTCTTTTGCACTCTGCTCGGAAGCCCAAGTTCTTGTTCCGTCTCTGATTTATTACCGTTAATTCTCTGTTCTGTTCCTTGTGGCCTGCAGCCCTTCGACTGCTTGAATTAGTGCCATGTAATTGTCCCTGAAATAAACCGGTTTATAACTTACACTTGTGAGTTTTCACGTGGTAAGCAGTTGACGAACAAATCACGGCTTACGCTGTGGCGTTTGGATATTATAGTGACCCAGGTCTGAGCAGAATTTGGCGTTGTGCGGTTCCTCATCGCATTGAATTGCATGTTCCCTCACAGTTTTGAATGAGCCCGCATTGATCGTTGCCCGTTTATGAGATTCGTTTTAGCTTTTGCCAACTCATGAGAAAGAGTTTTCAACACTGATGGGCTTGTTTTGACGACAGCAGACGTTCACTGCAAGGGAACATTACTGAAAAACTGTTTCCTGAAAAACAGCTTGAACTTGTTATATTTCTGTTAGTGTAGAAAAGCAAGCATCTCTCTACATTTAGTTGTGAGCTATTCGCATTTTCTTGTGGTTTGGTTTCATGTGGATTCAAATGTTTTTAAAACTGTATTTTGCTTAATGCAAAAATGTTGGTGTCGACCCCAAAACATATTTAGTCGGTCGAGCCCTTGTCTGCGGCGCCCATCTCCGGTTGCTTGCGCCGGGGCCACGTGACTACTTTCGCGGTGAATGCTGCATTCGTAGCAAGTGTTCGTTATGACCGCCTAGGTCCTAGGATGAATCAAACCTACCAGCATTCGAGCTGCTCGCTGAAACCGCTGCACCACCTGCCTGGGGTTTTAACCAGCTACAGCGAGTTCCTGCTTCTCAATATCATTACTGTTGATACGAATGTCAAGTACTGAAGCATGATGGAAAGATAAGAACAATAGCAACTAGGTTTTGATTTAAGCATGATAGTGGTGCTGAACCCAACTGTTTTCATCCGTTTTTACAGTCATGGAAAGCCAGGGCTGAAGGCTACAAAGAGTGCATCAAAAACTTTGGGACGTATGATGAAAAAGGTCCAGAATTCAGCAAATACCTTGGATTGGTAAAAAAGTTCGTCACAGATTCCAATGAACTGAATCGAATCCAAGGTCTTCAAGCAACTCTCCTGTTTGTAAAGAACGCTCATGTTGCTGGAAAGTAAGGCTGAACAGATGAACTTGATTTCTACTAATGTTCCACTTTGTGTGTTGCGAGATACTCTTACAGTTCTCTTGTATCCTTTTGATTAATTGACTCAATGGAGAGACATACCTTGAAGATGAAATCTGTTTGGTATGTTACTTATTCGAATTCTTAAGGATGCAAGGTTTTCCAGGTTCCATTAAATGTGTATTAAAAAAAAATTGCGTCAGAGTTGTAATTTTGCTGTAAAATTAAGGATCAGAATATTCAGTGTAAAACGGTCGTTAAAGTTTGTTCAGTTGCAAAGTGGGTGTTATTGCAGTAACACTGGCTGTGAATTTATACCGCTGTGTTTCAGAAAGCGCGCGATTCTTTTGTAATACGCGGGTTGCACTGCGCGCAATGATTGCTTTGCCGCATTTTCAGGACATGCGCTGAAGTCGTATCTGGACTGATCGCCAAGTGTTTCAATGCCAAGCCACGCTTGCGCGAGCTGGGAATCGACGTGTGCCTGATGTATATTGAAATTGACAAAAACGAACAAACGGTTGAGGAACTCGTCAAAGGATTTGCAAATAAGCAGCCGAAGATTACTCATGCTTGCGTTGATGCAGTAACCAAAGCGCTGAGGTAAGTTCTTTCCAAGTGATCAATACGTCTGGACAAGCAATGCTATTGATCTTTTTTATCAAAATCGATGCAGGCGTTATGAAAAAGCATGTTTCACCTGTAATGTAGACTCGAGTGGGCTAGAAGCGCGTTAATTAAGCGTTCGTCAAATTACTGCTACGCCTTAACATAAAAAATGATGCCGCGAAATCAAAACGTTCCTGCACACGTTATGTTGCGAATAGAATCTGCTGGTGGTCGATCGGCTTATCATTATCTGCACACTTAAAATGTAAAGACTTCTCCGCATCGTTAAGTTTTCCCATTTTTTTCACGTTGCAGTGAGTTTGGCTCCAAAGTGGTATCCGTCAAACCGATCATCAAACAAGCGATTAAACTTCTCGACCATCGAGATAAAAACGTCCGCGAATCGACCAAAGCCCTTTTTATTGAGATTTACCGTTGGATAGGAGCAGCTATAAAAGTCCCTCTTCAAGGAATTAACGCAGTTGTTGTAAGTGGTCAGTTGTTTAACGACTTTTGATGATGCTCTCTGTCAGTTTGTTTTGCTAATGAGATGAAAAGAATGCCTTTCAATACTATTTTCTAATCTAATGGTGAAATTCCTTTTCTTTTGTATTTTGCCCAATGTTTTAATAGTGTTTGGAATCTTCGTCTGCTTTTCTTAGTGGTAATTGCGTCTTGCGCGCGCCGTGTGTGCAACAACAATCACACAATCGTCCTTTGTTGTGCGTATCCCCTTACACCTCGTCATTATGTGTTAAAGCACTGTCGGTGGAGATTTAAACTGGCGCACCTCGCTTGTCCTTTCGATACTCTTAGAGAGAGTGTGGGCTGACGTGCTCGTGGAATGTGGACGCATCACCTACGCTGTCAGACTAAATAGTTGCGCTGCGTTTTAGAAGATGTGTAATAGAAAGGAAATCTGTGGAATTCAACGCACTGTTGGTTGCGACTGCTCTGGCTTTTCCCAATCGGCGTGTTCGAAGAAGTGCAGCCGGTTTTGACAACCCTAGGAGCAGTGCACAGGTTACAACTAAAAAGCAGGGATTTTCTAAGCTGCTTAGAAAGAGTTGTCCGTCTTTGTGGTTCGCGAATTGCATTCAGCAGAAAGTACTTCTTCAAAATTTGTTCAGATCTGATAGTGTGCTAAAATAATGTTAAACTTGTCTAAAAAAGTAATGATTTACGGTAGACAGTGTTCATTTCTCGATTGTTACGTGAGATGTTGCGATGACTGAGGCCGGTGAACATGACGGCGGCCGAGTGGTCAGCGTTCAATCCGTTGCCCCCTCCCCACTTAAAAGCAAGGACAAAACACAATGTGACCCGTTACAACCCGAGACCATTGTCGAGTTAGTCAAAGACAAGGCGGCTTCGGTTCGAACAGTTGCGGAAAGCAGCTCACCCAAGGTAAAGGCCCGTGTCGAGGCAAACGACAGCAAGATACATTTCAAAGAGAAGCCGCTCGATGCTGTTGCACGAATACTGGGCCTGTCCGAGGTCAGACAAAGCCATCCGCGATCGGCACGTGACGTAGGAACAACAATTCGCCCGAGTTCATCGCAGGAACCTAAAGGCCTTCCATCTCGAAGCTTTCTCAAGAACCAGAGCATTCTCGCTGTTGCTTGCGTGCTGCCTCCTGTGGTACGTCGTCGTCGTAGGTGCTGCTGCGTAAATATTACGGTTAGAACGTGCGGCTTCAGCCAAACATCGCCGAACTCATTGAATGCGGTCAGCTCCATTCAAAACGAACCTTGATCGGAGCACTTGTGCGCGTTTGAAAACACAACGTTATGAATTGCTTTTCGCCCGGTGCTATTTTCGATTTGCCGATCATGTTGAAAAGCATTCGCTAGAAACGGGGCTTTGTTGCTGGATCTAACATAAGGTGTTTCATTGCAGTTGAAAGAGCTTGAAGAGGAGTGGGAGAAACTCGGCCCGGGAGCGAGTGGGAAGCAGACTCGCTTCATGCGCTCCCAGCAGGATCTGCGCGAGAAGCACGAAGCTCAGACGTCTGGTTCGGGAGACGCAGGAGGTGATTGTTACGTAACACACACGGGGTAATGTACCGACCTATGACTGTGTTCGCCTGTGCCGCCACACGCCTGTAAACAGGTCAATGAATTTTCTACTCGGAGGTCCCCAACCAGTTATTGTTAAGTTGTTCATTTATTTACCGGACTATTGTATGTATTTTACGGCAGATGTTTTATATTTGTTAATAGTTTCGATGCGTATAAGTTCGCCAGCTATCTCTCGTCTGCTTTCGTCAGCACTGACAACAATGTATCTTGTGGCAACTCTTTTCGTGCACCAATCTTTAATGGCCTAGCAGTGGATTGAAAGAATTGGCTCGTACGATGAAGCATTTGGATGTTAAGAGACGACTGCTGCCACAAGCTTGCAGCACAAGTTTATGGAAATCGCAGTCAATCTCCTTCACCTGTTGGCATCGATTGAATGGTTCTTTTCGATCGAATTGTTACCAACAGTTTTCGCTGACGCGTAGTGGAATTTTAATAGTGTTCAGTCGCAGTACAGCAACAACATCTAGATTAATGCACTTTGGAACTCCCGAACTGTGTATTTTGTTTAGATGCTGCTGCTGCCCAAGAAGAGCCGGAAGCTGTTGATCCTTACGATTTGCTACAAGCACAAGAAATTTTATCGCAACTGCCGAAGACGTTTTATGACGACATAGTAGGATATTGTCGATTTTCGTTACGCGGTAATCGAAAAACAATATACTAAAAAAGCGCGATTATTTCAGGAAGCGAAGAAGTGGCAGGAAAGAAAAGTCGCACTAGAAGCATGTGAAAAGTTGTCGCAATGTCCGAAACTTGCCCCGGATAATTACGGAGATCTTGTGAAGGCTTTGAAGAAGGCAAGCATACCATTCATTGCATCTGATTGTGTTCTATCAATATATTTCACTAACTCCAGAGTACCGTTCTTGCCATGATCTGTGCAAGAATATCTCCCTTATTTGGTTGGTCGAGGTGTTTCCGTCTGTTGTGTCTTGGATGATTGTTGGAATCACAGTGTATCTTTGAAACGTGTCAGATATGCACTAATTGGACATATCCATGCCAACGAACTGAAAAACCTGAAGTCATCATTTTTTTTAAAATTGTTGGCTCGCTTTTTCCAAGAAAGCCAAACAATTGTCACCGAAAACGCAATATTTTAAGTTCTTCGCTTAGTTAAGGACTCTAATAAAAGCTTTGATTGTTTGCAGGCGCTTTTCAATTTTACGACAAATGCAGAGCAAATCCTGAATTGGCGCAAAATGTGAACCTTTCTTACCCGAACAGGTCCTATCGAAAGACACGAACATTTTGCTCGTGACAGTCGCCATCAAATGCATCGGCGGTCTTGCCTCCGGCCTGCGGAAGAAATTCCAACCGTACGCTCTCGTCTGTCTCGAGGGAATGTTCGAAAGGTTTAAGGAGAAGAAGGTCACGGTCGTCAGCGCTTTGCACGAAGCGTGCGACGCCATCTATTTGTCGGTGAGTTGACGGAAGTGCAAGACCCTTGAGTGCGGCAGCGCCTGTTCTTGCGGCTCGAACGCGATGTCATAGTGCAGCGGCTCCCAAACTTTTTTGAGCGCGACCCAAAGCTGAATTTGCTGAACGCCTCGCGACACATGCCTCAAGCAACGTATGACAAATGACAAAAAATAACAATTTTATGGATGATTTTTAGCAGTAAGTTTCTAAGTTATTTTTCACCGTCAGCAATCTACTCTTTTCTCAAGTCCATACGCCACAGACAGGCAAAGACAAGCAGTGGTGACAGTGAAAATATACAACCCAGGTTCGGATCGCCTCGACGCGACCCATTTTTTGACCCTTCGAGACCCTTGTTTGGGTCGCGACCCATACTTTGGGAACCACTGTCCTAGTGGCTTGCCTCAAAATTAAAGCGCCCTCTATGGTGGATGCCGGCAGAGTTTTTTATGAGCGCTTTGAGAGACCACTGCGTAATGGTCTCTCAATTTTTTCCAACATCTCTCAAAATGCATTAGAAACTCGATTTACTACCACAATCAAAAATACCCTAAAACCTTGCTTTGCAATCATCTCGGTATTCAGATGAAACAGTTGCGATCTCTCAAAATACCTTTGCAGTCAGCAAGGTCGAACCTTATAAAAAAAAAAACTGAATGTCCGAACAACGAACGCGTGTAGCGTAGCGCTTGGTCCCGGGCCCGTTGGAATGACTGGTAAGTAGGTGATGTTTCCGAAAGTGTTGCAATGGTGCGATTTTGCCAAAAAATAAAAAGGAAAACCACAAAATAAACCTGCTCGGGTAACTCTAGGCAACGTAGAGCATGTCAGTTTTCAGTTAAGTTGTTAAAAGACTAACTCGATTCCCTCAGTAGCTGATTTTTTTCGAAGGCTTCTTTCCAGCAATTCTATCGAAATCTGTATAAGTTTTGTAGCTCTTGAGTGGGGGGGGTATATGGCAAGGTTTGGCGATCATCACTGTGACAGCACAGGCCGATGTCCCGCAGGCATCAGTGAACATATGTGGCGGAATCGAAGCGAAGTTTCGGCGAAACCAAATTTGACAGGTACATCGGAGACCAAGCTTTGTAATCAGGATCCACATGGTTGTAATTAGGATCCACATGGGAGTTCGCTGAGGAGATGTGCTACTTCGACGCCCCTGGCTCGTTCGGCCTCTGCTTTTGACCTGTCAAAACATTGCTGTATATCCCGATGATGTATTTGTTCATGTCTGCACCTGACTGGCTATCGAAAGGGGGCCTGACCTGCCTCCCTACGGCCTGTTCTGTCTTTTATAACGGCCTTTCAAGAATGCAGGTCTTCTCATTTTGCATCACACCAATGCATGCTTAGCTGGAAGGTTTAAATCCAACCTTCCATGACCTAGTTTTTATTCGTGGTTATGAAAAGTTAAGAAAAGATGTCACGTTTATGAAGGAAACAGGTCTTATTCAGATGATATGCCTTTATCGTCTTTGGGTTTTTGAGGAAGGTGTACCTCTCGCTAGATTGTTGTAGGCTGATTCTGCGCAAGCTCGTGCAGAAAGTGGCCCGGCCGAGGTTGGAAATGTCGCAAACCTTGCCAATGACACCGAGTTTAGTGAAGCTTCACCTGACTTTTTTTTCAATAACTGCATCTTTTTCCACCTTCAAGTTGTTTCATATTGTCAGGTGACCATGGTAATCATACCATCTAATTCTAAATATAGCTTGTGATTGTTAGTTTGCCACTAATTGCCAGGAACTTTTGTAAACAGACTTCGCCATTTTTGGCTAGAGGATCCTGATGTGTAACAAAAATTGGAAAAATAACAAATGTTCAGGTCCGAACCACATGTACTGCTTTTCCATACACATCTGCAATTTTCGATCACAGAACCGCATGGCTCTTGTGCATACTGCCCAGTAAAGGCTACTGGCGGCATTTCGTTTTTTTTTCGTGTATTTATCGTGTCGCTTTTATGCCTGCCCCACGCGTTTTTGGGCGTGAATCTGCGTTTGATTTGTAAATAATGAAAGTTTTTCGGCATTCAACAAGTTATCTTTTTTAGGTCGGATAAGCTTGAAAGTATTTCTGATTTGTTGTAAAGCCCGCTTCTGTCCCGGAAACGTACCAGTAAGCCACGGTGATGGTGAGAATGCGATTTAGACAAGAGAGACTGTGGTTACTGGCTGTGCTTTTTGAAAAAAGTTACCTGAGCAGGGGTCTTAACGCGTATCCTCCGTTCTTCGCAGACGACGTTGCAAGCGATCGCGGAGATCAGCATCGAGGCGCTGGGCAACAAGAACCCGTCCATTCGTGCCCAAACCGGTTTCTTTCTGGGCCGATCGATCGCCAAGACCAAAGCGGCTGTCCTGAACAAGGCCCTGCTCAAGCAGTACTTGACTCCGCTCCTCAAGGTCGGTGTCGCTGGCTGTGTATCGCATTGTCCGCTAACGTCAGCATCCAAACCAAACCCGCGGCAATGATCGCGTGCGCTGGCATCGCGTGCGGTGCCGGAGCCAAGTGTCGGTTGTTGCGTTTATGCGCGGCGCTACTTTCCTGTCGATGTTTTGAAAGGGCGTGTAAACGCCCTGGCCATTGTTTTCGCTGCCAGGCCCCGATCATCATCATCACCATATCGTGTCAATCCCACAATGCATTGCGAAGCTGTTCACAATCGTATCCCACTGTGGGTGCTTCTTACCGTTAAACGTTGATGCAGCAAAATTTACGGTGATGTAGCAAAACTTACGGTGATACAGCAATTTACGTTGATGCAGCAATTGCACGCCGATACAGCAAAACTTTTGTACAGGGTGACCCAAAAAGATGTGTACCCATGAAAATTTCAATTGTGACTTTGATTAAAAAGCTATTTATTTCAAATTACAACCACACATTATTCAGTTTATCGAAGACCATTCACCAGAGTTTCAACTATTTCTGTCGATTTTCAATTTATGGCTTTCCCAAGATGTGTTCCAAATGTCCACCATTTCGTGGCAAGCAAACCTGTAC
>Ga0210059_1013831_pt1 | contig 12013 bp, 12 predicted proteins | sample Ectturendosymbi2_FD_188042 | JGI IMG/M metagenome (GOLD analysis project Ga0210059, IMG submission 188042) | Ecteinascidia turbinata endosymbiont from Florida, USA - Sample 2 (SPAdes) (version 2) | ecosystem: Host-associated > Tunicates > Ascidians > Unclassified | place: Key West, Florida... | reverse complement strand
CCATGGACGAACCCATGTAGGTATTTCGGATGTAGCTAAATGCGGAAAAGGTATTTTGGCCCACAAGCCAAATAAAATAATACTTTTTACCGTAACACAAACGTTGTGCATAAATAGGTGTAAGTTGGACGTGGATTGAGACATGGAAAGTTGCTCAATGTACAAGAACTATGTTTTTCTCAACAGAAAAATGTACGAGCCCCGTGAGTACATATAAATTTCAGCAGCGTTGCCAAGCGCGTAGCCACGCGGGGAAGAAAGGAAACGTCGTCGCTCTAAATTTTGGACTGCAAGTATTGAACCGTTGAGTAAAAATTGTCATGCCTGCGTTAAGCCAATTAATCATTCCATGAAGTTGTAGATACTTATTTTGCCAACATTTTTACGTTAGAACTGAGCATCATGGTTTGTTGAGGCGCGTCGTGCTGCCACGTAATAATTAAACGCTATGCTGTCCCCTTCGACGGAGTGATGTGTTGCACAATTGCATTGTTAGGTCGTAATTATTTGAGCTAATGAAGCAAGATCAATTCATTTTTGCGAGACAGCGGAAAACTGTGGTATAACTAGATGTTTGCGCAAGGGGGAGAAACGTAGCTGAAAGAGGCCTACTAGCTATCACTCTGAAAAAATCTGAGAAATGATGATAAATCCGGGCTATACCCAAACCTCAAACCAATAATGGGAAATATTCCAAAAAAAACAAAAAACAGCTTATTGAAAACCAAAAGAATGCTAAAAGCGAAATATAAACTAAATGGGGGGCTGGTTTTTACGTTTAGCTTGCGAGGGGGAAATTCGCCCCTCTGCCGATAATAGAATCTGGGTAAAAGTCCCTTGCGTAAATTCGGCGAAGCGTAAATCATTGTTTAATTAAGAGGACTTTTGATCTTTGTTTCTACAGGCACTAAAAAGGGGCGCATTTATTTTGGTCGGGCGCCACAGACATTTGGGGTCCATTTGCCCCAAACTGCCCCTCTGGACACGACATTGAGCTGTATTGATTTGTCTGTGTGGACGACAATTGCAGAATGCAGCGAATGGGAATACGTCAAATAAACAATGATTTGTGGTGAGCCAAATAAATGGGAAATCACACATGTTTTAAGCTGTGAGATTCTTTGCAACATGGTATCATGCACAGTGAAACCCCAAATGCAGCAGAGCCGAGTTTTTTTAGTTTGCCACGCCTCATTGCACAATTTGCAACTTAGCTATGGACCCTTTTTTCGGGCTGTTGCAGGAATAAGAGCAATTTTATGTAAGTGGAAGCCTCCATGTCGACGAATAGCAGGGTCACATCTGCGCTTTGGTGGCACTGGACACTGGATCACAGGCGTGCTTGGTTGACTCTTCAGATCTACCTTGCACATTCTATTGATAATCTTCAGTTGGAAACAGTGCAGCGATAAACGGTCCTTCTTATGGGGTTGGCACTCGTTGTATAGAATTCTGGCATTAGACACAGTCAATTCCATCAAGTAGAAAACAACTTTTTGGTCCAGTTGGTTGTTTTCCGTGTGCATGGATAATAGGATATCATTTGATCAACGCGATCGACGCCTGCCATGTACTTGTTATATTCAATAACACATTTGGGCTTTGTGACTTCTTTTACACTGCCCTTCTCTTTGTGACAAACTTTGCCAGTTGAACTGTCATGTTTCGTAGATATCATTTTCACCTCCCGTTTGTCCATCCAAGATAGGACCATAACTTTTCCGTTGTCACGCGCTATCACTTCGTTCTTGTTCATTTTTCCGGGTTTGCTTATCTCGGGGGGTTCGCCTCTGCTTGCTCGGAAGGTCCCCACAGTGTAAACATTTTTATCAAGCAAAAACTCGTTCAGCTCGACAGAATTGTGCAGGTTGTCCATGAATAAACTATGGTAGATCCCCACACATCTGTCAGTGAGAAGCCACTGGACAGTTTCCTTCCAGGTTTTCCTTGGCTTATGATATATGTCCAGGTTCCAGCAATATCCCGTCCTAGAATCAGCGAAAAGAAATGATTTGATGCCGTACTTAATAGTTTTTTCTTTTGTATAAACACGAAAGAACAGCCTTCCCTTCCAGTTTTGCATCCCTTCGTCGATTGAAATATGTTCCCCCAACGAGTACGTTTCTTTCCATTTTTCTACGAGAGAATCAAGCACGGGCCTCACTTTGAACAGGGCGTCCCCGGGCGTGTTAGGTACAGCTTCGCTGTTGTTGAAGTGGAGGTTGGAACAGATCAGTTGAAATCGATCTCTTGTCATACACGCACCGAAAATGGAGTGTATAAACAACTTTCCGTTGACGAATAAAACTGGTGGTGACCTTGAACACACATATGAGTTCAACAACTTGAACACACATATGAGAACACACCCTGGGGAAAAACCTTACTGCTGCCAACAGTGTGGAAAAAGATTTTCACATACAAGCACCCCAACGAAGCATATGCGAACGCACACTGGAGAAAATACATTTGGGTGCAAGGAGTGCGGAAAAAGATTTTTTGTGAGGTCCACAACTTGAACACACATATGAGAACACACACTGGTGAAAAACCTTACTGCTGCCAACAGTGTGGAAAAATATTTTCACATACAAGCACCCCAACGAAGCATATGCGAACGCACACTGGAGAAAACATTTTGGTGCAAGGAGTGCGGAAAAAGATTTTGTGAGGTCGGCATCTCGAGCAAACACATGCGAACACACACCTGGGAAAAATCTTACTGCTGCCAACAGTGTGATAAAAAGATTTTCCAGTTCATCAACTTAACCAAGCGTATGCGAACACACACTGGCGAAGAAATGTTCCGTTGCTAGTAGTGATGAAAGACATTTTGCAATGTCAGCAACGTGAATAAGAACTTGCACGCACACACTTGGAAGAAACTGCTGGAAATGTAAAATTTGTGATATGTAACGTATATATCATAAACGTTCAAACCGTTTGATGTGTTTCTTTCTTTGTTTGGTGGTTGTTCATTACTATGCGCAATGGCGAAAACAATCTTCTTACTTTTCATGTTTTTGCTCAAGGCAAACACCACTCTTTCAAGGAGAGACTGCATAGTTTTTTCGTTGTGTGATGTTTGTTTGGAAGTATTGTTGGAGTATGCCGAGAGTTCCAGTATGAGATTCCGGAGTCGGTTTAAAAAATGATGAAAAACACCGTTCGTTATTTGAATAAACGTTTGGCGTTTGCAGTTTTCTAAAATGTGCACCGACACAAAAACGAAAAAAAGTTGCAATGAACCGTAAATTAAAATATCGAAGATTGAACCTTTTTCCAGTAAAAGTTGTGATAAAATGAAGAAGGTAACCCATTAACTTGCTAATCACACTGGAAGCTCTGACAAAATACAAGGTGTGTTTGAAAAGTAACGAGACTGTATGCCGGTGATTCTCAAACTTTTTCAGCTTGCGGCGCACTAAGAAAACAAAAAAAGATTCCCGGCACCCTTACTACAAAACAAACTTGCTTTTAGAAATTAATGCCATGGGTGTGCCTGTTTTCGGGAATAAATAAGATCAAATAGAGGTTCCGCCGTTGCCAAGAACACACACATTTTGTCTTCAATTCCAAGAAGTCTCTCGTTTTTGGCTTTTAATTTCTGTGAGATCAGAAATGTCATATTCACAGAGCCATGAAGATGCAAATGGCAAGATGATTTTGATGGCTTTGACACCGACCATTGAATAGGATTTGCAAAGAGATCGCCAGAACGCGTCCAAGCAGTTTTATGGAAAAAATGCTTGAAAAAACGGGTCGTTTCGCAAATCAGTAAGCTGCCTGGGTGTCCGCAGAAATTTTTCCAGGGGGTGGCAATATCGACATTTTGCTTATCGTTTTCAGGTTGCTGACAAATGGACGTTCATAAAACGTTTTACCCTTTCTATACAGCAAAGAATTCCCCGTAACATATTCAGTCAATATTATTATCTTTGGAAGAATTTTCGCAGCCTAATTTGATGCTCCGTCACATCGCTCAACGCCTTATTCAGGCCTTCGTAATAAACAATCGTTTTTTGCATTTACTAATTTTGAAAGTAACTGGAGACATTAGACCATATGCTAAAGGACCTTTGAACCGCCGGGTCATCGGTCCCTTTCTCACATGGTTCAAAGGTCCCTTCTGCCGCCATTTGTGCATTACGTGTCATAACAAAAAAGTGCACAGTATCGGTTCCCAACGTCTTGCACTTGTTAATCTCTTTCCTTGACCACATCACATTTGCACAAAATCTTTCGAAGAAAGCTGCCTATCATTTGCAAAAGCAAAAACGCAGGCACCACAATCTTACTTTCTTCCTTCAAAAGTAAAATTAGCCCACAAAAATTGATTTAACAGCTTTAGCTCCTCTAAAACACATAAAGACGACAAGAAAGCAATACCAGCTTCACTGCCAAAACCACAAGAACACATGTTCACTAGGTGGCGATAAACAGCCTATGGTCATTGAGATCACCCTGGTCAAAGATCCCACATCTCCCCTACCAAAATAACAATTAGATGGCTTGGTGAAGCCTAAATGATTTGCTTGTGTGCTTAGTGATCGCGTTAGTTTAAAAGACAACATGGTAGAATGTTTTTATCCCGCGACACATGTGATATTTCCAATTGGTTCAGTTGCGCTAGTAAGTAATGTCTCGTAAAAACTTCAAGGCAAACCAAAGCTGCCATACGTTTTGACATATATGGTTGCAAGATTTAGAACTTGGCTCAGTGCCCAGGGCGTAACGAGGGGTTGCATGTGGGGCACAATTCCCCGGGCGCCGAATCACTATTGGGGCGCCGAATGACTGCGGGGAGAGTCGAAAAGTCCCGACAATGTCACAAGTACTTTCTTCAATACTGTGAATTTGCTTCCGAAAGACCTCAGGTTCAATCATGGGGGCGGCAAACTTGCGCCATCTAACCTCGTTACGCCCCTGTGTCAGTGCCTATCCTGTTGATTCAAGAAAAGCCTTTGTTGAGTTTGCAATAATGCAATCATAGCGAAACATTGTGAGCTTGAAAGGCATAACTGGTATAGCAAAAGCACTCACAAAAGACTAAAGAACTTTTTGCATGCTCCCTGATGTAACACAAAGTTTTAAGTTAGAAAGACCACACTTGGAAAGTTGTACAGATAGGGCTGAAGCTATGCTCAGACTATTTATCGCTGAGCATTTTCTACTGTACAAACACATGCAACCATTTGAAAGAGATCGTCAAGAACTGTGTGTATACAAAAAAACGAGGTAAGCTGCAGTTACGTTGCTCAAAATGTTGAATGAAAGAAAATTGTGGGACGAAAAGTGCGGAATGGGACAATTCGGCGATGTAGATAAGTCGGTTATTAGACATGATACTTTTGATGGGAGTACTTTTTGTGTACTTCTCCAAAAAATTTTGTTTTTAACTTTAGGGTTTAGTTTTAGGGCAAACAAACATCCTTTGTTATCTAGCCTGCGAAGTAGGCTACAGTAGAATTCGCCTGTAACGATTTCGCTTATAACGACGCTCTTTCTTCGGTCCTGGCAGAATCCCTATCTTTTTCGTGCATTAGACTTCGGCTATGAAGATTTCGACTATATCGTTACATCGCCCATAGCGACACTTTTGGTCGGTTCCTTGAAGTGACGTTATAGGGCAATTCTAGTGTATTTCAAAAACACACTTTTTTCGTATGAAACGTGTGCAAAGAGGAAGTGCAAGAGGAAAAATCAATACACTGTATGACTTTATAGGTATCTTTTAATACTGTATAACTTTAAAGGTGTATAACTTTATAGGTATAGGTATCTTTTAGGTATCATTAATCATCTTAATACAGCAGATTTTTAGCACAATTTGACTGCTTTTAGCAGATTTTAACTGAAAATTTGTGACGACTTTGAATGGAATCTATCAGTTTCTTGTGACACCGTTTAGCAGATTTAGGTTGCAACCATCTGGCAACACTGGCGGTCAGCACGATACGATCCTACTGTCATGTCATGATGCGAACCGGAGAGAACTTAAAGAGAGTAGATCTCGTAACACGAATTCCTTGCCCACACACGATTTGATTTAGCAGGTGTTGAGGTGTCTTTTTAATTTAGGGCCCCGCGCTCTAGAAATGCTACAGGCCCCGATCTACCTTAATCCGGCACTGGAGTTTAATTGTCTGCGTGATTAACTATCTAGTGATTAAATGTCAGTGATTAATGGTCGCGTGATGAAATGACACGTGATTAAATGTCTGTACACCCTTCATTTGACATATATTTACAGTATTTTCTGTGGCACATTGAGCCTTTATTTATACACTCAATAGCAAGTTTAATTTGATATTGTTAAAGTGCTTTTGGAGCTTCGTGCTCCATACTGTACAAATCTGCGGCAGTATAGTAACAGGCCGAAGTGAAGCGGTACGCATGATAATGCAAACCATACTAACAATTTTCATTTCCAACTTCTGCACCAGAAAATTGTGTCGGCCTATGATTACAGCAGCCGTCTGTTGCAATAGCCATGTGCAGGAAGACATGATTTCCTCAAATGGTTTTACTTCAATACAGGGCAAAACCATATCTTGGCTTTCAGAATTTAGGGTGTCACTGCAAAAGTTTGGTGTATCGTTTCGACACCCAAAAACGGCTTAAAAAAACACTGACGGAAAAATGCCTTTACTGTAATAAACGACGGAAATTAAAACATTTGTTGATTTCACAAGAAGTTTCTTCTTGTGATTGTACATATTCCAAAACAGCATAACTTCATGTGCTTATAAACCGTAGAGAAACATACAACTAATGATAATGACGTAAAACTTAAGGGTTTTATTTGAGTGCATATGACTTAACGTTAAAGAACAAAGTCGTGCTTTGACGATAGATTTGAATTTGCATAAAATTTTTGTTCCAAGACAAATTATCATTAAATAAAATACAAATTTTTCATGACTTTTCAATATTGAGTTTTTGTCGATACTCGACGCAGTGTAGTATTTCTTTGGTTGATATGTGTCCAGTTGCTCCAGTGAATGTTGATTTCATACATGATTGTTTTTGATTTCGCATAAGGTCTATTCAGATTAGCAGGACCTCACCTACGATCAAACCACCAATCACCCCTCATGAACTTTGGGCACTTTTACTTCGTGCTATCTTTGCCCACCGCACTAAAAGCATTAGTACCTGTGCGTGACGGAGAATCGCGAGTTTGTGCCATTCCAAATACATTTCCTACAAAACTTATTTTGTATTTGAAAGTTGGACGTTAATAATGAATTTGTCAAATTCTGTAAAAGTTCTGAATCCATTCCAATCTTCAAAGTCGATCCTTAATCTCGGTCTGGGTTTCTCCGCATTCTGATCAAGCTGTTGATACAGAAGTTGGCTGGTAACTGAATAAATGTCTTCAAGGCCAACCCAGTGTATCCCAGGTATATATCCAAAACCTGTAACGTATTCATCCCAACTTTTTTCGAAATCTACTTCTCCATTCATTCTTTTTGAATAACAGTTCATCCAGTCTTGTTACTGACCCCACTGATCGTCGCCATATCGCAGTAGAACAAAGAAAAGCTATACGCGCGTTGCAGCCAAATGGGGTAAAACCCATGGGTGGGTTTCTGTCTAGATTTCTATTGCAGTTCTACAGTGTTTTTTGAATTTTTTTCATGGGTGTCGTGGTGGAGTTTTAGGGTGTCAACACCATTTTCCCTTCTATGTCTGATACATTTAACTGATTTTCACAAAAAGGCAAGTTTCCATTCAATTATGCTTAAGCTGTTTTAATATCGCCAGGCAAGCTGATCGCAACGGGGAAAAGTAAAGCACTTCCATAATCGCATTAAAAGTGTTTTCGCAGTTTCGTAGACCATACTGAACAAATCTGCCGCAGTATAGTAGCAGGCCGAAGCGAGGCGGTGCACATGACAATGCACAGATAACCTACTTACAATTTTCGCTTCCAACTTCCGCCCCACAAAAACTGTGGCGTCATAAAAGATTACAGCAGCCGTCTGTTGCAATAGTCACGTGCAGGAAAACAAGCTTTCCTGAAATGGTTTCACTTCGATACAAGGCAAAACCAAACCTTGGCTTTCAGAATTTAGAGTGTCACTGCAAATTTTTAGGGTGTCCTTTTGACATCCAAAAACGGCTTAAAAAACACTGATGCAGACATTGCCTTTGTTTCACAACTTGACCAAACTGATTGCCGCTCTCTATTTGAAACTAAGGATGCACATACACGCGAAAGAATTGACGTCGCAATTGCTTCAAAAAACTGAAAAATCAATATAGTAGTAAAACTGCTCCACGAACGAATATCAGGTAAACAACAGAGGTGTCGAGTAATGGTCGGCTTTGGTCTTCTTATTTTAGTTATACTTGAGTCCGACCGTTGCTTCCATTTATTTTTTGGACTTCTCAGCCTCATTCTCGGTGCGCTACTGCAGGAATTTTGATGATCCTGTGTCCAAAATGTATTTCTTATCGCTTTCACTAATAGTGGAAGACTGAGAAAGCTCCGATGATTTTCGAACCAACAGCATTTTTGTTTAAAGGAGCATTAAGTTCAGTACCACCACTTTGATTTCCCTGCAAGCCAACATTGTGGCAAACGGGTCACTAAAGGTTTTTGATGTCTGACAGACTAACCTAAGATGCTCCTGGATAAAAATTCTTACGTGTGTGGCCAACGAAACCGCATCCTGAGCCTGTGCAATTTCTTCAAGCTCTGCGGCAAAATGTGCTTCGCCCAAATCATGGTTCTACGTAATTCCAGCTATGACGAAGACGATACCCCAAATCTATTGGATTTTGTTAGGGAAGCTACCCTTGTACTAGAGGCCAACGACGACACTGAAGACCAAGGACAAGAGATCGAACCCACTTTGCCCCTGAACATTGAGTCTAAACTATTTGAATAAGACAGGGGACTGTGTTGTATAGTGTTGTAATAGTGTGTGTAATAACCTAACTTAATACTGCACCAAACAATATGCAACTTGCTGCTGAATACTGATCTACTGATATTAGATATGAAGAAACCAAGCATGATGAATGAGGTTACATGGGGAAAATGAAGTTCAAAAGAAAAAAAAATTCAGTCAGCTCTGGCAAAGTATCCAACAAAGACACAATGCTCGTTCAGAATGAAAAACTGGACAAGCTAACTAATATCACACAAAATCTTGAGAACAAGCTAAACGGAATACAAAAAAAGATGGTTGAATATGAAAATAAGTTGAATCAGCTTGAAGAAAAAAAAGAACAACTACGCGTTGAGATGGTTCAGAAAACAAATCTGCTTGTCTTCCAACTTGACAGACAAGAACAATACATAAGAAGAGAAAATATTCTTATTTATGGAGTAGAAGAAAATAAAGAAGACAACGATTATGTGGAAAAGATCTTGTTCAAAATAGCAGATGAGCTCGAAATCGATCTCAAAGGTACTGAAATGCAGAGAGTACATCGACTAGGACAAAAAAGAAGAAACAATGAGAATTCACGCCCAATCATTGCAAGATTTGTGTCATAGAAAAAAAGAAACGAGTTTCTTACTAACAAACGGGAACTCAAAAATATCGAAGGAAGAAAGCACGTCTTCGTTTGTGATGATCTCACACCTCTACGGTACAAGCTACTGAAGTACATGCAAAAATCCTGTTCTGATACGTTTACCGGTTACTACACTCGAAATGGCAATATAAAAGCTAAGCTCAACACATCTGAAAAATGGGTCACCGTCACTTCACCTGATGATCTCTTCAAACACGGAATTGATGTTGATTATAAACAGATGGGCTGTGGCAAAGTACTTAACAACTAACTCTACCGCAAAGAAATTACCTTCCGTGAATTTTGATACAAAACGTCCAATGCAAGCGACTATTTATATTTGAATAACAAACTCCCAGAAGCAAAATGCATACGTAAGTGTGTTAATTTTATATGTTGGAATGCTTTTTCTGTTCTGAATATATGGCTGCTGGCGCAGCTGTGCAAAGTGAGCTTCCCACCTAAACCTAGATGAATGAACTGTAAACAATGCAATGCTCAATTGCGTCCTGATTGTGAATGCTTAACAAGTAACAACTGCTCTGACAGCGATCTGCAATTTGCTTTACCAAAAGCACGTTCGAACTCAGGTGCTAAAATGATAAAACATAGTGCAATAGAAATCTGGCCAAGAATTCCTTTAGAAATATAAAATAAAACGTGTTTGGCACTTTTTTGGAGGAGTATACGAAATGAGAAATATGTATAACTCGGATAATAGAAATATACTCTGTGTTCCTATTGATTGGTGTACATAAACCAAGTGGTTTGATTTAATTACGTAATGTTGTTACAGTGGAAACTGTCAAATAATGAAGTATCTCCGTTAAATATTACATCGTTTGGTTGTTCACAAAAATTGGTGGCATCAAAACAGTGTATGAAGTAGTGGGATGCTGTAGCCTGTAGACACAGAGTGGCGAATTTCCGTTCTCAGCATGCATTGACAGCAAGTTCCTTTCCGCAAAGCATGATTGCGCGACTGGTTCTCAACCTGCTTTAATCTCGTGACACCATTGCAGTGCTGCAGCGATCTACAGCTTTCGATGCATTTCCTCTCTAGCACACATGAATATTTTTGAATGTATAAACAGTAAATGTTTAATTTGATAACTCTAAACCATTTTCCTCTGGTGGCTTGACTTTGCCTGCAATACATTATACTTCAATTTACTGTACAACCGCATTACCCATATTACATTATATACCCAGAGCAAAACACTTTTACTAACTATTATGCACTGTTCCCTTTACAAAATAAGCAGTTTCGCCCTTGAGAGGTCTGCAGCCTAGATGACCCTTGGTCCTTCGTAACCTCAAACTCCCTCATGCATTTTATAAATCGATGTACTTGAAAGTCATCACAGTACTACATTATAATAAGCATGATGATGTCGTTCATACGTATGTCTCAAAAGCTTGTGTTTCGTCAAAGTAAATGTATTTGCGCCATCAAGCCTATACTCTCTACTACCACCATGTATGCATCCTCGTCTTCCTTCATGTATTTGCGTTTTCCATGTTACTGCGATGCATGCTTAAATTCAAGCACCTTGCCTGTGTGATATAAGACGTTACTCAATAAAATACAATCAATAAACATATGAGAAGAAAACGGCTTTTTCATGTTGCAGGATGAACAGTTTTTAAACAACTTAACAAAATCGGCTGCATAGGATGTAAGAAAAAGTTCACAAGCAAATGTCTTTCTGACCTTTTATTTGCAAGCAGAAATTTAAGCCATTTCAAATCGTAAGATAAAAAGATTACTGCGAAATATCTGCACCCAAAAAAATTTTGTGTCACCTTTCAGCTAAAGCTCTTTTCGGAAGAAAATTTAATAAATATTCTGGTCGTCAATCAGTGCCACCGAAAATGATGCTGATATTGTTTTTATCTGATTATTCCATACCTTGTTTTTGTGCCACAACTAGGCCTACCGAATCGCTTCCCGCTATTTAAAACTAACAGCACATATTAATTCGAAATAATTAACACTGCAATTACTTTGAAAAATCTACATGATAGTAGAACTGCTGCTTCCCTTTATGATTGTTTTTGGCCCACTCCACTGATGGCGGAAGACTGAAAAAGCTACGATTTTCAAACAGACAGCATTGCACGGAAAACAGGTTCAGTACAGCAGCGGAAAGGAAACTGTGTATTTTCACAAATAAACTTGTTTTCAACAACATTTACAACTAGATAATTCTGAATCACCTGCTAAATGTTTTTTTTTTCATTTCGATTCATCGCGAATGGACCAAAAATGAAGATTAGGACCGATCCCCCATGCATTTAGATAGCCAGAACGCTCAGCTTGGGACCAAACATGGAGTCCATTGACCCTAAACAACGGGACTTATGATCGGCAAAACTTGTCTTTATAGTAACTGTGTGTTACAGGTTAGCGAACAATAGTGCTAAAAAAGTGTCTGTAGCCCTGCGATTTGGCCTCCAACGCTGTTGTAAAATGTTT
>Ga0210059_1013830_pt1 | contig 12013 bp, 7 predicted proteins | sample Ectturendosymbi2_FD_188042 | JGI IMG/M metagenome (GOLD analysis project Ga0210059, IMG submission 188042) | Ecteinascidia turbinata endosymbiont from Florida, USA - Sample 2 (SPAdes) (version 2) | ecosystem: Host-associated > Tunicates > Ascidians > Unclassified | place: Key West, Florida... | reverse complement strand
ATCTACTTTTCTTCATGATGTGTATTTATAAACATTGTTTTCCGCCCATGCTACTTGTTTTTGCTATGAAATGTTGTACCAAAATGCCTTGCCCTCTGCCTCATAACCATTATTGCTGCTTACTTTCTTCACCTATATGCTTGCCTCACCTGCTCATCTGTACATGCCTTATCTCTTCACCCATTGCTTGCACACCATCATCTGTGTCTTCTTATTGCAAGGGTGGCAACTAGTCATAGACCAAGATAACGCCATCTTTTCCTCACTCACGCACATACTTTTGCATCTAGAAGATTTATATTGCAAATATTGCACACCACCAGCATGACAATGACCAGCATGCTATGGTATGGATACGCCTGTGGATCATGAAATTCGAAAATCTATTCATACGCCACCTGTGACGTATCACTATCAGTAGCGCAAGATGAGAGTGCAGTAGGCTTGGTAGAAAGGAACTAAACGTAAAAGATAAACCACAAACCTTACCCTTGAACCTTAACCGTAACTGTAGCCTTAACCTAACACTAACCCCTTCACTTAACACCTAAGCCTGAAAAAAAGTAAAGAAAAAGAGAAAATGGAAGTCAGCAAGGTGAGAGTCAAACCGAAAACCATTGGCATAGCTGCTGTAACGCATAACCGTTACGCTATGAGCAGCACATCGTTGGGCTGACAAACTGCCCATATTATTTGAATTGTGTCAGGATAGGCGTATTCGTAGTCACTTCCTTATTCATTGTTATGCATGATATTTATTGGGGTGTCTCGTATATAATTATGCAAGAGTGGCATGATGAAACTGGGCAAAGAGTCGCATGTGCCTCGCAAACCATGGGCTGGTCACCCCAGTGCTATTGTATTCAGTGTCAGCGCAAAATGAAAATGAACTTGTATTTGAATGCATTTTGACTTGTTATCATTAGTAAACTGTAAGGTCTGCTTTCTGAAGTGTTAAAAATTTGGGCGATGATACTAAAATAACTGTTGAGTTCTCAGGTAGGCTACTTTTATTTAAGTGTATTTGAAAAAGAAAAAAACTTTGCAATTTTCTGTCATAAGTAGGGCAACCAATTTTTTGACCTAAAAGCTTAAAATTTTGACTTTTAAAATTTACAAATTTTGACTTTATTTTGACCTATAAATTTTCTACGTTTCCAATTGCAAAATAATTCAACCTCAGGTGTTAAGGTTAACCCAGAAGCATATTCATTCATGCACTATACTCCAAAATGCGAAAAAATTAGTTGTTTAGCTTCGGGGATGATATATTGACAAGTGCCTTAGTAACTTAAACTACAGTAGAGTCAAACCTGAGACCATTATAAAGTTGAAACATACGCATAATGGATTGAGCATTTACCAACCCAAGTACTGTAAAACCACGTTTCTAGCCTTACCATACCTATCCTACATAATATTCAATTGTCCAGTAGTGGGCAAAACAGCATTATTACGTAATAAATCACAACAAATCCATCATTATTACAGAAGTGCAACTAAAATTGCAAAAGCATATCAATATCTGTTGTTGTGTTTTCAATAAAATATCGGTAAAAAAAAAACTGTTGCAAGAAAAGTTTGACCTAATGATAAATTTTGACTTTTTTTGACCTAATAACTTGAGATTCCCTAATGGTATGAGCGTGAAATTTAGTTTGTGGATGTTTCATAAACTTTAAGGAAGGCAGAACAATTTTGACTTTATTGACTTTTGGTTGCCCTAGTCATAAGTGACAAATTCTAAAAATAGTTTTGAAGTAATTGCTCTTTGTGGAGGTGCTGTGAGTACACAAGATGTATTTCTATGTTAATTTGAGTTGTGAGGAGGCAAATTTCAATGATTTTGGCGTAGTCAAATGAAGGGTTTGGCACTTTTTTGGCCTTAAAGTGTTTGGCTATTTTCAGCAATTTTGTTGGCTGTTTTTTGCCTTTTTTTACTGAAGGTTTGGCCTTGTTTAAAAAAATTAATCTGGCAATCCTGGCGTGGAATACATTTATGAAGCGAACGTTGCATGTCCTGGAACACATGGACTCCGCCTGCGAAATGCAGTACTGTTCAGTAAGCAGTATATTGGAAGTGTGCAACAAAAAACCAAGTTAAAATGATAAATGTGTGCTGTTGAACATCATAGGCCAGGGCTACTCGATTATTTAAGAAAGGGCCCAGTTACAAATGTCAAAATTTTTCGAGGTCCGGTCACTCCCATAAAATCATGCAAATGCAACATGTCTTGGATTTTTCTCACAAAAAACGTAACATGAAAATTTAGTACGATTATACTGTATATAGATATACAAAATCTGGTAAATGGATGCAGATATTAACAAATGCTGTCAGCGTTATTTATTGTTCTGTTGGTGGGAACAATGGCATTTTGTGCTTCTTGGCAATTACCTAAATTTTGTTCCAAAGTAATGACAGTGAATAGCATACAATGGTCAAGGTTTTATTTGTGATACAGATGCGATATTCGTTTTTTATGAGCTTCTTTTTTGACAGTGCGGACTGTCAGCAGTCAGTGGCGTAACTAGATGTTTAGACCAGGAAGGAAAACAGCTGAAAAAGGTCCACTGCCCACTGTAGGGGGTTGCTGGCAACACTCAGAAAAACCCTAAGAAATGACCTTGAATCCGGAAGTCGATGGCTATACTAAAACCGTAAATCGCCAACAAATGCTCCGAAAAATGTAAAAAAAAACTACTGAAAACCAAAAGAATACTAAAACTGAAGTATAAGCCAAGTGGGGGCCCGAGTTTTACATTTACTATAGCTGACAGGAGGGGACAATTTGCCCCTCCAGCTGCAGCAGGTAGACCCATACACTGTAAGATTCTCCACTGACTATTTGCAAGGAGTGGAAAAAAATTTGTAGATACCTTCCTTTGACAAGATGTTCTCAGGTATGCCATAAAAAATATTTCTTTTACTGCTACATTCTATTGGATTTCAATTAATTCCAGTTGAGTTTTGGCTGCGTCCACACTAGTGGTGTCAAGCTGTCGGAGCTCCACTCCACCACCTTCATCAGTGAATGCAGTGAATGACGGGTCGTTGCCTACAAATATAAGTGAAGATGCCCAGCAGAGCTCCGATACCTATACAAATTTCCACTTTATCTTCGGTGCACACATGTGCATGTGTCTTTTTGCTTTAGTTGAGAATTCGGTAATGTCTGTCACTAAAAAGGGTTTTGAGGAAAGAGCAGCAACTGTTTTCGAAAAGAAAGTCACCAAACTGTTTGACAGTATTGGTAATCAACTTTTCAGTAAGTTGAATATATCTGGAATCTTCTTGCTTTTATTTTCCCCAAATGCTTCGGAAAATGACTAATGGCTCGGAAACTTTTTCTGGAAAGGGCGAGGAGTAGTGATGAAATCAAGAGTAATAAGAAATGTTTTTCTCCTTGAAGTTTTACATTCAAGTCGTTGAGGTGTTATACTATGTCAGCCAAAAATTCAACAGTTTTCCTTTTATCATTTCCTAAAAAAGCTGAAAATGCCTTAGCTTTTCTTCACATTTAAAAAAATAATTATTTCCTAAAGGACCAAAATTTCTGCAAAAATCTTCTTTTACTGAAGCATATTTCACAACTGTACACAAATGAATTTGTATAATTGTATTGTTTTCGGAAAAAAAAGTTTCATTGGTATATTCTAGCCATAAATCCACTAATTTCATGAGGATCGACATTTTACTGACGAGCAATTGTTGAACAATTATGACGAAGCAATAACTTTGAACCAAAAAATTGTAGCTTGCCCACCTCAGGTGTGCACTGCAATTTAACTGAACAACAGCTTGATCAACAATTACACAGTTGGCGAGGAGTAAATGCTTCAGACATATGCCCAAAAATGCAAAATTTTGGGATAAAAACTTCTGGGAATAGAATACAGCTATGAGAGGCTGACAAGGTCCGGCCGTTGCCACCCAAAGGTCCGGATTCGAACCATGGTCCGCCATTTAAGTAGCCTTGTCATAGGCAGTTAGTATTTGCAGTAATGGTGATGCATAGCCTACGTATTATAGGGTCAGAACATTAGTATCGTATGCAGATCGGCCTACCGCCTAGTATATGGAAATTTGATAAACAAATACCTTTTGGACAGCATTTAAAAAAATAATAGTTGTACTCCCTTGTCTTCCTTGAGTGCTTCTGCCAAATTTCAAGCAGATTGAACAAAATCTTACTTTTTACCACTCGGTTTTCTTGCACCAACTATGTGTGTGTTCTCAGCTTTTGACCCAAAAAGAAAAAATTCCCATTTGTTCACACAAACACTGCTCAAACTTGCTCGTAGAGCCTCAGATTTTTGCATGTTTGCTCCTGCAAATATCTTCTAAATACCTTGCCAATTTCTACTAATGTACCTTTTTCCTTTCCCCATTTTTTTTATATTTGAGAGACAGTCCATGTGGGTGTTTGGCGTTAGAAAGCAGACAAAGGTTTGGTGCTCGTGTGATGTCATACAGATCCATGTGAAGAGTATACTGTACCTACTAGTAAGCCACCAAGTCATAATTTAGTGAATTAGATGATTACGTATAATCAATTTTGCTCAAAAAAGGCTGAAAAGAAATAATTTTGATATTTAACTCCTCTTACCAACTAAAATCATGAATTTTTTCATGTTTTTTTTATTTTGGGTTTCGGGTTTTTTATGAGTGACGTCATAAGTAAGATAGGTTTTTGGCTACTGGAACCTGACTTGGGCCCAACCATTAGATGGAAGTATTTCGCTCAAGTTTTCAATGAAAACTAGGCTAGAATCGGAGTCTTTTGAGATCTTGATTGATTTTCCAGAGTTTCTGCTTCAAAAGTTATGGCCAAAAAAACAAAATAATTATAGAATTAACACAACTTTGCATCAAGTCTATATCGCGGTTCGCAACAAAACAGACCGGATTGCACGTGACTTTGTATGAGCGTAATTCCTCAACACTTTGGCATCCGGCTGCTTTTGGGGATTTTCGAGAAAAAAACGCCGATACGCATGTGGCTTTGCGCGGGAATTTCTCTGGTCCGATAAGTACTACAGACCCGGTCAAAAGCTCAAAAGACGAGGCAAGTCTTGTAGCTTGCACTCGAAAAAATTTTTTTGCTTGGGGATGTGGGTTTTTTGTTAGTGATATCATAAGTAGAGGACTTTTAGGCCACCTTGGCCCACTTTGCCTGGCCCTGGGCACCAACCGTTAGGTGGTAGTATTTCGCTGAAGTTTTTATTGGATTCTAGGCTACAATCCGAGTCTTTCGATACTTTGGATGACCTGCTGGGGTTTCGGGTTCAAAAGTTATGATCTAAGTTGGTAAAAATTTTTGACCAATTAATTAGATAATTAATTAATTTGTTTATTTAAGATCAAACTTCTGAACCAGAAACGCTAGAAAGTCGATCAAAGGCTCAAAAGACTCTGACTCAAGCCTAGTTTCTGATAAAAACTTCAGCGAAATACTTTGGCCTGGCTGTTGGGCCATAGACCACGTAACATGAGCCAAAATGGCCCAGAAACTACTTCACTTATGACAGTGGTGCTCAAACTTTTTTGCTTGTGGGCTATATTTCTCTTTCAGAAACCCTTCGCGGGCCACAAGAATCAATAATCTCAATAAAAATTCTCTAAAAAATTATCTTCAATGATTAAGGTGTTAATTTTTCTTTCCAACGAAAATTGCTTTGGGACTACTCCAGAGGGCCTTGTGAGCCACGGTTTGAGCACCACTGACTTATGTGTCACTCACAAAAATCTTCAACCCCCAAGCAAAATTTTTTTCGAGTGCAGACCAAAAGACTTGCCGATCCGTTTGAGCCCTTGAACAGCTCTCTGTGGACGAGCTATGGCGTTGATGAGGCAACTGAAAAACTGCTGGTTTTAGGCCGAAATCTAGGTACGAATATGTCGTACGCCGGCTCTCAAAGTGTCAATTAGATAATTATTTTGTTTATTTCAGATCATAATTTTTGAACCAGAAACACTAGAAAGTCGATCAAAGACTCAAAAGCTTCGGACTTAAGTCTGATTTCCAATGAAAACTTCAGCAAAATACTTTGGTCTAGCGGTTGGGCCCAAGGCCAGGTAACACGAGCCAAAATGGCTAAAAACCTACCTCACTTATGATGTCACTCACAAAAAACCCCAAACCAAAAATTTGTTTTTCATTGCAGATGCAAAGCCTTGCCAAAGCTTTTGATGGTGTGAACAGCTCTGTAGCGCAATCATCGGCAGAGATATTTCCACGCAAAAACATGTGCAAACTGCTGATTTCAGCCTTACCCTACCAGAAGCCAAGGTGTTAAGGTCCTTTGCTAATCTTGTTACAATAACATTTTCTGGTCTGAGCTTGCACACAATTTCGTATATTTCTTTAAGTGACAAGCTTATATACTGAGACCTTTTTTCAACATCACTGTACTGTATTTTTTGTGTAACTTCACTGGTGGCAACAACCCTGAAACTAACTGCAGAAAGTGCTGCTCTCAGTGTAGCATCTAAAAAAAGGATTGAAAAAAAGGGGGATTGAAAAAAAAGGGTCTGTCATGGAAGGGCAGCTTTTGATATCATTTTTCAGTATAAAACTACACTTTCTCTTAAGACTAGAAATCAACCGATGAATTTTGTTATGTTGCCAAAGTATTATATTAGCAGAATTTTGCCAATATATAGTATATTGGCAATATTTGATCATAAAAATCGCTACGCTACTTTTCTGCATGGAGTGTTTGTAAACCAAGTTACTACTTCGACTATGATTAAATAACACCTTAATAGCCGATCTGCAAATCACTGCACCAGGGTTGATTGATTTAAATCAGTAATAAAAATCATGATTTAAATCAAGCAATAAAAAAAAAAATCAAGTCGTTTTAGACCTGTATGTGATGTCTGTGACACATTTATTTAGCATTCTAATAGGTTTTCACATAGCCCATACAGTATTAATGTAGAAGGCAGAGTACTTCTTATGATGACGCAAGTTAAAACCGCTTGAAGATTTATCAGTCATAGCAGCTGTGAGCGTACAGATATGATTTAACTGCAAGGGTTAGTGATTACAGTCATGTGGACTGTAATCACTAACCCTTGCAGATTCAGAAGTCATAACTGTTACAATGCCGCAAGTTTCAAAGTGTAGACTTGCATAACATAAAGTGAAAGTTGCATTTTAGGCTGGTAACTGTAAACATAGTTTTAGAACACATTTTTGCTTCATGAAACAGGTATGTTATTACCTTTTTAACATTTCATGCATGTCTGCCACGAGTGTCAATAAAATTACTAAACTGTCAGTTCTCAGTATTGGCATTTCAATAAACATTTCATAGCACACACCGGCACTGGTATTATGAACTTATATATTGCAACAAGGGATATTGCATATGTGCAAAAAGTTTGAATGAAAGTTCAGCTATTTCTAGTTAGGGTTGATTGATTTAAATCATTTCATTTAAATCAGTGATAAAAATAATAAAAATCAAGTAAAAAATCATATGCAGTTTTGAAGCTTGCTGGGATTTGTATGACACATTTAATTGGTATTCTAATCAGTTTCACTTATTATCAAAGAAGGCAGAGACTTCTTATGACCACACAAGTCATAAAAGCAATTAAAGGTTCAATCATGGCAACTGTGGGGTCACAAATTCTATGTTAACTAAGTGCGAAATGATATGTGGACTGAAATCACTAACATTTGCAGACTCAGAAGTCAGAACTTCAGAATGCCACAAGTTTGAAAGTGTAAGCTAGCATAAAGCAAGCCTGTGGCCAGGATTTGAGGTTTGGAGAGCAAAATAAACTGTTAGGGGGGCAAGATTTTTGCTTTTATTACAGTATTTGTTTAAAACAAACTTTTCTGGGAACAACAAAATTTGGGGGGGCGCAAAAAAAATTAGGGACACTTGCCTTGAATGTCCCCATGGCTATGGGCCTGGAATAAAGTAAAGTTGCATCTAAATTCCAGCTAATATGTAGGTTGCTGACAGTAGAAATAGTAGTTTCAGAATATATTTTTGATTCAGATTCATAATAAAACACATGTTACAGGTTTTTACTTTTTTATGCATGTTAGTTATACTTTTGCAGAAGCTGAACTAGAGATCAATTTTAACACTTTTAGAGCCGCCTGGTTTCGGCGATTTTCGAAAAAAAACAGCAGTTTTCGGTTGCCTTACCAACGCCTTAGCTCCTCCGCCCGTTGCGCTAGAGAGCTGTTAGCGGCTCAAACGGATCGGCCAGTCTAGTAGATTGCACTTGAAAAAAATTTTTTGGTTGGGGGTTGTGGGTTTTTTGTGAGTGACGTCATAAGTGAAGTAGTTTTAGGATAATTTTCGCTCATGTTGCTTGGCCTAGGGCCCAACCACTAGGCCAAAGTGTTTTGCTGAAGTTTTCATTGGAAACTAGACTCAAGTCTGAGTCTTTTGAACCTTTGATCAACTTTGTAGCATTTCTGGTTCAAAAGTTATGATCTAAAATAAACAAATTAATTAATTAACTAATTAGCTAATTAGTCAAATATTTTTACTAACTTACATCACAACTTTTGAACCCGAAACCCTAGCAGGTCATCCAAAGTATCAAAAGACTCGGATTGTAGCCTAGTTTCCAGTAAAAACTTCGGCGAAATACTACCACCTAACGGTTGGCGCCCAGGGCCAGGCAAAGTGGGCCAAGGTGGCCTAAAAGTCCTCCACTTATGACGTCACTCATAGAAAACCCGCACTCCCCAGGCAAAAAAATTTTTTTCGAGTGCAATCTACTAGACTGGCCGATCGGTTTGAGCCGTTGAACAGCTCTCTAGTGCAATTGGCGGAGGAGCTAGGGCGTTGGTAAGGCAACCGAAAATTGCTGTTTTTTAGGCCAAAATCAAAGTACGAATACACCGTAGGCTGGTTCTATACGTGTTAAAAGACTCGGATTGTAGCCTAGTTTCCAATAAAAACTTCAGTGAAATACTACCGTCTAGCGGTTTGGGCCTAGGGTTAGGTAAAGTGGGCCAAGATGGCCTAAAATTCCTCTACTCATGATGTCGTTCACAAAAAATCTGCATCCTTCAACCAAAAAATTTTTTCAAGTACAGACCAGAAGACTTGCCAAGTCTTTTGAGCCTTTGAACAGCTCTCTACTGCTTTCGGCACTGAGTGACACTCGCGCAAAGCCACGTGCAATCCTCTTCTTTCAGGTGCGAAATCCTTAAAACTGCTTGGACGCCAAAGTGTTGATGCAAATTATCTGTACTGTTCCTTATTATGCGCAGCCTTCCAACTGCATCAAGTAGTGCGCAATATTCAGACCACTCTGCAATCGTCCCAATAAACCAGTCTGTGATGTAACATTTTGCATGGTAAGCAGATGGTTGCCTGCGAACAAGGCTGTAGTTTTTGACTATTCTAGTGGCCCAGGTTTGCGCAGAATTCCATGTTATATGCTTCTTCATCGCACTGCAGTATTGTCTTTTAACTGTGGTTTGAGTGTTGCGAAATAGCGGTATTGGTTATAAGCAATGAAAAATAACAGCATCTGTATCAGCCCACAATAAGCCTTATTGATCAAGCTCTGCCTAAAATCCAATCAATCAAACTTGATTAGTAAGGCTAGTAGCCTAGCGCAACTTACTATTCAGAATAGATAGTGGTATTGATGTCGTTGTTGAAACACACAAGGAAAGATTTCTAAATTATCACTGCTTTTGGTCACAGCGCATTTATTACATCACAATTGATATTTGTTCTTAGGAACATGGTGCTGAAAAGATACTTAGCTTGTCGAATATTCAGCAAATGTCAGCCATACAGCAATGAGAGTTGTTTATCCATGCGTACATACACTTACAAAATCGAAGCTGACAATCAGCTATACAACTGCGTCTGTAGAGCGCTGTCTATCAAAGATGGCGATGTTATAAATATACTTGCGAAATATCACTGATTTTACATCGTAATGTAAAAGTGACTTAATCAATATAGGATATTTTGCGCAGAAAACAACATTGTCATCTGCTCAATTCTAAGAAAGCTGTTTTCGACATACAACACTTGATATTGTGTTCAGATAATGCGACCACAATTTCTGAGGCTAGCTGTCGCGCCTTTTATTATAAGAAATTCCACATAAAAATGTAACTTCAGTTGAAACAAACCGCATTCTTGGTGTCACACCCAAACTTATTTGATTTAATAGTAACCTATTAGGTGTAAACAGCAGATAAAATTTCAGAAATTGTGAAACAAAATGATCGCGAGTGGACACTGTGTCCTTTTGCCATGAAGTGAAATATTTCAAAACAGCTCTGCATGTGTGTGGCAGTGTACAAGCTTCTAACAGTTTTGCTTGCGTTGGAGTTGGCACTGCCACAGGAGGAAATTCCGAAACACGTGCATTTGATGCAATATCAATTTAAAGTGCTAAAAAACGTGAATTGTTTCTTGTTTTTGCGCAGGTGGCATTTAGATGTAATAGTAGTATGCAATGTTAGAAAGGAAATGTAGGCTGTTGCCTGTTCTAAACCACCCGCATTGTAGACCTGCAGTGACAGCGTTTAATATTTTATCATCAGCTGTAAAGCTGAGTAGCCTACCTGCGGTACAAAGGGTCCTGTCATGACAGCCAAACAAACTCCCTGGATGCATCCCTGGCTACTCTCAATCAAAATTTTATTTGGGAAAACTTTTGTGTCATTCAAATTAAACTCCTTATTTCGCTACACTATCTACACTCCTCGATTTAATATAACACCTTTCAAATCTTTAATATACTTCAAAGACTTTCTGCGTTTTCTCAATGGGGAGACAGAGCATACTTAACACCTCATGTATAAATTTGATATATAAACAAATTGCAAGGTGCAACAATTCTCAGATAAAGATCCTTAACACCTTGGCTGCCAGCTACAAATAAATCGTATCTGGAAATCAGGCTACAATCAAGCATCTTTCGGTTGTCCCAACAACTGCATAGCTCTGCTGATTTTGCTAGAGTGCTGTTCAAACCCTCTAAAGATTCGCCAAGTCTGCAATGAAAAAATTTTGGGGTTTTGGGTTTTTTGAGTGATGTCAGAACTAAGGTAGGTTTTTGGCCATTTTGGCTCATGTTAGGGCCCAACCACTAGACGAAATATTTCACTGAGTTTTCATTGGGAACTGGACTAGAATCTGAGTCTTTTGAGCCATTGATCGACTTCTTAGCATTTCTGGTTCAACTTAATTATCTAATTAGAGATAGACTGATATGGCTTTTTTGAGGCCGATACCGATATACCGTTCATTCGTGGGGTGATAACCGATATTTCCAAAATTTTCAAATCTTGTTTTCTGCTTCATTATCATAAATGTGATGAATTTTATGCCATACCTTTTTTTCAAAAACTTAAAAAATCAGGATTTATGAGCTAATATTTTGGAAATTGCAACAATTTCAATGTTAGGTAACTTGTAAGCATAGTATACAGTGTTTGCAATAAATAAACACAGTGCCATGAATAAAAAAGAATGTCAAAATAACAAAACAGTAAGAACAGAACACTGAATGCAATACAACTCCCTATGGTGCTTAAACCAAAAAAAGCAAAAACAGTGCTTAACTCTTTGGCATCCGATAGGATTCAGGGATTTTCAGAAAAAAAAACGCCTAAACGCACGTGGCTTTGCGCGAGAATTTCTCCGGTCCGGAATGCTTTACAGACCTGGTAAAAGTCTCAAAAGACGCAGCAAGTCTTCTAGTCTGCACTCGAAAAAAATTTTTTTGCTTGTGGGGTGCGGGTGCGTTTAGGCGTTTTTATTATCAAGTGTTGTAAAAAAATTTCAAGTGTTGTAAAAAATTTTTTGCTTGGGGGTGCGGGTTTGTTGTGAGTGACGTCATAAGTGGAAGACTTTTAGGCCACCTTGGTCCAGTTTGCCTGGCCCTGGGCGCCAACCGTTAGGTGGTAGTATTTCGCTGAAGTTTTTACTGGAAACTAGGCTACAATCCGAGTCTTTTGATACTTTGGATGACCTGCTGTGGTTTCGGGTTCAAAAG
>Ga0210059_1013829_pt1 | contig 12014 bp, 5 predicted proteins | sample Ectturendosymbi2_FD_188042 | JGI IMG/M metagenome (GOLD analysis project Ga0210059, IMG submission 188042) | Ecteinascidia turbinata endosymbiont from Florida, USA - Sample 2 (SPAdes) (version 2) | ecosystem: Host-associated > Tunicates > Ascidians > Unclassified | place: Key West, Florida... | reverse complement strand
AAGTCGAAACAAATAATGCCTAGATCCGCACGGACTAGGGAGGCGCTTCTTTAGTCCAGTCGGTAAGGCGTTGGCAATTTGGCTAAAGATCAGTTCTCTCCCTGGGAATCATGATAGTTCGATTCCCGGCTTGAATTGGAACAGGCGGGCAAAAGTTCCTCTTCACAGATCAGAACACAGACAGCCAGTCTGCCACCCTCCCTCACCAGAGGTGTTTGGACGCAAGTTTTTTCGAGTCCGACTCCAGTCCTGTCCAAGAGGTAGGAATCCTGATCCTGATCCGAATCCTGTTTGCAACACAAATATTAAATCCGAATCCTGAAAATATCCTGTTAACATATTTGCAGAGCTGGGCAGTAGCGAGCTACTAAAATAGAGAGCTAATTTTCCAGTAGCGTTAGCGGGAGCGCCGCTCTTTTTAGAAAAAAATAACGGATGATGTAGCGAGCTATCACCATTTTACTGCAACCGTTATTCGCTACTTTGGCGTGAATGCTGGTCAAGAGAAAAAGTTCGCATGAGCTCTTCCGTCAACACACGTTGATAGTAACTCATTTTCCCACTTTTCTGAACTGATTTTGGATGATTTGTTTGCAGTAAGCTAGCAGCATTAGGAAAGATTTAGCTCAGGTTGCTTTTGACCTGATCGATAGGTTTCACGTTGGTTCGGTAATAACTCAGCACCAGCGAGTTGGCGCTTCGAAGCGTTGGCTACTGCAACCGATAAAGTTGCGTATGACTGAATTGAATGTTTGTAAAAATATGGCACTAGGTTCAAAATTTCGCTGCATGTGCAACTACGGTTTTTGTTTTGAAGTATATGTCAATATGTGAGTTTTTGTAGCTTGGTTAAACTTCAATATATTTGGCTGTATGCATAATTTGAAGCAAACTTATGATTCTGTCTTGAAGACAGTGGCCTTTTTATGGCCACCTTGCCCGCCGATTACGTGGCCTAACGGTCTTCATGGGGGTAAAGTTCCCCATTTTACAATAATCTTAAGCTGATCAATAATAGACCCGCTGTGGTTGAGCATAGCTCAGTCGCATACATTCGTACTCAACTTACAACATCTCAACCCCGTGGCCAGATGTTGGAGTCAAACATTGAATTTAATTTGGTTGAGCATTGGTTTATTCCCAAAACAAGAGAAACATCGATCAGCACGGATAAACAGCCAAGCCACATTTGACAGCACTTCGATAGCAATTTTGCTATAATATGGAAACCATGACATCCGTTCAGTAGCAGTGATTCAATTGTGAATGCCTAATCGTTGCAGATACAGCGCTACTTAAAGGCGATACGAAAAAGGCAAAAACAGGTGCGAGTTGTACGGAGCCCTGAATATACGCTTGCATTTAGCTTACTTGATCTCTGTATTGTTATGCGTGGAGCTATTAAGTCTTTGTTCGTTTTTGTCACTAGAGGCGATACAACCATGTCGATACGGAGGGATAACGCGTCTGCATGCACACAAGGTGGCGAGGTGGGCATTGCTGATATTGTGGTGAGAACAAATTTGCAGCTGCATTGCGTTTTTTTGGCAGATAAACTCTTGGTGAAAACAAGTTTGCAGCTGCATTGCGGTTTTTAAAAAATCTTCCAGATCGAAAGTTAGTTCATTCTTTATTGGTCGAGATTCCATCAGTTCTCCGTTAGCCCCCGCGATGCCTTTTTCTTCTTTGTCATTTTCTGATATGTACTCAATCCTGCTTCGTTTGCACGGCCAGAGTGTCTTCCTAGTGGGTCGTTTTTCGTCAGTGAGAAGCTAGTTTTCAGGTGAGATTTCGACCGCATTTGGCACACAACGGCTCAGATCCCACGGTAAATTGCTGGCGTCGCTCAGGGCTGCTTTATCTTGGTTTCCGTCATCTGCTGCAGTCAAATCTTCATAGCATACAGTGATTTGGTGCGATGGTCCTAAACTCCGAAGGTTTACGTCATCAGCCCGCAGTAACGCCTGACTTATTGCTTGTCTTATTGGTTCGCTTATCGGTTACTGCGGTATGTTATTACAGCTGAGTTTTGGTCAGTTTGCCGCCTTTTTCCTCACGGTTGGTTCGGTTAAATGGCGATTCGACGTGACACAATTGCAATAGATTAGCACTTGGTACTGAGCGCACAAGGCTCCTATGGGGTGATGACCCGTCCGTAGTTTCTTTTCGTATATGCTGGCCAAGAAGATCGAAAGCATCGAAATCGTCAGCGCGGTCAAGTTGGTCACGCCGTAAGTACACATTTTTCAATTTGGGAGAATCAACAAGAAACTGGCTAAACGATACATGTTGTGAGCAGCTTGGGGTATCTTTTCTGGCCACAACAGCGTAACCAGGGGGAAGGAGAGACATCTGCCCCGGCGCAGCATTTTGAGGGCGTAAATTGAGGTTGACATGTCACGTAACATATACGAAATGTCAGCGGATGCTAGTAATTACGATTTATAAAATGTCAAATGCCAGTCGCTGATAGCCAGTAGCAAAATCAGATCAAGATCACCAAGGTTCGCAAAGAGAGCTGTTACGAACATTAGTGACGTTTTATGGCGTCGCTTGTGCCTCCAGCAACCAGCGCCAACGTTTTGTCTCACGGTTGCGTCACAATGCTTTCAGATTGCCAAGGTTGCGAACTTTCCCACTTCGTTCTCATTCTATAGTTGTGACACAATAAGACGGGAATCCACCATTAACAGTGAATGCAAGTGCGCATGCTTTCAGAGCAGAGATAAACCTTAACAGTATGTTGTTACGACAATAGATCTGATGTTTAGGAAATTATTTGATCTTTGATGGTTTCACAAACTTCATGTTGAAATGGATTTGATATGGTTCTGAAGGTAATTATGATGATTTTTATTTGTTGATGTTTAAATAAATCCTGACTAATTTTGCAAAGTTCTAATTACAAATGGGCAACACCGTTGAGTATATTAGCGAGGCTATAATTGTGTGCTTTTCAATTGCTCTCAGGGACGTGCGGAGAGCGGGGGCATTGCTTCCCCTGTTTTTTTCAAAAGGGAAGCAACAGGGCCGGAGTTGCTTAACTTTTCATCACAGTATCATAAGGAATTTCATGGTTAAGAAGAGTCAGTTGAAACAAATTTACTGCAGCTATTCACGCACCCGCAAGATTCAGAATGTTTTTTTACACTCTCTGTTATTATTTTTGAGGTCAACATTGTTGCTGGACAGAAAAAAAACATATTGGTGAAGAATTTTTTCATTTTTATAAATTTGCATTTCCCTTAAAACTTTTACTGACCCCTGCCCTACCGCTGATTCGGCTGCTACCTGTGTTTTATGTAATTTCACTTATAAACTGAGCATCTCCACAGACATGATTATCGAAATTCAGATCACCAAATTGCTAGCAAAACGTCTTACAGAGTCATTGGCGCAGTGATTCTTACACTTTACATACACGCCGAAACCCTACGTAGTTTTCCAAGCTGTCGAACCCCATTTTTGCCCAATACAACAGAAAGCAAAATGGGTTACTGAAATCAAATGACCTTCATCGAACCCCTGAAACGCTTCCGGCGAATCCTAGGGGTTCGATCGAACCCAGTTTAAGAACCACTGCACTGGCGTTAGCACTAGCGTACGGATGGGGAGGCCACTGTGCCATGGCCACCCCCTCAGACCCTAGAAATAAAAAGATGTAAAAACAGTATTGTCTAAAACTTGCTTCCAGAATGCACAAAAATGCATATTTTTCGGTGTAATTTTGCAAAATTTTCACGGGGGCATGCCTCCGGACTCCCCTAGTATGGTCGTGCCTTCGGCACTTCCCCTAAAGTTGATTTGTGACGCCACACAATTGTGACGAAACTTGGCCCCCTCGGAAATTTTCTGCGCACGCCACTGGGCGTAAGATATTTTTTAGGTTAAAATATGTGAGACATTGAAATCATATCAGTTTTTTGGCAAAATAATCGATACATTTTCAGCAGCACAAGCAAGAAAACTTTGTCCTTGGAATTAGATAATTGCAAGTAAAGCATCAAACAGCAGTGTTTCTTTTATTTTATGCTGCCACGAACGGGCTGGGTGGGAGCGCCTAACTAAGTTTGCCCCCAGGCGCGGGAAACTCGGGGTACGCCACTGCTTGAAGTGTCGCTTGCTTTTTGCGAAGTGCTTTCATGTCTGTTGCTGCCACATGATGCTGTAGATAAAAATGCTGTTGGAATCTACGTAGTCGTACTTACTTTCGTTCAAACCAGCACGAAAAACTTCTTGTAGCTTACCTTTGTAATGAAATGTCGCTTTTCTGCTCCATCGCACATTCTTTTTCTTACAGGCGTCACAGCGTTTCTTTCAAATTGCAGTTAATTTGGGCAAACGCTATTTTTGCAAGCGTGGTCGCAGGGGTCTTTACTTTGAGCTTCGTGCCTCAGATTGCGCTAACTAAGCTCGAGCAACTGCATGATTCCCTTTTTTTCAAATCTGCCGACTTTAGTCTCATGAAAAATATATAGTTTATGAGAATCGTCAATAACATTACTCCACCTTAACAACAGCATTGTCTGTTTTCGTTGCCATTGCATTTTCTTCGATGCTTACAACGTTCACAAGCCCAACAACAAAAATTTTGCACCTGCGAAAAAACAAACGTTTCGCTGAATAAAAAGATGCACAGCAACGTTGAATAAAAGTCGCCAGTTTGTCTAACCGATGTCAATCGTGAGCAACATAATCTATGCGATTACAGGCATCCACTGTTGCTTTTCAAGTAGGGTACGCGACTTTTCGGTCTGGCCGTTTCGATCTAGCCGTTTCGGTCTGGGCCGTTTCGGTCTGGGGACATTTCGGTCAGACTATGAAATCTTGCAGAAATCTTACACGTTCACATTTTAATGCAAACGTACTTAAATCAACAAGACGACTTTTTATTTTAAAAAAACTACAAAAACTGCAAACATGATCCAAGATCCAACAGTTAAATCAGCATCAACATATGATTTTCATTATCATCAGCAAGCAAACTAAATCATTATCGACATTTTGCAATTAAATGCAAATTCTTCAAAGTCATAGTTACAATTCAGATTTAATTGCAATCATGACTCCTCGAAGGGAGTTGGTATAACACCAGCTAGAGCGACATTTCCCCTGCCTATAATCATTTAAATAAACGAATGTAATAAGTTGTTTATGTCCAGAAACGTCCCCAGACCGAAACGGCCAGACCAAATGTCCCGTGACCGAAACGCCCCAGACTAAAACGGCTCAGACCGAAACGGCTCATGCCGAAATGGCCAGACCGAAACGGCCATGCCGATAAGTCCTGCTCAGTTTCAAGTAACACAATCAGTTGTTGTCCTACGTGTTTTGCCCAAATCGAAATGCAAATATTTTTACGGCTCAGCATTAACGCGCACAGAAAGCAAAGCTTCACTGCATTCCAAGGGTTGCACTACTTGTAAGCAAACCTACTAAATGATTGCGGTTATTTTTTGTACCGAAACATCTCGTCATGTTAATTATAGTGTATCAAGCCAACACCGGACATAGAGCAGTAAGCCTTTACAATGAATCCAATGCGCAGAACACATTTACATTCAAATGTTGAACTTGTCATGCTTTTAACGTTTTGCTCCAACTTTCAAGTTTTGTGCACTTTGCTTTGCAATCTTCGCCGATGAAGTTCTACTTTTGATATTTGTCTTGCAAACATTTTCCTGATATCACTCACCAATATATTTTCTTTGCTCCCCTCTTTCTTCACTTCAACCCTTTCTGTCCCGCACGGGCCACTTAGTGGCCACTTTCTTCACTTCAAACATTTCGAAGCCTCTGCGTTACTTTGTGTTGTAAAAGGTACACTGGACGTAATTGGTGACATTCCCTAGCACTCCAGTCACAAATCAGTAATTTTCCCTACTCACTAAAAAAATCTGTCTCCTGTGCGAAACTATTTTCGCTGAAGAATTTATACTTTGACTAAACGAGGCACCGAAAGCACATTTTTTTGTTTTCTGCTACTCATTCAACGTTCTGCTGTTCAGAAATAATCAAATAGGGCTGAATTGCCAAACACCAAATGTTTTTTCTACTGTAAAACCCGCGTTGTACGTACAGTCGCTATGTTTGTTGCTTCACAAATTTTTTAGTTTTCAACATCAGTGAAAACTGCCGGAAAAGTTCGCATAATCTGTGGACGATGCCAAATCACAATTCCCGGTCACTTGAGGGTTTAGGTTTCCGAGCATGCTACAGCGCTTCCGCTCAATCTCCTACCGCCCCGTTTTGAAAACAAAATGTTCTGGGGGAACTGCAGGAAAGTGTTCTGTTTGAGATGACGGATAAATCACTTCACGTTAAACTTGTTATCGTGAGTTTGCTTGGCCATAATTCAAATCAACAAATTTCACTGTTTAATTTTCGTTCTTTTAACTCTACACGCAAAGCCAACATTGACGAAAGTTTTGGTTGATCTACGTTTAAACCTGACACAGCCCTACCAAGCGTCAAGTAGTTGGGCTATTTTATCGTTGCAATTTCGTTGAAATTTTATTTGCCTTCATGTGTTTCGGTAAAAATTACATGATGCCATTTTGTGCAAGTGGCCATCGCGTGGGCTAAACATGCAGATTTGGTGTTGAAAAAGTTTTCTTTGATTAATAATCTTACCTGACACAGCCACACAACGTCAAGTGATTGATTTCTTTTATCATCACGATCTAGCTAAAATTTTATTCATCTCCATGTGCTAAGCCGCAAATCACATGATGTAGATTTTTGCATGTGATCCTTGTCCGAATGTGACACCAAACTTTGGATGCTACAACTTCGCATACGAAAAAGAACTGTTTTCTGACCGCTTGGTTTTGATTTTTCCTCAGTTGTTAAATAAATTCTGTGTGATTCTGAGTGTTTTTTGCATATTTTCATGCACGAGTTTTTCAGATATTACGAAAAAAATGCGTATGGGCGTTGAATGTACGGATATGGAAATTTAATTTCATAGAGGAACAAAAGAAATTGTGATAGGTTTTATATGAATAAGATTTCAGTACTGCGGATGCGTAGTGGTACGTGAAATCGATGTCCAATGAAAATCATTCGCTTGACTGATTCGCTTGCTTGTCACCTTTGTGGGGACCCGTAACGTGAACAGGCCTGCAGATATGTGCAAGTTCAAATCATCGCAAAAAGATGAAAGCAGACCTGTCGCCAGATTCCTCGAAAGCTTTTGAAGTAAATCGAGAGGTTTCAATTGTTGATGTTAGGTTTATTTTTTTAGAGCTGATGCCGGTTGCTTAATGCGCATTGCACACCTTTGAAAATAAAGCATTCAACACTTAGGCTGCACTTTCAAAAGCTGGAATTCTAAGGAAACGGTGGTTGGTCAGGTCGCTCTCGAGTATATAAATAACAATTCTTTGCAAGCAGGCTATATAAACTACGTTCTACACAAAACTACTACCGCGAATAACTTGAACCATGCAGAAACAAGGACCTCAGTTTAAAATACAAGTAGTCAGACAGTAATTTATTCAGGCGTTTCACATGAAACACAGATAAACATAACATTTTTGAAAATCTAAAATAATGCATAAAAATTTCGTGGGAGGCTTTGATTGCCCGGTTTATCTCCCACCCTGGTTGCTGGCCTAATTCAATTTACACGCGCATTAAACTCTGAAAAAAAGCTTTGATCTTTTATTGCTTGACCATTCTCTTGAAGTCTTGAGTACTGTACACACAGCGCGAAACTTGCATTGATAAAGGTGAATTATTAAACCTATAGCAATCCACTCACAAAGTTAAATGCACTCTGGGCGTTTGTGCGGTCTGTTTCATTTATATGTGTATACACTGCAAAATAACTTTTCCCATATCGTAACTGTTCAATGATTGTTTTTTTCAGATAACGTTCATTCTTTAACAAATTTTTTCAAAAAAAATTTCAAGATTAGGTTTTTCAAAATAGATCGTACGTCAGTAAAACAACACCAAATTTTATTTTAAGTGCAGCAAAAGGAGCGGTAGCGAATAGCGGTACCGATAGCTCGCTACTATTTTTATTCAGTAACGGGTTGTGGTAGCGCCACTATTGAAATTAACAAAGAGTGGCAGCGGTAGCAACGCTATTAATAAAGTAGCGGTTGCCCACCTCTGCATATTTGACTAATCAATGTGCAACTATTAAAAATTTTTGTTTCTAAAAGGTCCGTCAGTGGACCTTCGTAATTGAAAAGTTATTCATCCGTCACCGGTAACGTGACAGCAACACACGATGAGTGAGTAGTAGGGTGCACTAGGTTTGGTATTAATGTACTAAACCCTAAACCTAAACTGTATATCTGAACACAAAGGTTTGGAAACATTTGAAGAAAGTAAAAAAGTGGTCCCTTGACAAGTGCAGCCACTAGACTGCTACCAAAATGAAACTGAAAGGTGCCAAAGTGAGAGTCGAACTGAAAACCGTTCACACAGCAGACGTAGACCAGAGATGAGCATTAGACTGGACTAGGATTGGACTGTATCCGGGCCATGACGAATTTTGTTGGATTTGGATTGGATCCGGACTGTAAATTGCTTCATAAAGTTAGGATCACGACCGGATTTGGACTGAGTTAATGGAAAAGAATTGCCTAATTTTTGTCATCAAAACGCTGTATTTTTAAAATTTGTGGAGTTTATGTGGATTTGGATTTTGAGTTTCTTAAACTATTTGGACTGTGGTTGGACTTGGACTCAGTTTTAAAAATTCAGTAATGGATCTGGATCGCAAAATATGACAGTCCGCTCATCTCTGACGTAGACGCATTCGCACACTACAGAGATGATCACGGAGCCGGAGTGGACTCCGACCAGAGTTTGCATTTTAGGCTGGAGCAGGAGTCAATATTTTTGGTTCGAGCCGGAGCAGGAGTCAATATTGAGGTCTGTGCAGGAGCCAATCACATTTTAAGGGACCTAATTTCTGTAATGATGCTTGTTGTTGTCATAGAGAATGGAATCAATTGAGACGTGTTTTCTGACCAGTGTCTTCATATATTGCAAAAGTGTGACACTGGTTGGGAGTACCGAGCTTTTCACCACTAATGATGGTTTCAAAGTTATGGCCTATGCAAAATACAGTGTGCAATCGATAATACAGTTCGGAAATTTCGGAATCCATGCCGTAACTATGAGAATGTTGGGCTAATGATATGGGCAATAATACAAGACACATGACAAACAACAATGGTTAACAAAACATATTATAGCGAAGCAAAAATGTGCCGACACACTGTAAGCATTACACTGTAGGCCTAGTGACAGGATTTGACGATGATGCATGTAAGAAGTAAGTAATGTGCAGTAGTACAATACAATGTTTATTCACATTGTGCAGATTTCTAGTCTAGCCACTGCTTGCATAGGCCAACCTCTGCTCACATTTTGGAACTATCCTGAACAAAGTTGGATGTTTGCCCTGATACTGATAGTTGCAGCTTTAAAGATAACCTACGTTGTTTTGCATCTCTAATGCCTAGGCTATAATAAATTTGGATTGTAGCCTAAGTTATGCGTAATGTTAATGTTCATCTTGTTAATTTTTTTGTACGATGTGCTTGCACATTCATGTTAATGGCTCAGTTTGGCACAGTCATAGTTTTACCTGAGCATATTGTTAAAGTACGATTCAATATTTGTGAACAGGTGATCAGCTCCTGACCTCGGAGATTCAAAATGAGTCTTTTGTAAAAATTGAAACTTAACACTCATTTCAAATACTTGTCATCTGTCTGGTTAATTATTGAAGCTTGAACTACTTAACTAGTTTTTCACTGGTTTCCACTTCACAATTACAGTAGGTCTTATACTTTAAAGGTGTATATTATATTTGATGAGCAGCGTCTATTTTGTCTCATGAGACAAAAACGGTTCTGAAGTTATTTTGTCAGTAGCTGCACACATTTGTTTGAAGTGATCACATGACAAGTTTGGAATGCATGACCTACATAGCTGACCGTGATGTGTAATTTAAATGTGGGCAATCTTTTGCTGGCTGTATGTCTACATTGTGTGAAGAATAGGCTAAACCATAACTTCAAACGTCAAAATGTTGTGTCTCTCTGTATTGTGCTAGTCACGTGACCACTTCAACCATTTGTGTTCTATCAAAGGCAAAATGGCGGCAACATATATTTTGCCTCATGAGGCAAAATAGACAGTATCTTTTTAATACAAGTTACTTGTAAGTTTTCGGAGTGTCAACAAGAGTCGGAGTTGATGTTTAAAAATTTTTCGGAGTCGGAGCAGGAGCAGGAGTCGAAGTCTGAAAAATGTGACTCCGCTCATCTCTGCTACATTAGCACAACGGTGCTGTTAAAGTGACAAAGTCAGTATTTTATTCTAACCACATCGCTCTCACCGCACCTATAGCCACTTTCTTTCTGAAAAGCAAAGCTTTGCCAAACATAGACTGGACAAAATAAAACCACACATAACTAAAATGGCACAATAACTCTGATCAAGAAAATGCATTCAACCAAGATGCATGAAGCTGAAAGCAATATTACCAATTGAATCACAAAACAACTTAAACTTGATAGACTTGATACCAGAGATGATCGGATAGTGGATTTTCACTATCTGATCCTATCCTGTTTTTGAAAAATGATATCCGTATTCGATCCGAATCCTGTTTTAGTTTAAATCATACTATCTGTATCCTAAAACTAAAACTATCCGAAAGTGTATTGCGATGCACAACATACATTTTTGTGCTGTGTCTATTTTGCCTCATGAGGCAAAATAACTGCAGGAACTATTTTGCCTTTAGTTAAACACGATTGGTTGAAGTAGTCACACGACAAGTCTGGAACGCATGTCCTGCTTAGTTGACCATGACATCTGTAAAATATCAGTCCCATGCATGGATGATGGTTGTCATGGTTTCAGGGATGGCGAGCAGTTAGCAGCTTCTTGTTTGCATTAAGTGAACTGTAGGCTAAACCCTAACGCTAAACATTGAACCCCTAAACCTAAAACTTGACCATAAACCCCGATCCTAAACTCCTAAATCCCAACCAATTGTCTCTGCGTATCATGCTTGTCATACGACTACTTCAACCAATTGTGTTCGAATGAAGGCAAAATAGTTCCAGCAAAGATTTTGCCTCAAAGCAGAGTAGACACTTGAATGCGTTGTATCACTTTGGTCCCTGTCATGCTTGTAAACAGAAAGCTTGACATATCTTCTCTGGCAAGCTTGACATATTGTATGACCTAAGTACTTTTCCGAGTCAATTGCATTTAAAAGCAAGCTGAAGTTTTGCCACACAGTCCAGTCGCCACGGGGGGCCTTTGGTGGGCTTAGCCCCTCCGAAACAAAGCTCCAACCCCCGTCCCAAATTGAAATATGAAGCACTATAAAACAGTGATGTTTGTTCAAATTTCAGAATGTCAAGCCCCATTGCACAAATATACTGTAAAGCTCCCCGAGGCTATAGAATACTTTTTGGTGACGGTTCTGTTGCCACACCAAGTTTTTCATTGGCCATTTTTTGGCAACAATGGTTAGATTTTAACACCATTGTTGCATTTTAACCAAACCTTACTACATAGCAATGCTATTCTATCAACCAAAACAGCATTCAAAACAATGCACTGGCTTAAAATTTGTCATTTATATTGAAATGACTGATTCAAAATTCAATCTAACAAGTCAATGTCACAAATCAACAATCGTGCATATCATGTTTAAAAAAGCTGTCTGGCCTGGTAGGCTATCACCCAACAACCAGTCAATGCAGGATCGCGTAGAATAGGCATGAAGACTGCAAGACCTGGTGTAGACTTCAGAAGACATTAAAAGAGCTAGTGCTCTAGCTAGTCTAAGTCTACACTACAGATCATGGTAGGTCTACACTAGCTAGCCTTAGTCCAGTGTTGTGATCGTGCAAACGGTAATCATGTAATGCGTTGAAGGTAATCAGCGAATCGGCGTATTTCGGCGTACTTCGTCGATGGCATGAACGTGCCTTGTCTAATCTACGTTCCTTCGCGTCTGCTGA
>Ga0210059_1013828_pt1 | contig 12015 bp, 11 predicted proteins | sample Ectturendosymbi2_FD_188042 | JGI IMG/M metagenome (GOLD analysis project Ga0210059, IMG submission 188042) | Ecteinascidia turbinata endosymbiont from Florida, USA - Sample 2 (SPAdes) (version 2) | ecosystem: Host-associated > Tunicates > Ascidians > Unclassified | place: Key West, Florida... | reverse complement strand
TTCGGGAGAATGTTGTTTCTTGCCGAGCTACTCTCTAGTCTGTGAAATATGTTTTCTTAGTAAAAATAGTAAATACACCCTAGTATTCATATAATAAATTGTCTTCTCGCAGCTCACTGTATGTGATTTTGTGTAAGCACATTCTCGACTTCCGGAAAAAATAAACGGGAACCTTGCGAATCAGCGAAAACATAGCTTTTACAAATGATGACGTCATGAATTACGTCATAGGGGTCCTCCAGTAAAAATTGCCCCGGGCCCCCCTACCGTTTAATCCGGCTCTGGGTCTCGGGACTCGTCTCGAGACCCATTTTTGCGAATCTCGCCAGAAGCCGGTATTTTGAAAATACATAATTTGCCGGAACTTCAAAAAGAACTAACGCAGAATTGCTCAAATTATAATGATTCTAGTAGTGAATCTTGTCAGGACAGATCCTTCAGCGAAGTTTATTTGCTGCTGTGGACGCAATCCTTGGTGCGATTATCACGTCACACACATACACACCGAAATAGAATGAGCCAGCTAAAACAAGGGGAAATTATATTGCAGTTTGACATTACCGATTGTCTCTCTGTTTATCCTGTGCCACTTACGAATCGCGACAATGTTTAGATCTGGCACTGTTAACAAAATTGCCGGTATTTTTACAAAACGCCAGAGGTGGGCAACAAAGGGGGCCATGGATCCGGTGTGCGGGAGTCGACTCCGGATGGATTCTGCGTTTTTCCTTCGGACCCGGACCCGGAGTCAAAAATTTGTGGAAAACTGGACCCGGTTTCAATGGAAATTTCTGACCTCTGCGAAATTTCTGATCTATTATTCTTTGTCAGTTATGTTACTTCTCAGAGTAAAGGAATAACGTTTGGGGTTTCCTTTTTGATGTGTGTTGTGTAAGTAAAAACCTTTTGGTTAGATGTCAGATACCCACAACAAGCTACAGTACGAGAATAACTATAACCACTGAAAAAAGTTGGACTTGTTCATAGACCTCAATTATTTTTCTTTTTCTAACCCTACCCAAACCCTAACCCCACACACTTATCTAAACACTAAACAATGAGCCCTGATCATCAGTTTTCACAGCGTATTTGATATGCAGAATATCACTCTGTGCATGCGCACATGGCGTTAATTCAGAAATTTTGCTTGACACCGGAACTGGAGTCACTTTTCAATTTCGACAGTAGCAGGAGTCTGCGTGGTCATTTCTTAAGTAAAAACATGGCCAAATGACGGTTGCATCGATGGTAGCAGGAGTTTGAACAAGAGTCGGATTCTCAAATTTAGAAAATTTCCGGACCCAAATCCGGATTAAAAAATGTTGGAACAGGAGCGGATTCGGAGTCTGAAAAAGTGACTCCGGCCACCTGTGGTGAGCAACCGCTACTTTATTAATAGCGTCGCTTCCGCTATTTGTTAAATTGAATAGCGGCGCTACCGCACCCGTTACTGAATAAAAATAGTAGCGAGCTATCGCTACCGCTCCTTTTGCTGCACTTTTAAAAATTTTTTTGGTCTTATTTTACTGACGTAGGATACATTTTGAAAAACCTAACCCTAAAATGTTTTTTTGAAAAAAGTTGTTAAAGAAAAAACGTGATCTGAAAAAAATGGTCATTCAACAATATTATGGCACAGGCACAGCCGGCGTTAGCAAGTGCAAGCAGTAACGGATTTGCGCATAGGCCAAGTAGGCCATGGCACAGGGCCCCGCGGTTTTGGAGGCCCCCGCAACTCTTTCCTATGATGACTCAATAATATTGAGTCAATATTATCTAAAAATTCACGAAACTGCGCAGAAGCATAACTTCACAAGTTACCTTGAAAAGAGCGGAAATTCAATGTCTACTCTAAACTCTTATCAGCACATTAACAACACGATAATATTGTGCATCTGGGCGTGAGAGAGATGCAGGCCGTGTTTATGAAAGTGGTTCCAAAAAAGAATGAAGAAGAAAAAAAGGTACTTAATTGATGTTCAGTTTTCCACTGACAAAAAGCTCGTAACAACGCAAGACCGCCAGAGACTGCAAAAATCCGACGAAAAGCAATATTGTCAGTATTAGATCCTACGTTTGATCGTTTTACTAGATTTCGCGCAAACAGGGATTGCTTGTTGAAGCTCTGACTATATGTTAGTTAAACCAGCTAGAACAGTTTCTCGTGAGCCTTACTGGTAAAAACGTGTCTACATTGGGCTTATTTCATATGGTTAGCTGGGGGTGTTGCGACAATACTTGGCTGCTGTGCAAAACTTGTCTTCATGCTGTTTACCAACGGCCTATGGCACACAGCAGATTTTTTCAAACTATGGGTCGCGGGCTGAAATGGGGTCGCGAAATGTAATTTTCGGGTCGCGAAACCAATTGGCTTGACAATTCAGATATAACATTTTTTGTATAATTTCCAAGAAAATTGAATGTAGGTAGACCTGCAGTGAATCTATTTCTACCGCATTTTTAATTTTCGGGGCAATATCCTACTTTACGCTGTCAGTTTTTTACTATGATGCCTGTCTGAGCTATCAAATGATACCAAAAACCAAGCACAACAAAGTTAGCGGTGTTACACCACGATTGTTTTAACGTATTGACCGATACTGACCTTATCGCATTCATTCTGACATGAAGGCATCCTTCTGTTTAGACTCTAGGTCTACTATAGGGCCTACGTTCACTGCTTTGAGAGCACACCGAGTAGTTTCAAACTAATGTTAAAAGCTTCTAAACAGCTTCAGAAGAACTTTTGATTTTGATTGAGGAGGAGTTATATCCACAAACCACACACAATTGAAACTTTAGGAGGGCACACACCTGCCATGCCCAGGATGAGTTTGCGGAGTTATTAAACGATAAATGTTTGCAGCTGGAATTTTCAAAACAGAGTTTAGCCTAGGTCATTTTTGTATAAGAACAAAAAATGAATGTTCAGTCATTTCTGATGTAGCCATTCATAAATTCTTAGATATTTGCACAAGATATTTGTGTGAAGCGGCATTCTCAGAATTGATAATGTCATGAAGTCCAAAAACCAATGTTTTTTGAAAAATGTTAAGAATATCCTTCGTCCTGCGTTGTCTTGTATCAACCTACGAATAATTGATCTGTGTAAACATTATCAAGTGCATCCATCCCATCAGTTGTGCTTGATAACTGCCATAAACATAATTGTTTTTGTTAATTATTTTTTGCCTGTTTCCATTACGTGGTAGTTTTATTGCTGTGTATTTACTTTCGTGGATTGTGTGCATTTGTAGGTTTCGCCATTGACAAAACTGCATCTGGAGATTTTTAATGGGACGTTTCCACGTATCATTAACATTTAGGCTATCCATCAAGGAGGCGACATTGAAAAACCTTTTTCAAAATGGGAAAATGCGGCCGCAGAACAAAAAAGTTTGATAAAAACCTGGCATAGAGGATTAAAACACTATATTTCGTATTGCTTGGAAAATGACAACTTCAAAACGGCATAAATAAGCTCAGTGTCCACTGAATGGATTGTGCTTGTTTGTTTCATAAAATATGTGGTTGCTATTACTATAAAAAAGGAGTTTACGTGCAGGTAATCAGATCGACAGCTAGACGATATTTTTGAGGGCGGCAACACCAGGGGCGTAACGAGGTTAGATGGCACCCGGGGCAAGAAGCAAGTTTGGCGCCCGCATGTTCGAAACTGGCCTCTTTCGGAAGAAAATGTACTGTATCGATGAAAGTAGGCTACTTGTGACATTGTTGGGACTCTTTGGCGTCCCCCGCAGTGATTCGGCGCTCCCACAGTGATTCGGCGCCCAGGGAATTGTTCTCCCTTCTCCCTCTCGTTACGCCCCTGTGCTACACGGTCCCGCATGAAAATGTATACATCCGAAAAATCAAACCTACAAAAAATGCTAGAAATCACGGAAATTTAACGAAGAGAACTTCTGAACTATACACGAAAGAGCTATAAATTCCAAGAAAAGATCGCAATGCCATTTGTTCTTTAACACTGCGATAGTAACCATCGGAATAAAAGTGCGTTTCCACAACACGTTACCCTTTATGACGAAACAAACGTGCAGTTCGGTTGCGGCGACCTCGAGATTGCACCAGGAGTTCGGGATCATTGATACCAGCGTTGCCACTTCTGATATTTTAACATGACATCAGATGTGATGTTCTCAGATAAATTTCTGATGTCTAATGTTTTGGCGACAAATCTGATGTTGGCTGGGTTGTTGTTTTTCCAAATTTCCTCTCATTTTAGGACGAAAATAAGTTAGATTCATGATTTTTAAGTTTCTTTCATCAATCTCTCACCCTAATCAGTGGTGTAACTAGACGTTTGACCCAGGGGGGAAGCTTAGCTGAAGGGGGCCCACTAGCCAAAACTCAGAAAAAAAGTTAAGAAAAATAGTGAATCTCTGGATGTCGTGGATATCTGTACTAGATAAAAAAACGAAAACACCCCGAAAAACGCAAAAAACATCAACCTAAAGAATACTAAACATCAAAATGTCAACTGGAGGGACCCAGTTGTAACATTCAGCTTGCCAGGGGGGAGGGTCGCCCTGTGCTCCCCTGTCAGTTAAGCTACTGACCCTAAAGTGTGTTTGGTTATCGTTTCAAGCTAAATAACCTCTCTTCGCTGCGTTGAGACTAACATTTTACGTAAATTATAAACGATTTCTCCATTTCATGGCGATATTTCGCACTGTTTTGATTCAACGAGGGTACTCGCACTTTGTTAGGTTTGTTAATAGAAGCATTCATCTTATGCAGGTTTTTTTAGGTGTATTAGGGACCCAAATCGGGCATCCGTAGAATCAGAGAAAATTATCATCGGTTTTCTGGAATCAGACAAAATCGGGTCCCTAGAATCAGAGAAATCGGGTCCCTACAGGTCCGTACCGGGTGCCTGACATTTTCCTTAAAAAAACCATGAGCTTATGTGAAACCGTAGCGTAAAAATCTGATTTTATCTGATGTTGAAGAAGGCAACAATCTGATGTTGACAAGACTGACCCCAGTGGCAACATTGATTGATACTAAACAGCAGTAAGCAACCACTAGATTTAGCACGCAAGTAGTAACGTTTTCGTGACATTTGTGCAATACACGTGATGCACGAGTAAAGAGTCATACCCATGCCAAAAGAAAGATTATTAAGAAAAAGTCATCAGCGAAATAAAATATATTCGCATTGAACAAAACCGAAAATACTATAGGCTATTCAATGGGGATTACTAAAACTGGCAGACAGTCAAACTTGTACAGAAATCAGTTGCTGTTGTGGGCCCTTGATACTTTATGCAACATAGGAATATAATATAGAGTTGTATTCATGTATCGCTGCTGAATCACGAAATTTTTCAAACGAGTATTTTATCTGAAACAAATAAATTTCATCACGGGGGGCCCCCTTGCAGCGGGGGGCCGGGGCAATTGCCCCCGTTCCCCCCCTTAATCCGGCCCTGCCGAAACCAAGTCTCGAGACTCTATCACTGGCGAAAAGTTTTCTGAGAAGGGCCCAAATTTTTTGAAATATGTCCAAGGTATTTTTACAGGGGATGCGAAAAATTTTGCAAGAGGGGCTTCGCCCCCCTGGGCCTCCCCTAGTTACAGACCTGTGGCCCAGCAAAGGTTTTGCCGCTAGCAGCAAAATAGACACTATCTGAAAATTTTGATATGATTAGAATAAACACTTTTAAGCAACAGAAATCTTCCTATTCCGATCCAGTCCTGTCCGCCAATTTTCAAAGAAATTAAAGTGCAATCCAGTATTGATCCGGGTAAAATTGGCTTCAGTCCTAGCTGACTGATTCAGTTCGATTCAGACATCCAGTCCTGTCCTTGCTCATCTCTGTGATACGCATGATAAGCTTCAACAATTTGGCGTAACGCTTCAGGAATCGTGTTGTTTATGTTGCAGCTTGCACTTTGCGACGTTACAGGACGGATGCGTTTGCTCCACTGATACTGCTTATTTATTGACTTGCCCTGTGGGCGTGACCGTGTGATACTGATCTTATGGTGATAGACAACATCACGATGGCCTCGCTTGAACAGTGCTGGAAGTCTAGCTCCTACCTTAGTGCCTTGAGACAAAAAAATGTCATCATCCAAGCTAATCCAAATTTGCCAGCAGTGTGTTGTGTACATTTAAGTGCTGCCAATTAACAGGATTTAAAAAAAAACTTTTTAAAAAAGTACACAGCAATTGAAGAAGTTTGTTATTGTTTTTGCAATGGTAAAATTGTTTTTCATATACAAGCATTGCTAATCTGATTGCATTTATCTTCACACAGCAAATGTTTCAGCCTTAAAAGTGGACTCATCGGGATCAGTCCATCAAGGAAAACATTTTTCCTGAGCTGTGAATGCCCTCAAACAATTGTTGTGGTTTGCAGTCTGTTATTTGCGACGTCCACTAAACATACTTTTGGAAAGGGATCTTTCTTTTGATGTAGGTGAGTGGATTGCCAGTGCTTTTACAGGCTACAACACTAGTCAAGTAAAATGCTTTGCTTGATTGCTTCCGCAAGCATGAACACCAGTCACCACTTTCACACAATATTCAGACAATACTTATTACTTCTGCCTTATCTCAAAGTACTCAGTATTTATAAAGGGTTTTAAAAGTTGAATAGAAAGAAATTAAAGTATTGCATTGTAGGCTTGCATTTGTGGACAATGCCTAAAAAAATGTTTGTAAAACTTGTACTTTCACTGTTTGTTTTGATTACCTCTGCTATCAAAATTTTTGATAATTCATTCATTCATTTACGCTTTTGAATATAACTCCTTGATCCTTACACAGCAAATGTTTCTGCCTAATGGACTTATTACGCTATGTGTAAGTCTCCCTGTGCAGTATTGTTTTACTCACCTTTTTAGCTATCCTGACTACCGCATGATCTATGATGAAAACATAGCTTTATGACATATCTCACTTCACTTTAAAACTCCTGAGGTTTTCTTGCGTTAAAAGAAATTCCTTGATGGTTAACCCTTTATCAAAAAGTTATATTAAAAATTTTAAACAGCTCTGACCCTTTTGTTTTTCAACAGTTTCAGCAATTGTTTATAAACTGCTGTTTATAAAGTTAAAATTTTCAAGATTTGTCACATAATTTCATACTTATGTTTAAAATTATTAAGATTTTGTTGTTTTATTACAGCAAGCAACAAATAATATTTTATCAAACAGTGAAGCTCCTTTAGCAATCTGACAAGTCAAACAATATGAAAATGGCAACCAATTTTCATTTCATTGAAAAAGTATATCATCATGTTCTTCCATTAAGACGTGCTGCTCTAAAGATTCAAAGAAGTTGGTTGCATATGCACAATGTTGTAAGTGTTGAGAAATATGCTTTAAACGAAATAACCAGCATTTCTTAAACTATAAAAATGCAAAATAAACTGCATTTTACAGTAAACATACAATATATGCTTTTTAACAATGTGACAATCCTCATTCTAGATTGTTTGTATTTTTTTCAAATGCAGTTGTTCCAAAAGATTTTTATTTACAAAATTTTCTTTGACTGTTATCTTTAATAATGGTGTTAATATGGTACACTCAGGCTTTCTTTATCCCAACTCCGAAAAACTGGAATTCCCACTATCTGATACAAAACTGGTAAGAATGGATTTTTCCCAATGCATTTCATACATCTAATCCAAAAACCTTGCTGTCCAACAGGAAATTTAGGAACGAATATGTCAAATCAATAGAAAAAAACTAAACCTGATTACACCAACTGTTATTTAGTTGTTTGTTAAATCACAATGGAATAGTGAAAGTCAATTTTCTATACACAATGAATGTAACAGTCAAGTAGCAGAATTTGCAGGATGCAGTTAGGTCGTTTATACAGTTTTAATCTTGTTCTGAATGCATACTAGCTTACGTATGTCGATTGGATCTGCTTGTAAATAAAAAAAACATCAGTGTTTCGTTTGTTCATGTTCCACATGCAGTCTACATATTTGCTTAAGTTGACAGTTCGTCTAAGTCAACAGTTTTCTTCTGATCCCCTTTGAGCATCCGCTAAGGCGAGTTCTACTGTACTGTTAGCATTTCTTCTGGAAATAATTTCACTCTGTATATTTTTGATTCCGATTATCTGGATACCTTGCTAAACTGGCATTATTTGACAAAACAAAGTAGTTTGGATAAACGAGGTCTGACTATGCATGAACCCTTGAGAACAATGAAACCAAATGTTATTTATAGGCCTGTATTCAAGCTTTTTTTCATGGTAATGATGCAAAATAGTATATGGAAGCATCAGTTGACCTTGCACTTAATTTATTATGATTATCTTCAAAGGAATAAAAGGCAACATAAAAACTGGAAAAATATGATAGAATTTGTCCACACACAGTAATTAAGAAATGTTCATTATGCATGCAAGTTTATACTAAATGCCTCTTGAACCCTTGCTTGACAAAAAGGGGCCTACATCTTATAAACATACCTTTTTGCCTGCATTTACAAAACTCCATAAAATTTCAAAAAATGTTTGATTTATTAAAAATATAGATTAATGCATGCCAGAAATTGACCACTTTTATTCTTTGTGACATTTGCTGGGGATAACATTGCGCCCTTTTGAAAGGATACATCATGTTTTAGAACTCTGTATGTGTGAAAATTAAGCAATGGAAGTCATGTTTATGATCACTTGGAAATAACCAACAAATCTGAAAGCAATAGTGATAATGCAAGCAGTGAAAACATTTGTGCAAACTAGCTGATGATTTTTAGCATATTCCATTAAGTTGCTCTTAATCAATTATGCAAAGGTTTGCATTGAGCTACCCAATGCTCTAAGTAAAGGTCTGACTGCTTGGCACTGGCCTTCTCAGGTTCATTCAAAATGCTAAGAATATTTTTAGTCTGTCAAGTTAGTTTAAAAATTGGGACTCTGAAATGCACAAAATGCAGGGTTATTGAACACAGCATTTAAATGTGTTGGAAGTATATTTCAAATTAAGAAAAAGCAAGGTACTCTACTTAAAATGACAGTACATGGTATATCACACAAAAATCTTCATAAAAGATTTATAGTTTCCAACAGAAGACGCTATTATTTTATTGCTGAGGAAAGCTGTGGTGAGAAATCATTTTGTATGCGTAGGTTTGCAACTATAATAGGATGTTACTTTGACTAAACAAGATAAGTATTGCATTAAAGATAAACTGTTTACTTGTTTGTGAGAGGTTTCATGCAAGCATCAGCTTGTTCATTATTTTACAGTTGCATTATGAAGTGCACCATCCAAAAAGTATCCAAACCCCTGAAATATATTGGGCTGAAGCTGCAGAAAACCTAAATTGGTTCAAGAAGTGGGATAAAGTTTTAGATGTAAGCAATCTTCCATTCACAAAATGGTGAGCCTCATTATGCAAATTATAATAGCCTAACACCATTCTGCTGCTCATGACTGCCTGTTAATCAGGGTTCCAAATCAGCACTGACAGTATTAAAAAAGCAATGAGTATCAAAATCAGTTTTCAAAACCTTGAAAACATATTAAACTCAGCCAGAATACACAGAGTATTGAAAAAAATTGTACTTCTGAAAAGAAAAGAAATTTAAAAGTATGGTATCTTAGCAGAATAGTCTGACTACAATAATTAGCTTAAATTAATAATTGCCCAAGATATTGAGTGACATTGCAAGCATAATAAACAAAGCTCTAGTGCAGGGGTCTGACAATGTTGGGTTGCGAGACCTTCCGTCCTGGGTCGTGAAATAATTTAAATTACATTTTAAACTTGCCGTTCTCATTAGATAGAATAAATGCAATCATTTGCTGTTTTATGCACTAAGTTTAATGCAATTTTGTGTAAGAAAATTGTTACTGTTATTAGCAGTCTTATAATTGATATTTAATTATGAAGTATTTTCCACAATTATAATTCACAAAGTGTTTGGGTTGTGAGAATTTAGAACTACTTTTTAGGGTCGCACCAAAAAGTATTTGCAAACCCCTGCTGTAGTGCACCAAGTATTGAATTCAATGATGCCAGGTAATTTTACAAAAATAAGCAAGCAAATTTGAAAAACAAGCCCAAAATGGGTGATTTAACAGAAGAACAAGCCCAACGCGCGTTTGGTAGGGAAGATAAAAAAATGAGCGAATTTACACAAAAACACGCCCAAATTTCATTTTCCAGTAAATTGAAAGAGCAAAATGGTCATGAATTTTAGTAAATGAGCAATCTGGAATACGGAAATCTGCAAAAAACTAGCAAATTTCAATCCAAACAAGCCCAAAAACAAGCAACTCGCAAGTCTTCAAAAAAAACCCTGCAAATCCACAAAAAAACAAGCCCAAATTCGCAGGAAAACCGCAAGGTTGGCAACACTGATTGAATTGCAGGTTTTTGGGGTTTTAGTCTGCTGTGCTGCGTGTGACGGTTTCGATGCCCGCGGTTGCCTGCACTGATTAGTCCACTTATTGATTACGTGCCGCGTTGAATTGCATTGCTTTGCCTGGTCGTTTGTATCACACGTCGGTATCAGATCGTTTCTAGTTTCGTACCAGGCGGTTGTTGTGTTACGCTGCAAATGTTGATGCGTGCTGGTGTTCTTAGTTGAATAAAGCCTGGTGAATGGTTTCGTTCGTCGCTAGGTTCTTTCGTGGCAATTTATTCAACTAAGAAATGGATAAAAAACTGCTTCGTGCTCGAGAGTTGTGTGTCGAACCGGGAGCACCATATGCTGGCCGCATATTTGCATTCTGGTTAAGGACTGTAGAGGACTTTATTGACAGTTTACGGGAATTGCGCAGAGACGGCGACCCAGAAGTTAATAGGAAGCGTATCATAATCAACTGTCTTTCACCTAGTGTCTATCCTTGTGTTGAAGACGCAGCCGCTATGAAGATGTAGTGCGAATTTTGAAGTCTCTTTACGTCAAGCAGAAAAACAATGTTTATATGTGAGGCGTCTTCTCGTAAGTAGACACCAGTTACAAGGTGAAACTTTGTCATACCTTGACGACTTGACCGTCACTGGTGAAACGATAGAGGAGCACGATCTAAATCTCAAACGCTTGCTTTAACCTTACTTTAAACGAAGAAAAATCAAATTCGTATGACTTCGCTCAGGATGCTTGGTTATCTCGTTTCGTACCAGAATTTAAAACCCGATCCTGAACGACTCCAAGCGCTGTTCGATCTTCCTATTCCGAGTTCTTCGAAAGAGCTGAAACGTGTTTGTGGCATGTTCGCCTACTATGCCAGGTGGATCCCAAATTTTTCACAAAAGGTGAGACCTTTATTACTAGCATCTCATTTCCCTATTGGTCCCGAGGCTGAACGTGCTTTTGCAGAGTTAAAGAGTGATTTGGGCAAAGCCAGCATAGGCGCTATTTAAGTGGGCGTCCCTTTCGAACTTGGTACCGACGCTCCAGATCATGCTATAGCTGCCGTTCTGTCTCAAGGTGGTCGACCTGTGGCGTTCATGTCTCGCACACTTAGCCATTGCGAGAAACGCTACCCTGCCGTCGAAAAAGAAGTGACTGCTGTGATTGAAGCTGTGCGTAAATGGCAACATTTTCTCAAATGACGTTATTTTGCTATTGTCACTGATCAAGAAGCCATTTCGTTCATGTTTGAACAGCGCCACCATGGCAAGATAAAAAACACAAATACTTTGTTGGCGACTTGAACTGGGACAATATAACTTTGATATTCGCCATAAACCTGGCGTGGAGCATGTTGCACCCGATACGTTTTCGAGGATGGGTAGTGCTGCGCCTGGAATCTCTATCCTCGAGCTACACAAATCTCTTGGTCACCCAGGTTATGCTCGTTTTTATGACTTCATTCGTCAGCGTAATTTACCTTTCTCAAGTGAAGAAACCAAAACCGTGTGCAAAAATTGCCATACCTGCGCTGAAGTAAAACCGTGATTTAAGCCTGAATCTCAAACCTTGATTAAAGCTGTGCGTCCGTGGGATCGCATAAGTGTCGACTTTAAGGGCCCAGTGTCCGGTCCTCATCCGTATCTTATTG
>Ga0210059_1013827_pt1 | contig 12017 bp, 7 predicted proteins | sample Ectturendosymbi2_FD_188042 | JGI IMG/M metagenome (GOLD analysis project Ga0210059, IMG submission 188042) | Ecteinascidia turbinata endosymbiont from Florida, USA - Sample 2 (SPAdes) (version 2) | ecosystem: Host-associated > Tunicates > Ascidians > Unclassified | place: Key West, Florida... | reverse complement strand
GAAATCGTCAGTGCGGTCAAGTCGGTCACGCAGTAAGTACACATTTTTCAATTTGGGAGAATCAACAAGAAACGGGCTAAACGATACATGTTGTGAGCAGCTCGGGGTATCTTTTCTGGCCACAACATACGCAGAAAATTCCCGAGGGGGGGCAAGTTTCATCACAATCGTGTGACGTTACAAATCAACTTTAGGACGACCATTCTAGGGGTCTGGAGGCATGCGCCCGGGAAAATTTTGCAAACTTACACCAAAAAATACGCAAATTACACCTAAGAATACGCATTTGCACCTAAAAATACGCATACTGTTTATAATTTTTTTATTTTTAGGGTCTGAGGGGGGCCATGGCACAATGGCCTCCCCTCCGTACGCTAGTGGTTCCAAATAACGTCATCGATTGCACTGTTTTGGCGACGGTTCGTTGAGTTTGGTGAATACTCAATCAACACAAGATATTTCATACTTTCGTTTTCAGGAAATTTGAATTAAAAACCGTCAAGAATTCGGGAAGAGCAATTTAAATGTGACCTCATTCATTTGCCAAGTACCTAGACAAGTGCTTATGAACAGCCCTGTTCTTCTCTTGTTGAAAAAAAGAACTAATCTGAATTTTTCCAGAAAAAAACTCCAGTAAAGTACCTAGCAATATTCCTAACATAACCAAAGAAAAGCCAAGCAAAGGGTGAAATCAGGTCTTCAGTTGCAGCGATCTTTCGATTAAGTCAAACTTATAGACAACCTTCCTCTTGTCATTAACTAAAAAGTTTATAACCACAGTATGTCTGTACTCTTATGCAGATTACAAGAAAACATGTTTCGGTTGCGTGTAAATGCAATTGAAACGCCGGGCCTTATATGTTGATCTGACTGTTTGACGCACTGATACGTGAAACGGAGTGATCGCTTTACTTTAGATCAGTGGTTCTTAGCCTAGTCTCTATCAGTATCACTGCCCCTTTGAGTAATTGTCCTTTGCTTCAAGCCCCCTGACAATAAACAAGTTGTACAAGCAAATGTAAGCCTACTTATTGGTTAATTTTTATTGGTCGCACATTAAATTTGGTGGTGACGTCACTGCCATGTTATGAGATACAGCTTGTCAAAGTTGACGGCCTATTGAGTCTCTCACTGGCGGCTTGTGCGGTTAGCGATAACTCGCCGCGAGAACATGATAGAGAGCTATTGGAACCCTCGAAAGACTCACGAAGTCTTGTAGTCTGCACTGAAAAATTTTTTTGAGATTTGGGTTTGAGGTTTTCGGTGGGTGTCATCAGGGCGAGGGAAGGTTTTGCTTTTTTTTGGTTTTTCTTTTATGACATCATCGCCAAACAATGAGCCGAAATTGTGGCTCAAAGTTTGGTTGGATTCTAGGCTGGAATATGAATCTTTAGAGCCCTTGAAGGACTTCCTAGCGTTTCTGGTGCTAAAGTTATGGCCAGAAGACCCCAATTTAATGAGGTACATGCTGAGTAATTTACGGGGATTTCCCTAATTAACTTCTGCTTATTTTGCCATAACGTTTGAACCAGAAATGCTAGAAAGTCCACTTGAACCGGAAATGCTAGAAAGTCCACCTCTGAAGACTCGTATTATAGCCTAGAATTAAAAAAAAACTTTGAGCCACAAAATCGGCTCGATTGTTCGACTTCCAGGGGATGATGACGTCATCCAAATGCAAACAAATATGCATAAACATCCTCTCATTATGCAAACATCAACAAAAAATTCGAGATCTCCAGCTAAAATTTTTTTTGCGGTCTAAACTGCAAGTCTTCACGAGTCTTTAGAGGGCTTGAACAGCTCTCTACAGGGGTGGATCCAGAGGGGAGCGATTGGGGCGATCGCCCCCTAAAACCTTCGAAAGTAACTTTATTCACCATGATTTTGTACAATTCAGAAGACAGCATTCGCGATATTAGACCTTTCTGCCGTCCAGTTTTTTGTCACAGCGGTGTTGTGAAGTACATTTCATCTCTTAAAGTAATGAACCCGTAATGAGACTTGATTACTAAATATATTACTGAAATCGTTCCCCTCAGCTTACTGGCTGGATCCACACCTGGCTCTCTAGCTTGTTCTGGCGGCGAGTTATGGCCACATACAAACTGGGTGTTATTCATCCCAGGTTAGAGTTTGCAGGGGTAGACATTTTGACCACTTTTTGATTTTTGTAGCATAATTTGGCTCCAGATATGCTAGAAAACCAATCAAGGGCTCTAAAGACTCGTATGATAGTCTACTTTCCAAAAAAACTTGCGCCAAAAAATTGCCTTATTGGATTGGCGCCTAGGGCGGGGTAAAGTAGGCCATAAAAACGCAAAAACGCCCCCACTTATGACGTCCCCCCAAGAGAACTCAAAACTGAAAATTTTTTCTTCAGTCAAAACTGGAAGTCTTGCCGATTCCGTAGATGGTTTGAACACGTCCATAGATTGTTATGGAATTGAAACGTTTGGTCAAATCAGTGGCCGCTATGGGCCTTAAAGGGTTTAACGCTTGGAACGCTTTGCTGGTTGTGTGTCTGCGTGGTTGCGCAATCGCATGCGCTTAGAGCGTAACAAAACAAACATTTGTTCAGTGTGGAATTTTCTCAGAGGGAACACTGGTCATAACTGCGTTGTTCCGGTTGCAAGGCAAAGTGATATCGTGATTCCACGAAGAAATGCATGTTGCGTTTGATTTGTCGACCAGGCTATGAAATGTTGAAAAATATACAGTGGGCCTACTTGTACAAACTGAACGCTTCTGCTTCGTTCATCTGCATTGGAATAGTACAAGACGGTCAACTTTATTATATGTACGTATGTTGATGGTGGTGGAGCTTGATTTTATGAAATGCAATTTGACTGCAATTGTTTTCTTGCCGAAGATTGTTATTTGCGCTCATAATCTTTCAATCGAATTACATAACGGCCAATAAAGGCACTAATTTTTGTGCATAAATTGAAGACATACTTGTCAAACTTCTTCAAACGTAAGAAAACCTTCACAAAATTGTTCATTATTTTTAGAAACTTTTTGGACTGTTTTTAATCACTTTTCAACCGGGATCATGAAGCAATGCTAGCAGTTCGAAACAAAGACCGAAAAGTGTTTCATTGGTTCTGGTCACTTGAATCGCCTTCGAAATTTACTTGCAAAATCAAAACTTTTTGCGCGTATGACTATTTGGAACTTCCTGGCTTGTTTAGTAGAAATATGCAAAACGTTTCAAGCAAAATATATTGTTTTCACCACAAATAAGTCCAGGTTGCAGATTTGCTTCGAAACGACATCATTTGCTTTTTTGTCATAAATCTGCGCTTGTTTGTGACAAGCCTGCGACTTCGTGCTATATCACGTTTTCTTGTACTTGCTCAGGCGCAAAGAAAGCGTCCCAGCCTTACCGTACCAGTTGAGCAAAAAATTTTAACTCAGTGATTTGTTACTCGTGTTTAGATCTACCTTTTCTGTCCAAATTTGGCTTTCTGTTCGATGTCCAAGATTTTTGTACGGTCCTGACTGTGAAAAAAGTAAAATCTATGTGTGACAATTTAGGAGCTGTGCACAGTTCATATGTAGATGACAAGCAATTGTTCGAGAATATTCCAGACTGCAAAAAGCTAGTTTCAAGCCGTGCAACTAAAAATTATCGCGTCCTGAAGTCCTCCTGACATTCTTAGAATTGCTTTGCAAAAAACGCTGACGGTGGCAGTATCTATCGCAAGCTGCGAGCGATCTTTCAGCAAAGTGAAACTGGTCCTTTCGTGCCTCCCGGGCCTCAATGACTAAGAATAAGTTAAGGCAGATTGTGTGATCTAGCTTTGATGAGTGTAGAAAAGGACATTTTGTGTACTTTTACCGGAAAAGACTGGATATATTAATGTTTCGATGGAATTGCGTTTTTTTCGAACACAACAAGGTACATGATTGCATTAAAAATGTATTGTACAATCCAAATTAAATTTGTTTCTTTTTGAAAGAAATTGTCGTTTGCGGTTGCAATATGTTGTTTGATTTTTTTGTAAGATATACAATTTTGTCAGGCAACACTATGTAGGCGTATGAATTATGATAACGTTATTATTTGGATGTTTTTATATTCTTCATAATAAAAATAAATGAGTTTAGAAGTACAGTCTTTGAGGATTAGTTATATTTTATTTGCTGGAAAGTTCAAAGCAAAAATTAGTATTAATATTTTCCATTTGAAAACATTTATTTTCTTCATGGTTTAACTTTCGTAAAAATTGTGCCTATATCGAAAATTTTAATTATTAGAAAGGGCGCACATTTTTGCCACGGGCGCCATTTTAAATAGATACGCCACTGGTAACAAACCACTATCTTATGTTTGATTGTAAACGTTTTCAGGAAAAGGTGTATAGTTAAGTTTATTGCAATGCTGAAAAACGTTGGGAAATTTTATGGAACCATTAGCAGTAAAAATGTTTTAGGATATTTGATTTTTCTTTCGCATGTGATAAGGTGTTATAAACTTGGAACATTACTATGATAAGTGTTCAAAGCAAGCTACCAAATGTATGGTTGTCTGTTATAAAGCAATTGTCATTTTTGTCGTTCCAAGTGTAAATTACACGATGTTAGATTGTTAAACACAAAATCAATGTTAGGTACTAGCAGGAATGAATTATCTCAGTAGATTGACCTCAGCAAGCAATGAAAAGGATTTCTTTGTTTTTTGTGCACATAACTATTTTTATTGATATCTCCACGTTGTGTATTGGTAGGAAGGGGTTTAGTGCTTAAGTAGAAGTGTGCGAACTCGTGCACTCCGAAAAAATAGTAAACTTGAATATTAGATATTCTCGATATTTGGGTGATGGCGCTACTTCTCCGAACCAAAGGTCTCAATTCATTGAACTAAAGCAACCTCACTTTCCTACAATTAAAAATGATTTTCTTGCACTTCCGGATTTTTTTGTGTGTATAAGATTAGACCACTGGCCAGGTGAAATAGTCTCCCATGTACTCGGTGTAGGACGTATGCGATACTGTTGCACGCCAACCGAGTCCGGCGAGCATGTTTCTCAAAAAGGTTTGTCGAACGACAACGGTTCGAGTAGTGCTCGGTGGGCATGCAAAAAGAATTGCTAAACGAACTATTTAACATACGCTTTTTTCGCAGTTTCAGCTAAGAATTTGTGCACGCTTGTTCGCTGGAACCTCGTACTATGCAGCCATCAACGACTGAAACCGGATTGTAAAATTGCTAGTGACGTTTTTATGTGTTGATATTGTAACAAGAGTTTTGTGTATTTTTTCATGTATTTTAATTTGATTTTATTTCGATGAGTTCTGCATTGTTTAATTGGTAAAAAGCGCTTATACGCAGATAAGAAAATCGATTCACTGCCAGGTTGAAATGCCTTGTTTAACCTTATCACCGTACTCAAGGGCGTAGCGAGGGGTCACAATTCCCCGGGCGGCGAAAAGTCCTAACGAGGTCGAAAGTACTTCCTTCAATACAGTACATTTGCTCCCGAAAGACCTTAGGTTTGAATATGCTGGCGCCAATCTTGTTTTATGTTACGCACCTGACCGTACTCTAGTTATATCGCGCACGTTGCGTGATTGATTTCGAAAACTGCTCAGCATGTGAGGCAAAGCGCCGTAAGTCGTTTCAATGCAAGGACTGCAAAGTCTGAATATAAAGTAATAATCACACATTTCCTGTAAACACACACGCGCTAGAAAGCAACGTTCGAGCAAGAAACAATTGTCCGCTGTTGCTGATATAATTGCAGATTCACAACAATGTCACTTGCGACTTTCAATCTACGTAATACCTCAGGTTATCTTTGCAAATAATACATCCTGTTGAAATCAAAGAATAGACAGGATACAGCTTGCTCGCAGCGCAGAGGCCATAATCACTCGCATTATGTGGTGGGACTTAACTCAAAACAAATTGTGCACTGTAACAAGAATAGAAGACAAACGGGTTTCAAAGCAATTTGCGGTAAAGTGATAGGAAAGCACACGAATGAATCAAATGCCATTTTGCTGTCACGGACTTCAAAGTCCAGCATTCAGAGTAGACTGTAACCGTGACGTCACGTAAACCCCCGTAAAGAAAAAAGTATGACGAGGGTCGCTCCATTTAGATCAATTGACTGTGAAATCATGACACAGTTTTATTGCAAATACAGTATAGACACATCCAATGTGCGAGCGTATGTGAAGAAAATCATGCATTTTTAACCTTTGCTGCTTCTGCAACGCATTTCGTATGAAGCACAACTACTGGCGCGGCAAGGGAGGCGCTGGGGCTCCGGGCGGCACCATCTCGAGGGCGGGCGGCACCATCTCGAAAGTTGTTGATTACAAATTAATCTTTGAAAGTAGTTTCAACTCATCCAGTTTTTGTACTAAAAGTCCTAAAAATATGTGTATGTGGTTATGGAATAAAGAACTAATGTTTCCTAACCAGAAGCGTCACTTTTTCGTGTTTCGCGCTCACAATTTTGTGTTGTTTTTTTAGTGACGAGAGCGCGTCATACCATCGCAATTTTCAAGTAATAAGCGACGTAATATTCATAAATAAAAGTAGGTAAAAGTACTGTGAACTCATTTATAGTGTTATTTCAGGCTTGGCCTGTCAGTTAAAACTCATGAACGTAGAAGAGGTCAAACAAGCAGGTCCAGGTCTCCCGGAAGACATAGATTGAAGATGGAAATGTACATTAATGATTTACCTAAATCCTCTGCATTTTACACTGTACTGATACTTATCTTTGTCTATCTCATAAAAATCTTGACAATTTGCAGCATATGGTGAATGTGGCACTAATTAAAGTAGACAACTGGTTGCGCTCAAATAAATTGTCCTTAAATTACTCCAAATCAACATTTATGCTTACAGAATCTTTGAAAAATAATAGCAATCTATCGGAAACTTGTTCCTTCCATATAAAAATTAATGACAGCTGCTTTCAACGAACAACATGTGCAAAATACTTGGGGGTTTTGATAGACAGCTCGTTAGATTGATCATCTCACGTGCAATACATAAAATCAAAACTAGTTAGGGCATCATATTTATTTTAGAAAATTCGAAATGTGGTATCATTTGATGTTTTAAAAATGTTATCTTTTTAAATATGTTATATTTTAGTCTTGTGCATTGTCATCTAAAATACTGCATTGTTTCATGAGGCACAGCTACTAATTCTGTTTTGCAACCACTAGAAGTAGTGCACAATAATATTCTACGAACTATTACATATTACAGCTACAGATGTCATACTACTTTTTTGAGTTCTTGTGTCTGTGATATGGACCATGAGTCCGCAATAAAATATCATTATCATATTACACCTCTGTATAAATATTTCAATATTCTGGAACTACGATATTTATAAATTAGGATTAGCTAAGCTGATGCATAAATATCACCATGACATGTTGCCAACATCATTTAAAGACTTGTTTCAGAAAACGGCTGAAGTTCATTGTCATAATACAAGATATGCAACCAACCAAAAATATTTTATGCAAGTTTCAACAAACGCTGGCAAAAAAAACAATTTCTCATCGAGGAGCTATTCTTTGGGCAAATGTAGATCAACAATTCAAAGATCTATCCCATAAAGCCTTTAGTAATCAATACCCATCATTTTTGTTGTTGCAATATGGATGAATGCCTGAAATACTATACTACGGGATACATCTAGTTAAATTTTCAATAAAAATAATATCACTTCATTTGTCTTATCGTTCACGCATACGTTTGGCATGCGTTTCGGATTGCTGGTGTGGTTTGTAACGTGGCGCTTGGCATTTTGTGGTGGGCAACTGAAGTATTTCCATGATCCTTTTCTCAGGTCTGTTTTATGCAATTGTCTTTGTTTACACTTTTGGCAATCACTGAGATGTTTCATTGTGCTGGGGCACTTCGACTCGATGACCGAAAGATTTTTCGGTGTCCCGGCTGCAAGATTTCACTTGTTTTGTTTCATAAGTACGACTCCTGATCGTTAAAATGCTTGTTTCTATCCACGTCGCCGATAGCTTCGTCTCGTGTGTGTTGGAGCGTGTATAATTGCCTCGCGTATGATAAATTTGCAAGTGCCTTACTTTGTTTTATATGTGCGCTAGCCATGTCTTGCGGGCCTTGCGCCTGAAATCAATAAAACTGTCAAAACTGCATAGAGCATATTGCAGGTTTATTGACACAACGCGACCGAAAAGGTTTTCCTCAATGAGTTCATAAACGTAACTGCAAAAATGCCTCAAGTACAATTCCATATCTGTGAGCCACATAAATAGCGTAGATTCACAGGGAGAAATACGTACAATTAAAAGGCTTAGCTTGCTTTCAAATAGTCCTCAGGTTGAAAAGTAACTACAGCTACAGTACTAATGAAACTATATTTCTTTGTTCTTGAGCGTATAAATAAAATGTATTATGTCATAGAAAACACAATACATAAAAATTAAAACAAGCAAGTTTCTGGTAATTTCGTGTTTTACTATATGAAAGTTGATGGGTATCTGACTCGCTTGAAAGTTTGGGCAAACGAAGACATTTCATTTAGCCGACGTGCTTTGTCAATTGTGCACTGTGGGAATCAAAAATACTACAGGGTAAATACAACATATTATTAGAGTCCAGAAAAGCTGGGTTTTTAATTTTAAGGGCGGTCTTTGGATGAACACATTTTGCCACACAATATGTTGCATATATGTCCTCAGCTCGGTGTGAGGTTTCTTGCTGACAGCAACGTTTGGAATGCGAACGGAACGCCAAACCTCAGAACTGTGAAACAGATGCTCACAGTACTGAACCAGCCAGCTTCTGATGTTCTTGCACAGCCTGGCGTACTTTTTGCAGCTGGGTTATTAAGAACCAAATTTCAAGTAAGCCACCAATTTTTCTATTTTCACATCTATGCCAACATCATAGTGGAAAACAGAATGTACCAACAGCTACAGAAAATTTACAGCGAGATCGTTTGTCACAAACGGTTTTCGGACAAAATATCCTTTGCATTCCCGAAAATTGCCTGGTGCTACACCTATGGATAAACGCTTGTAATGCCAGCAAGCTACGACAGCAACTGTTACGCAGTAAAGCTTTCCACTGTTGCGATCAAAAAATCTGAGCGGCAAGTGTGCAGTGCTTCACGCTGTGGCAGCAAGCAACAATAGAGATCACGAGCCGGGATCTTGTTCGCGCCACTTACATGTGGCTGCTATTCTTCGCGCACATCCCGTCCCGTTCGTGGTGAATCGCATTCAACCCCACTCAGACCGAGAGGTTGCAACACTGCTACATCCACGTGGTTAAATATGGAGAAAGCAAAACAATTTGTGACGTATAAAGGCAATCCTGTGGCCTTTGTTCCTTGTCTGAAGAAGAAACAATACTTGTCACGGAAGTGATATGGGCAGTGGTTAAGATGTTTTCATGCAAAGATGCGTGGCACTTACGACGAAGAAGTATTTCCATACCTATTACCTGTTCACAGAAATTGTTTTCAGTGGGAAGTCAAGGCTTTTGATGTTCATTACTGCGTGGTTATGTTGCAGTATGCATTGTGCAGCGGTTATCAATCGCTCCTAAAACTCAGCGCACGGGGCAGTGACGAAAAACTTCTATTTTGGACGGAAAGAAATTGTACCCCGCTCAATTTTTGTAGTGAGATAACTGATCAACCGTATTTATTCGAGTGTTAGTGGCCTTTGATTGTAAGCTTCACGAAATGATGAAAAAAATATGGTAAGTCACGGCTTACAATCGAATAAATACGGTAGGACGAAGAAACCAGTGGCATCATACACGTCAGTCAAAATGAAGGACACAAACATGCCAATATTCTTATTCAGAACCAAAAATGCTGGAGCAGTATGTGAATATTTGTGGGGAACAGTTAGTGGCAGAGTTGCATAGGTGAAATTTGGCAACAACGCGCACTGTTAGGTGTTGGAAACAGGCAGAGGCATGGGGACCAGCAATGAATGTCGCTTTTTCATGCTCCCCACAATTTCAAACTCGAAAAATAGTAGGGCGTTGTGCTTTTCAGTGGTGCTATGCTCACTTCTCTGAACACGTTTGGCCAATATTGACGGAGCAAACAATAAATAATTAGCTTCAGTAAAATCAAACAACTTTGCTACTCCTGTAGCCACTCCTTCCGTGAGATGGCCGAGGACAATATCTTTGCTATTTTCCCCTGCTCTGGTACCAGCATTCTTTAGCAGTCACAAACGTAACAATCCAAGATACAAAACATCCAGATGAATTTTATTTTCAGGGCACAAGATTCCTAATCTTTAAGTCATACACAACTTGTTCAACTCGTTTAACATCATATTTAAGTCCATCAAACTTTTTTCGCAAAAAATCATTTTTCAAGTTCAACAAACGAAACCCAGATTCAATATCTCCCACAAATTGGCAAATAGCAATGGGTTGACTAAAATTACCCATGGCTACACAGTTTACAGACCATCGTGACAACTCAGTAGCTAAATACAACAAGCCACAAAGGTAGTCTTCCAGAGGTATATGGAATCCTTTATCGCTACTGACGTGAATACCCAAAATAGACGCCAGCTTTTCCCGAGTATCAATCCTGCCTTTTTCCAAGTAACTGACCAAACTGGCAAGAAAACACAACTTTGAGGTGACACTTTGCCACAGATATACATATAAGAAGTACTCATTCTTTCCAACCAAGTCAGTCAAATTGGAGTACTTTCTACGCACATCAGCAAATAACTCCCAGCACTGTTGGCTAAGGGCAGATTTGTCTAAAGCTGGTGTGTGGTGTATGCATTGCAAAACTGCTTCAATTTTTCTTGACATTTCTTCCAACCCTGAAACACTTTTTCGGATTGATTCTTTTTTCTCATGTTCAGTCTTGAGCAATTTTTCAATTTCATTTAAAATATCCATAACCTTTTCTCTGATCAAACAAGCAATGAAGATTGCTAGAACAATGTTTGCAACGCTGCACACAATATACTGTGCCAAAATGTAGCTATATACTTAAAAAAAACTCATAGAGCTTTTGCCCACTTATTTGAATAGAACCTTAAAGTTCAACATAAAGCTTTTGTCAATATAATTTTTGTTTGATTGAAAAAATTGTGTCTTTCTTGTGTTCTTGTGTAATATCACTAATCCATGTGATACGGGCCTAGAGTCTGAGACAAATATGTGAACAAAATTAAAAAAATAAGCAGCATTCCCAATTTTTCAAATTGCTTATCTCTGAAAATTTTTCAGGGGTGGACAAGGAAGGTTGACTTCAATTCAATAACTTTTAAAGCAAAAAGAACACTTAATGCATTACTCCAAAACTTGAACTAAACAAAAATTCATATGCAAAGACAAAAGCAGTTTACAAACAAAGGACTGAAAATAACTTACTGTAGCAACATAAAACAAATTAAAAAAGTTCTTGTACATTTTTTTCTTGTACCAACAGTAAACTAAGTTGTTATCCTTGTGAATATGTGTAACAATATGTGTAACTCAAACAATGGTTTACAAGCAAGGTGCAAGCAGCTGAAATAAAAATAACCTGCTTGAGTACAAATTATGTTGAAGACCATAGTTGGCCTTAATCTTTGTAGGTAAACTCACTAAATATTCTACAGATATGACATTTTTGCAAATACAAAAACAACTCACCAGAAAAGTAGCAAAAAAACTCATTGGTGCATCCAGATCAAAACAATGGTAGTTTATACTATAGGAGATCTAATAAAAAATTCATGTTCTGATTACTCATATTGTAAGCTTTAAATTCATGGCTAAGGTGTATGACCCAAACAAGCAAAAGTAAAGCCTGGAGTGAATCAGATTTAAGTTTTAGTTTTTGCTCACATGATTCCCATGCCTTGAAGTAAATTAAAAGTGTCACATTTTTTGTACAGGGTGACCCAAAAAGATGTGTACCCATGAAAATTTCAATTGTGACTTTGATTAAAAAGCTATTTATTTCAAATTACAACCACACATTATTCAGTTTATGGAAGACCATTCACCAGAGTTTCAACTA
>Ga0210059_1013826_pt1 | contig 12018 bp, 9 predicted proteins | sample Ectturendosymbi2_FD_188042 | JGI IMG/M metagenome (GOLD analysis project Ga0210059, IMG submission 188042) | Ecteinascidia turbinata endosymbiont from Florida, USA - Sample 2 (SPAdes) (version 2) | ecosystem: Host-associated > Tunicates > Ascidians > Unclassified | place: Key West, Florida... | reverse complement strand
TTTACAGTAATAAAAAAAGACCAAGACGGTAGTGTACAGAAAACACGAACATATCAAACGTTTAAACTTAACAAGAAGTCTGACATTAACCACAAAGCATCTGAACGAAATCTACACGTTGTAAAACTGACTTATGTCGGGCGTGAAAAAGATTACGGAAATCATTAAAATATTTTGTAGCATTGATAATACTTATATAATGCCATGAAATGTCAGCCAACAACAAAAATGTGTGGTTAATCTTCGTGTTTTCTCTTAGCAAAATTCTCACATCATCTCTGGATGATGAAACTGTGTTTTTTTGGAGAGACATTATCAGAAACGGCACTTGTTTTGACATACTTGCTGTATGTGATTGTTATTCGTTCTTTGCTAGCTAGTAACATTTGATACATTTGCTAGATGTTTATCGATAAAAGATGTATCGATGTTCGTTTAAAGTAAAAGCATGTACAATTTCTAGGAATTGCAAACCATCAAACAAAAACTTGCTGAGTTGCCTGCAGCATTAATGGTTTGATTGTTTGTCCGAAATAAAGAAATGGAAGATTTTCAGCAAATGCATGTTTCACCAATGATTTCTTCACATTCCGGAATTGCTTTTTAATCAAAGACGTTCAGCAAATCTTTTTCCGTTACCAGGTCTCATTTTGTTTTACCAGGTGTCGTTGTTGTCGTATGGAATTCTTGAAGTCGTGATTAGAAGCAGTACAACCTTTCAAGCAACTGATAGAACGTAAAAAAGACCTACAGGATATTTGTTTGATGAATGTGCAAAAACTAGTAAACGTGGCCGCAAACGATTTTTTTAACTGCCGGTGATTTTAAAGCATTGTCTTATCAGAGGTTTCTTTTATGCTATATATGACACATAAAGCACAACACTTGGTAGAAAGGATATCGGAAACGAAAACATTCCATGCTTCGTTTTTCGGCACGTTTTTTCGAAATCAAGAGACATATTTTACAATGCAAATGTTTTGATTCGAATTTTATTTCAATCCTAACGCTTGGACAGGTGTTTTTGAACAGTTCAGACTTTGCATTTCAAAACCAAGCAGTTAGGATGCTTCCTCTCTCTTTAGAAGCTACACAGTTTTTGTAGATGGAATACGACCAAAAAGACAACAAATGTTGTTAACATTGTGCTGTTAGTTGTTTTCATCCCGATCAAAAAATCATCTTTATGAATTCATTGCAATGCCATATAAATCGGAATTTATCTAAACGACATAACATTTGAGTGAACCATGTTAAAATACGTCGAAATCATACAGTATAACCACAAAATGTAACCTATGGAGGTTTTGTCACGTTTGAACATGTTCGGGTTATTCTATACTTTCTACACCAAAAATCAATGTAGAAACCCCACTTCCAAAAAGTAGCCTTATCTGATAAATCTATTGAAATAAAAACAAATGCTTTTGTTTTCAGTCATAAGGAGCGAAGTTCAATTACAGACATCTGCTCTTTTCCCGAAAGCTTTTTATTGCTTGCAGCAACTAAAAATGGTAATTCGGTGTAACATTGGAGTGACATATAATTTAACTGAACAAAACGCAAGATTGCTACCCTAGTTATTTCTCTTGTAACAACTGTGGTGTATTTTATAAAATACACTATTAATTGATTTTCTCTAATAGAGTTAACCCTAACTTTTGGCGTCCAAGTACGTTCTGGAACGTATGTGACATTTTCTTACTAAATTTTTAGCAAAAGAAGGTTGTTTCCTTAGATTCGAGTGGGTCAAATTAAATTTCATCACTGTTTCCCTTCTGCAGAAAAATCTTTTTGGCTGCCCCTGGAAAAATCAACTGCTCCCTTCCTGGAAAAATCCTTTCGACGCTTATGCTTGTAACTGCAAGTACGTTCTGGTACGCCCGAACGCCTCCCTGTTGTTTTACAACGTGGTACGCCTCAGGAATAGCTTTCTGCTTTTCTTTTACCTCGACTTGATTAGACGTTTCTGTGAATCGCTCAATTTACTCTTAGCATGGTGATAGGGAGTTTCACTTTTGCTGTACGAATTTAGTAGTGTTTCAGACAGGTAATTGGAAGGATGGATGTATTTTGTGAAATATTATTTCGAAATTAATGTAAATGATTCATCTTGTCTTTTGAGACCGGATTTTCAGTTGAGATGGTAGGTTGTATTCAAGCTCAGTTAGAGCATGTTTTTATGAATACAGTTTTTCAGTTTTGTAGAGATCTTCTATACAAGAATGGATACGTTTTATGAAAATATATTATTGACTGAAAATGAAGGCACGGATGAAAACGGTTCGGATTTTTGTCTAGTTTCGTTTCAAAAACGGATGAATTGGCCTTTGTTTCACAGGTCCCAAAAACATCAGACGTCAGTGGGACAACTTTGTGCCGTCACACTACCCACTAAAAGTACAAATCCAAAAGCGCCCAATTGTTTCAATCGAAAGTACAAAACTTTCTGCATCTTTCTTGGCTTCAATTAGCTCCCTAGCATTATCGCTTGGAGAGTTATGACCGAAAACGTGCGAGCCGGAAAAGTCGCTTCCGCAAACCAAAATGGGCAAAATGTCCAATCTGGACACCGAAACCGAAGGTAATTTTGTTGTGACAATAAAACAATCATTTCAATCTTATTTCTATTTTTTCAAATGCGTTATCAACCCTTACCAATCATTTTCTTAGTGGGGAAGAAATATGCTAAACAGCCAATATTTACATCAAAAATTGTTCAAACCGAACAATTTGGCGGCAACTACCTAAAAATGCTAGTTGCATTCTTCATTACATTTCTTCGATAGTTTGTGTGCACATTTTTAAAAACACCAATTTCGATTAAAGAAGCTTGGCACCCTGCGGAACTCTAGCGAAATATAGCCGGTGGGCCCAGAATGTCAAATTGAAAAATATCCTGATTCAATACTGAAATCACAAAATCTATATCGTTCAAACATTTGAAGCAGGGACGCCGGAACAGGGGTGCATGGCGGAGACACTGCCCCCTGCCCATTAAAAGGAGAGGCAATGGAAGCACAGGTGCTTTTACATAACAACATCATAAGTAATTTCAAGGACTCCGGAGAGCGGTGAAATGACGGGAGTATTACCCCCTGTCCTTTAAAAAGGGCGCAACAGGGGCGGAGGTTCATTTTCATAACAGAACCATAGGTAATTTTAGTGTTTATCAAGATCGATTTGTAACAAATTAATTGCAAATATTCGCGCACCAATAAATTCAGAATGATTTTCTATACTTTCTTCTTATTATTTTTGAGGTAAACGTTGTTGCTGCGCAAAAACAAGCATAATTGGTAACGATTTTTTTGTTTTTTACAAGTTTCCATTCCCCTCAAGTCTTTTATTACCTCCCACCCCTGCCCTACCGCTGTGTCGGGGTCCCTGATTTGAATCACGGACAATATATATCAACAATTTCCAAAAAATCGTTTATACAACGTCTGTAGCTCAACTTCTAGAACAGAGGTTCCCAACCTGGGGCGCATGCACCCCTGAGGGTACCTTTGCCGCTCCAAAGGGGTACATTTAAGGTTAATAATAGAAGAGAAATATATATTTGCACATCTTTTATTTCCAAATATTTATATATATATACTGTATCAGTGAATATTATTTTTTAAAAGCCGTTGTATGCTTATTTTTAAATATATCTGTGATTAATCAAGACAAAATATCTTGTCATAAGAAATTTTAGTGGTACATGTTCATCTGTCGAAATGCTGAAGGGGTACTTGCTTATCTTTGGAAATTCTGAAAGGGTACATGCTCATCTGTGGAAATGCTGAAGGGATACACGGTCAGAGAAAGGTTGGGGACCCCTGTTCTGGAACGTATACCGTAAAAGCATTATTTTTAGTTGTTTCCCATTTTGAACGCCGGGTTAGTTGGAAAACATTTGTAGCGAGGTGACCCTCACATTATTTATAAATACATTTGTTAATTCACGTTCATGTTGGTAGTTAAAACTGCTGAAAGTTTCTCAATAACTCACTCATTGGAAATTCACTGACTGTCGTTGAACCAATTTCAACTGGACACTCCGATGAAACTTACCGCTGTAACCCAAGGTAAAATGGGACGAATAGGATCTTTGCTTGAAATCTGACTTTTTACGGTTATCTTGGTTTCCATGCGTCAGATTTTAGATTGAGATTTATCTATCGCTTAAGACTGAGCTTATGATCAACTCTGAGCCCATCTGCTTTCTATAACTTCCCTGACGGTCATTAAAATTGTTTTTCAAATTCATACAAAATATGCTAAATGTAAACAGTATGTTTCATCTGTGCCACCTGTTCCCTTGCATTTCGTGCTGTGACAATACCCTACTTCCAAGGATTTTTTAAAAAGTTTCTTTTATGTTTATTACAAAATTGCTTGATCGTTTCCCTCTGCACGCAAAGCCATTGTAGAACAATCTGCAGAGTTTGTTTACACATTGGTTTCTAGAGGGCGTATATAGCTTACCTGAAAATATGCAAAAGCTAGAAGAGCAGCTAAAGCCTTACAAAGCAAAGTTTGAAGTTGATTTGGTTCATATTTTGGTGAGAGCTACACGTGCTACATTTAGAAATTTGTTCTAAGTAATCAAGTAATCTTTGATTTTGTATCATAAGCACAGTATATTCGTTCAAATTCATAAAGTGTATTTCCTGCCGCATAAATGTCTTAATTTTCAATTTATGCAATAAGAATTTGTCGTTGGTTGCCTTACTTTTGCAGGGTGGGGCCTATGTCAAGATTGGTTCAATGCACGCATTTAGCGCGATGTTGTTTCTAGGTTTCACTGACATATAGTCGGTAATCAAGTGTTGGTTGCGAGCAAGAAAGTGTACGGCGTACGTGCTTTGCATAGTTTTATCTTCGGAAAGTTGCGTTTTCTCTACGCGGCAATAGCTTCGCGAGTTGGAGTTAGTTTCTTCTAACTTCAAGGGAGCGAGTACTTGATTTTGTTTTTAGAGAAAATGTGCTCCTGTAACGTCAGTAATAATCACACTGAATAGCGAGAATTGGCAAACAAATTTGAAAGTAAAACAATTTTCTGGATGCAGGACTCACAAACATACCATACAACATGATCGGGAAAAGGAATCGAGATTGAAAAATGTCTTGTCCGCGATGTTGGTGTTTTCGAGCAAAATCAAAATTAAATCAACTTTGACCGCAAATCTGTTGTGATCGCACCAAGACCGCTTCGCGAAAATAGGTCAGTTCAAAAGACGCAAAAGTTGATAACACAAGATTCACCTCCATCAACTAAATCTTCGTCTGAAGGAATTGGAAGTCCCTCAGTTCCCACTTGGTCTTCGTTTCCTAGAATATGATAAACATTGCGCAGTTATAAATGTGCATGGTTTTTCTCTGATGATATGAAAGCTATCAATGCGATAGACAATAAAGGTATGCAATGCGTTCATCACATTCATGGAACCACCCAGTTCAATCATGTTAAACTCCCTGAGGCCTTTACGCATCATGTTTGTTTCCGTAAACTGCTACGTCTACCACGCATGTTCTAAACAGCTCACAGTCATTAGTTGTGCTGTAATTTGTACTTTACAAATATTTATATTGTCTTAATAGCTGCAACCGGAGCTTTTAAAGGAACCATTATGCTGAAGTTGCCCAGGGTTAAAATGAAGTTAACACACCTAATGTGCATGTTACGCACTCATGTCATCAGACTCCCGAAGGGGCTGCGTGTATATGTGCGTTGTTTTTTGAAATTTCACGTATACACCTTGCTGAAGAACTACCCACACAATCATTGCATGTGTTTCCTTTCAACATGACCTTTTAGTTCCTTTGCTTTGCAATTCGGTTGGGTGTTAAGTTTGCGTCTGAAATGTCATTAACGGTCTTGATTCCAGTGATGTAGTCAAAATTGTAACTTCCAAGACCAAGATCCAGATTAGTTTCAAACTTCAAGACCGTAACAGAGTTTTTTTCAAACAATTCAATTTCGAGACTTGAAAGTTCGAGGCTGCATCCATAACCAGACATTTGAAAATATGCCGGATTAGTCAAAACTTTCCTTGAATTTCTCAAAAAACGTGAATGATACTCTAGAACTTTCATTGTGTCATATTGAACCTTATGTATTTTACTCCCCTTTTTTTCCTTCTCTGAATTTAAAAACAACAGCCAACAGGTTAAACTACCGACAAGGTTCCAAGACATGTTGATAGAGCATTCGAAGTCTCAAGAAAAATTGCACGGGACCAAGACCTATACCATTCCCGCCTGAGTTGAGACCTGAAATCTTTGAGACCAAGACTAACTTAAGTTGATGTCGAGACAGCAAGTCAAAATGTACCAGGGCACCACCATTGTTGATTGTGAAAGTAATTTTTGAATAACAGACACATCAACAATTACGTTGATGCACTTTCTCATAATCTAGTAAAGATCACAACTAGAGCAATCATGTCATATTTTACTCATACATGCAGATTAAATATCAAGCTTTCTATTAGACCATCTGGGGTGATAAATAGTTCATGAAGCTTTTGTACAAGGTAGAAGTGTTGCCACTCACACATCGAGAAACGCATTAGCTAAATGTTTTAACTAAAATTCTTTCGATGCGAAGTTGGTCGCACTAAATTAGTTGTTCTCAAAGGTAGGTATTCCTACAGCCACTATCATGACGATTCCTGTATCAAGGAATCTGGTGATATGGACGGGTTTGCCTATTAACCTGTTGCTATACTGCAGACCTATTTCGATATTACAATAAATGTAAATCAGAAAACCTATATATATTTTGATATCTATCAAAAATACGTAAGAACATAACAACACACTCATCAATTAAATACATGTTCCAACTTAAACTCACCGTCGCTCATGTTGCTTGTTGCAGTTTAGTCTGAACTCAAAGCAAGAATCCGACCTTCTCACGTTTCACACCAAGCGAACTGCTTTTAAAACTGAGGAGCTATTCGCTTCGACAATGCGTCGCGAAAAAAGACGTCTGCTCGACATTTGTAAAAGGCCTCTTATACTGTGTTTGCGTCAGAAAGCGTTTTGCGGGCTAGACGCATCTTTCAGCAGAGTAGAATATCATGCAGTGAGAAATACGTAAGAAGTATATATTGCTTTAATTTTTCGGAATGGTTGTGAAGCGAAGACCGCTAGAAATGGATGTCATAAAAATCATGTAGTTGCACTTATAGTGCTTCGATGTACTCAGAATTTTATTTGTGATGCAGAATTGGTTGTTGAATTGATGAGAAGTTTGGTTACTGCACTGTGCACATTCAGTAATACTGTGGAGGAAGATCAAAGTCTCAATGGCAGAAAACAATGATTCCAGCAAGGGCGTAGTTCCAATCAATAACTACAATGTTGGTAATGTCGGTGCAGGGTAAGCATCTTTAAATTCGTGAACAAAGTCTGCGGTGTGAAATGTTTGGCCGCTTTTTTATGTTTATAACCCTGAAGACAACTCCATTGCATATTTTGGCAACGTTTGCAGGGATTACATACAAGTTCTGCTCCAGTTTATTTCTTCCGCTGTTTCATGCGACACCAGTGCATTCGCAGATACTTTCCCAGTTTGCTGTATAGTAAATCAAATGCGTGACACAAAAAAACTTTAATTTTAATGTAGAACGCACACTGCAACGTAGCAGCACTAGCCATAAATATTAGCTACCACCTGGTAAAGTGTCTGAAAGTTATTGATATAGTTATCTTTGACTGGTGTTTCACATCCACGCTTTCATGGCGCATGTTTGAGAAAAAAAGATTTTTTTTTATTTGGCAAAAGATTGTTAATCAGGTAAAAACATACAAGTCCTGGAACATTTGCCGCTTGGCTTTCTGAATATTTATAACTACGATTCAACTAAAATGGTAGGCTAACGGCTGACAAAGGTAAAGATTTGTAAAACTGTAATATATTTTTGGATTTTGTCTGAGGGCATAATGTTCATGTTTCATGAAAGCGTATGAAAAAAGCCAATCATGTTTTATCTCTTTCATTATTTTCACTGGAATTCGCATTCTGATCCAAGAATACTAAATACAAAACTTCCGGTTTGTAGTTGCCAGCACTTGAAACCATTACCCCATAATTACTTGCAAAAAACATGTTATCTAATAGGTTAAGCTTATTCAGGAAAATTAATTGAACAAACTCCTTGTGAAACGCACCTAAAATATTTTTTCAAACATGTAATTTTTGTTTTGCAGAAGCTCAGTCGTTATTGGAGGTGGTGAGTGAAGTTTTACAATATTTTAGAAGTGGGGATTTAGAAACTTTGTAAAAGCAACTCTCCCAGTTGACTTTACATCCACAGAGTTAAATGGAACAACTAACGTATGCAAAACGCTTTGGTGATGATGCTTGCATTCAGTCTACTACAGACCTTACCCGTAACAGATTTTTCAATCCACTACATTTTCAACCCGTAGTCGATGCTTAGAGGCTTGCATTCATTCTACTGATGTCTTAACTACGCCTAAACCGATCGTAAATCATTATTTCCCACCGGGATCACTAGCGACCCATGTCGTATTTTTCCTCATTAGGTTTTAGGGTAAGACAGCATCAAACAAGAAGAAGAATTACAGTGGGAATTATGCCCTTTTTCAGTGAAATCGCGAACATTACAAAATAGCATGACAAACGGAAGCTGAGATGCAGAAAAGCAAACTCTCCACAGGAGTAAGTAGCTTACAGCCTGTGAAATCAAGAGGAAAATATTGTTCACTTGGGGTACTTTACACACAGCACTTTGACAGGCCTGCGTTGAGCACAGCATGGTTCACCGCAGTTGCTGCAACAATCAGCAGTCTTGCGTTTTTAGCGGATTAGGCAAATGTAGCATCTTCGTCTTTTTCGCACTTTAGTTTGATCTGACTCACTGGTTTGTTTCAGATCCACCTGATATCCACAGTTTGAAATGCAAGTTTTGTTTCTATAGGAAGGTTTGAAATTTGCGTTTGACGGAGTAACCAAGGATGAAGAACAGGGGCGGATCGAGCCAGTATGGTTAAGGGGGAGATTTCAGTAATATTTGGCAGTCCAGTCCCACAGCAGTTTTGCTACTGTAGTAAGAGAGATGAAGTACATTTCACTACACTCCTGTGATATAGCAGTGCATGACACAATATTTTATATCTCGAATGTTGTTTTCTGAATTGTACAAACTCATGGTGAATAAAGTAACTTTCGCAGGTTTTGGGGGGCACGATCGCTCCAATTGCTCTCCTTGCTTCGCTCCTGATGACGAAGCGTCATTCCGAGGTTTTCCAAAAACAATTGTCGATAATTACTCTTTTATTTATATCCATTCAGTAAATTTTTAATAAATGACCATAGCATTTGTACCTACAATACTGAGGCAGTATGCCAGAAAGGGTCATCGCTTTGTTCTTTTTTGGACATTGCTAGTTATAGTAAAATTGATCAATCCTGTCAACTGCTGCTTTTGTAGCGTTGTAATCCAGTATTTTCACAGGCTTTCCCGTTTTCCCATCCACCTTATTGCAAATATGCATTGTTGAAATCAAGACCACCACTTTTTAAGGGTGTGCGACACCACAGCCTCCCGATTTCTCAACCCAAACAAACTTGAATCTACTTCTTGGCACATTCCAAAGGCAAATGCTTTGGTAATATCTGGTTTGCTCTTTTCTAAGAATTCTCAGAAGAGTGAACTGCCTTCGCAAGAGATCATCAGCAACTGTGGTGCTTGCAAACCAATTTTCGGTAGCCACGTTGAATCCAAAGTTGTGCAAAGGCTTACAAAGTATTGTGAAAAAAATGCTCTACTGTCCTAATTCCTTATCAGATTCATATTCTGTGTGGACCGTTATAAATACCCCTGTCACAGTCACACATAAACGGCAATTTCAGTTCGTTTTTGTCTGGTTGGTTTGGCATATATTGGTGAATCAAACGCATCCCCCACGGCCAGATGTTCGTCAGTATGCACATAGCCACACATAGCATAATGCTTCCGACAGTTTTCACTGAACCTTCCTTTTCAGATCTTTCGGGTTTTTAACTTACCAAACCAAAGAAAAAGAATAATTTCGTCGAAACGGCATCGACCAAAGGCAGGTTAAAATATTGTTTTACTTAAGGGACCCGACGACCACAAAGATCGGCATGACTCTGCAAAGATCTGGAGACGCACATTACTATGAGAAGCCCATTTCCGCCTTTTTACTTTTCCTGGTCATATGATGATCAATTTTCTCTCTGCTTTTTCCCATATTTGTTTTTACGTTCTACAATCATCTTTAGTATATCTTCATCGAAAAAGCACAAAAGTGTTTTTGATTTTGGACTGATCTTGCATTGCCTATTAGTCCAAAAGCTGTGTGCCGTGTTCAAGAAGGTTTTGGGCAATCTGCAAACCACACATTACCATTTTTCCTGTGAAACAAGAATCCCTCTGCGATGTAAAAATATAATGTTGGTCGGCTAATCATTTTTATTACCACTGTTGCTCCTACTGTATCTGAACCGGCAACGTCTTCGTCACTGACATGAGTGGAACTACCGATCTTCCTCGTCAGTTTGATAACTGCTCATTTCACTCACAAAAGAACAGTTGTCATCGTTATCGTACTGTAGGAATAAGGCCAGTTTTCACTAGGTGGTTTAGCTTAACCAAGATTCAATCTCTTGTGCACTGCAGTGTTTTGTCCATCCATTTTGTGAAATTTTACAAAAGAATTACTGTTATTGTGTTTCCAATATATCTCTATCCAATAACACTTGTGGTGTAAACAACTTTGTGTTCTACCCAGCACACTGAAGACAGAAACTAATCTGTCCAAATCAGTTAACGTAAGCACAAATGCATGTGCTTGCAGAAACCGTAACTACATTGTTTCAAGATGTCACTTGGCAATCCACAAACCGTTGCACAACAATAACAATGGATGAATTGCTAAACCGCGGAATGATATCAGTGGGGTTGCAGATGCTAAACCAGTCATCCTTGAACGATGACACTGCTGTTTTTACACATCAGACAGTTGTTGTAAAGTCACAATCACTGTTACAAGGCGCATCGACAAAACGAGGTATTTCTTAAGCACCTTGTTCTTAACAAAGTTTGTTTAATGACAATATGATCCTGACAGGGTCGATTGATGAAGATCTTCTCGTCCGGTGATACATAGGAAATACATTTTTTTCTTTTCAATTGCATCCGCCTCTCGTCAATGCTAATGCTTCAACTAGGTCGTCGCCTGTTACCATTACCAGTGATAACTCGCATGTTTCACAATTAGCGGAAGCGCAGGTCAACAATACAAACGAAGTGTTTTTTAAACTTGGGCAAGTATTTTAGCGAAGATTTGCTTTTTTTCAGATCTTCATCATCATGTTCATCAAGTACGTATTATCACATCACCACACTTGGCTGAGCTACCTCTATCAACAAATTTGAATGAACCAACTGAAGGTAACCAGTTTGAATATTTTGTTTTCGTGTACATTCATTACAAAATGCTTGGTTAAAGATTTTTCTTATCTTTCGTAAATTATTTCAGAGACAAGTTGGGTAGTATTTTTATTATTGGCTCAACGGTTTTTACGTAGTGATCCCTCTTTTTCGTGAAGAGAAATAGTTCATTGGTTGAGTGGGAACAGGTCCGTGGCCAGGTTTTAAGGTTTGTGGCGGTAAGTACATTTTAGGGAGGCAATATGTTTGAAGCAAATTTTTTGGACACAACAAAAATTGGGGGCACATAAAAATTGGGAGGGCACTGCCCCTGAATGACCCCCACCTTGTGGCTACGGGCCTGAGTGGAAATGAACATTGTTTTGCAGAAAATATTTTACAACTCACAATAACATTTGCTGTAACCTTTGCTTTTTTATTTTAAAAATTGGTTGGTCAGTCATGGAAAGACACTGAGTTGTTCCGATGGGGTTCCGTTAAATCAAAACGTTGTTTGATGTAGCAAATCGCAAATATGTTCAATATGTGCCATACACCCCGTTTCCAGATTAATAAACGTGACAATGAATAAATGTGGGTC
>Ga0210059_1013825_pt1 | contig 12018 bp, 7 predicted proteins | sample Ectturendosymbi2_FD_188042 | JGI IMG/M metagenome (GOLD analysis project Ga0210059, IMG submission 188042) | Ecteinascidia turbinata endosymbiont from Florida, USA - Sample 2 (SPAdes) (version 2) | ecosystem: Host-associated > Tunicates > Ascidians > Unclassified | place: Key West, Florida... | reverse complement strand
AAGAAAATGATATATGAATTTGAGCGGTTTGCAATCTCTTATGGTCTAACTCTAATTATAAAGCGCGTAAATTGGTTAAGTGCGGGCCCCCTAAACTTGGGGGCCCTGTGCAGTTGCACTGTTCGCACTCCCCTTAGGCCACCACTGATCACATGATAGATTCACACTTGACCCAAGAGCATGTTTCCCCACAATACGTTTAAAGACACTAATGCAGGTAGAATTTCAATCACGTTTAATATTGCCCCACATGCTTAGACAGTGGACTGTTGATGTGAAGATAAAAAAATTAATCTCACTAGACCGGGTTTTCAAAACAAGTTGTGACACTGTTCAATATAAGAAAGACAATCCCAATAATTTCCTATTTTCACTACATTTATTTGCAATACATACATAATCCAAGACTTTTTGCTTGTGATGTCTTTGTCTACAAACATTTTCCTCACTTTTTCAGCCAACATCACCGCAAACTTTACCAACCTTTAAATTTAAACTGTCAATCCATGTATTGCTTATCTGTTGTAATTTAAGCGAGATAAATAAAAGCTTTATCTAAGTACTGCCAAGTACGTTGTAAACCAAATATAGTTTGTCATTTCGTCATTTTAGGCGAATTTTATTTCACAGGGTAAATGTTCACTAGAACAGGAAGACTTGTGCTAGTTCGTGATATAGAGTGAAAACCCAGCGCTGACAACACAGTCACCGTTTCAAAGCAAACTAGGAAAGTGACGTATTTTCCTAGTAATCGTAGTACCAGATAGTGCAGCTTATCAATTTTGGAATGATATTAGTTACATTCAACAGTTTCTTTCGATTTTCAGTTGCACGACCTGAGTAAGGTGATGCTCATATCTGCATAATCTGCCAAATACGTGGCCAGCTGTCTGCAGAAACTGCCTGCGATTGTTAGAATCTTGCATCGGTTATGCGTTTTCATATTCCTTTCCTATTTTCACTACTGCCTTTTTTTCAATGCTGCCATCAGACAACTAGACGGTACTTTCCATGGGCAGCAACACGATCCCGCATGAAAATGTATACATCCGAAAAACAAACCTATAAAAACGCTAAAAATCACGGAAAATAACGAAAAGAACTTCTGAATTACACGAAAGAGCTGTAAATGCCAAGAAAAGATTGCAATGCCGTTTGTTCTGGAGAAGAATGTACGACCACCTCGTTCCTCTGATATCCACACCTGGACAGGGGAATTATGTCCCTCCAGAAACGTAGGCGGCAATACACTGCAACAGGTAGAGATTTTCAAGTACTTTGGAGTGATGTTCCCGGCTGACAGAAGGCGGAACAAGGAGATTAATGCACGGATTTGTAAAGCAAACGCGGTTCTGCGTGAGCTTTATCGCGCCGTAGTCACAAAACGGAAGCTTTCAAACATCGAAAAACTGTCAGCTTTTAAATCGGTCTTTGTTCCTATCCTCACCTATCTAGAGCATGAATCTTGGGTAATAACTGAAAAAGTGCTATATCTCAAGTACAAGTGACAGGGATGGGATTTTTGCGAAGAGTTCACGGTGAGACGCTTTGAGATAAAGTGCACAACTGTGAAATTCGTAAAGCTGTGAATGTCGAGTCATTTCTCCGAAACGAGAAGACCCAGCTACGATTATTCCTACACGTGACCAGAATGTCCCAGGAAAGACTGTCGAAGTGAGTCTTGCTGGACACGGGCTAGCGACCCATAACCGTCCAAGGACCACATATTTTGATTTCATGTCTGACTTTGCTCGATCCCGTCTTGGTGTGGAACCAACAGAACTATCAAAGATTGCTGATTACCGTGAGTTATTTGCAGTTCTCCTGGCTCTGCTGCCTCCGCGACACTCCCCAGAAGAAAAGTGGGTGAAAAAAAAGATTAATGAATGAATGAATGTTTCGATGCCTGTTTGTACGCTGTTATTTCTACACACACCAACCGTATTTAATTACAGCTCATTTAAGACTGCACAGCACGAGTATATAGAGTTTTGCATTAACACCAATATGAAACGAAATTCCTACAATCTGTATCTCGTTTCAATTACTTCCGCAAAACCTTAAAATAGTTACAGTTTTCAAATTTTCCAATGAGTTGTCCAAATTGACTCCAATAATCTCCAATCTCATAAACGCTTTTAAGACTTTTTTCATGCTACAAGTTTTTCCGGTCAAAGACAAAACTTCGCAAACTTAATAAAAAGTTTTAAAATTATTTTGTGTCACACTTATTATCATAGTACTGGCCTACAAAATCTTGCGTCTCTTCACAGTGATACTTGCATTCACAGGTTATGCGAGAGCATCCTTCTCTTCCTTGAATGTATGGATGAGCCCACTCTCTCAAACAGAAGTTGCTTTGCTCTACACCTTCTACCAGTCAAAAGTGGGTGCCAACAACACAAACCCTGTGATAAGCGTCAGGTAGTTGCAGCATTTTTCTCCACCCGGACTGCGACAATGTTTCACGAGTCCATCAACCTTGGAAGAAATTTGCCAATTGCCTGGTTTTCAGCTTTTTTGTTGATTAACGGTTGCCTTTCGAAACTAAAGTTTTGTCATCACTCGTTTGCAACGATCGCTCTAGTGTTAGCATCCTGATTGAGCGCGATCTTGTGAGCTTGTTCCTTACTCGCTTGCACTATAGCGGATGAGATTGATGAGGCTCTCGCTTGCAGTACATGTAAATTAACGAGGCTATAAACAACATCCATCGTTACCAAAGATGTCGAGATTTCAATAAATTGTTCTAAATAAAAGCCTTAACGATGTTGTCAACAACTTTCCTTGTCCATAATGATGCAATTACGATAGTCTTGGCTCTCTTTGTAATTAACTACGACAGATGCAGAATGAACAGTTCCCTGTTAGACGCTTGATTTGAAATTGTGATGAATGTGCTTTTTTTGCCATGGCTACTTTGTTATTGGAAATATAAATATTCATTTATCGCAGAGGTACTCAACATGCGGCCCGCAGCAGCGTATTTTTTGGCCCGCGACGTCCAGGCTGAACGACTGTGCGTGGACATGATTGCTACATCAGCCATAGACAATCATACGTAGAAAATGCAAAAGAGAGAGCGAGTGACGTAACAGATAGCGGCAAACGGCACAAACGAGTGTATGAGCGTTCGCGGAACACACACAAATAAGAACGTGGCGCATTTTTCATCTCAACCAGGGCTTCTCACACTTTATTGTTTATCGACCCCATTTCAAAATAGTTATTTTTATGCGACCTTCATGGATAGCTTAGTTGTTAATGATACGTGTGAATATACCATTCCAAATCTCAAGAGTCATTTTGTCCATGGCGAAGTCATAAAAATGCACACAATCCACGAAAGTAACTGTAAAGTAATGAAACAAACACGAAGTGGAAACAGTACGGCGAAAAAATTAACAAAAAAAAGCAATTCAATTTTCAGAAGTTATCAAGCACATGTAATGGGATGGATGCACTTGATACTTTTTACACAGGACAGATCATCCAATCGTAGTTTGATACAAGACAACGCAGGACGAAGAACATTCTCAACATTTTTCAAAAAGGACCAGTTTCTGGACTTGATGATTGTCAATTTTGAGAATACCACTTCACACAAATATCTTGTGAAAAAGTTGAAGAGTTAAGAATGGCTAGATCAGAACTGACTGAGCGTTAATTTCTTGTTCTTAAATGACACAAACTCTCTTTTGAAAACCCAGTTGCCAACTTTTGTCGTTTAAAAACTCCGCAGAGTCATCCTCGGCATAGCAAGTGTGTCGCCACCTCAAATTTCAATTGTGTATGGTTTGTGATTTTAACTTTTCCTGAATCAAAGTCCAACTGAAACTGCATATGAAGCTTTTAACTATTTAATCTGAAACTACTCGGTATGCCCTCAAAGCAGTTAGCCCCTAAACTAGACCTAGACTTCGAAACAAAAGCATGCCTTTGTGGCGGAATGAATGCAGAAAGGTCGATATTGGTCAGTACGTTAAATTAATCACGAAGTAACAACGCATACCTTGTTGTGCTTGGTTGATTATTATTATCGTTTGATAGCTCAGGCAGACATCCTAGCAAACAACTGACAGCATTTTGCGTCTAAAAATGTAGTCGATATAGATCCACTGCAGGCCTACTTTTGATTTTCTTGTAAAATTACAAAAATTGTTATATCTGATGTGTCAAGCCAATTTGTTTCGCGACCCCAAAATTACATTTTGCGTCCCCAAATGGGGTCGCGACCCATAGTTTGAGAAGCCCTGATCTAAACGACTGTTCAGTGTTCAGTCCAGGCTATCTATCTTTTGCACATTTGAGATGGCAAAAAGAAGAGGAAAGTAGGTGATGAAAACAGGGTTTACAACCCTGCGTGGGTAAGAGAATTTGATTTTTCGGAAGTGCATGGCAAACCATTGTGTCTTATCTGCCAAAAAACAATTGCTGTGCTAAAACGAGCGAATCTGCAACGCCACCATTAATTATTTGTGCTCAGAAAATTTTGACCTGCTTCGGATCTGCATATGTGTGTGATAGTTTCTTCTCTACCATGGTAGAAATCAAATCAAAGCAGCGTTCTCGTCTAACTGATCGGCATTTGAGAGACTTCCTGCGAGCAGCAACAACTGAGCAGCAACCGGATGTAAAATCACTTACGAAAAATATGCAGATTCAGAGCTCCCATTAGAAAAAATTGTTTTACATTATTTGTTCCATGCTCGTTTTATTCCGTATTATTTTGTTCCACATTTCGTTGATGTTCTTCATGTTTTGTTTTACCTTAAGGTTAATCGGTAAACTTTTGAAAAGTAATCAATATCATGAAAACGCGATTTTTGGCCTGATGTAAAATATATTCACTGCAACATAACCACTAATCACTGTTATTGAAACTGAGGATGTTTGTCAAGAAAGTTGACTAACACGCTGCATATAGAAAGGAAAAGCAAACTCATTGAGCGACTGCAAGAAGGAAAAATAAATGATATGAAGTGTTTTATATAATCTTACCCTGGGCCGCATTTAGGGAGCGTAGGGCCCTAGGCAATCTTCGTTTTCGGGGCCCCACGCAAGTGTGACCTATTTGGCCGTTTGTTTGAAAAGCGTGAATGTATGACCCTCGTGTGTAGTGCCCCCTCAAAACTCTAGCTTTTGTTGTGCCGACTTTGGCTCTACAAGTGCGTTAGATCTTCAACAGAAAGTAAAGACTTTTCCACATTCTTCTAAAAACCAAACAGCATTACAATCTTTTCTTGGAATTTATAGCACTTTCGTGTAGTCTAAAAGATTTTTCGTTAAATTTTCGTGATTTGTAGCATTTTTATTGGTTTGTTTATGGGATATAGGCCTATACATTTTCATGCGAGACCGTGTTTCCGCCTTCGAAAATATCTTCTAGGTGTTGATCTATACGTTAGCTCCTTTTTTATAGTAATAATCATGGGCGCAATTTGGTTGGAGGCAAGGAAATGTGTCCTCCCACTTTTTCAAACAATAGGGATATAGTACTCCATGTCTCCCACACTTTTTTCTCTTCAGGTTTTGTATTTAGAGAGGTTTCAAAAATGAAAGTGACCTTTGTCACGTTTTGTGTGAAAAGCTTTTCATGTTAGGTGTTACACATAGCCATGTTGATATTGAAACAGAGTTTGGTGTGGTATCACTGATTCTGTTATCTTATCAATTTTAAAATCGATAACATGATTATTAGCATTTTTCAAGTTTCTAGAGCCAGCGAAAGATGGTTATCTACTTCTTACCGGCATTTTTCCCTGTGAGGTATACTGTTAGAAAAATTATTTTCTTGAAACAATGAGAGTTTTACAGCTGCACATGTGAGAGACAACAGTACAGCCATGATTTGTTTCTGGCAGAAATGTAACGGGCTTTGGTGTAACCAGTGGCGTACGCAGGAAATTTCCGGGGGACAAGTTTCGTCACAATCGTGTGACGTCACAAATCAACTTTAGGCCGACCATTGACCATTCTAGGAGGGTCCGGGGCATGACCCCGGGAAAATTTTGCAAAATTACACCTACAAATACGCAATTTACACTTAAAAATACGCAAATTACGCCTAAAAATACGCATTTACCCCTAAAAATACGCATACTGTTTATACATTTTTTTATTTTTAGGGTCTGAGGGGGGTGCATGGCACAGTGCCCGGCACAGTGCCAAATCTCTGCGAAGTTTTGCCAAAGGCAAATGTAGCACTATTGCGGAGACTTAGTTTGAGTATGGGCAGCTTTGCAAAAGATCATCTTCAGCCATTAGTTAAGAGGATTTCAATGGAAACATTGGAGAAGTAATCACCTAGCTATATATTGACCTATAGCTCAAAACTTAGGGACTTGACTAGGAATTAAAGATAAATACATTTATCCTCATTGCTTGTAATGTTGCGACAATGGTGGCCAACAAATCCACATGATATTTTTTCAATGATTCTTACACTTTGTGCTTGTGGTGAATACATTGACTCGTGAGTTTTACCAAACCCACAATGCAACAGTGTTTTCATCCAAGTGCGAAACATTTGCTTTACAAGCATGTGACACCAAGTTTTGCAGTACATTTTTTCGTGCTAATGCAGGTGAAACTTGGAAAATTTTTGCACATTTACCACTGTGCTTTTGATTTCTGTTTAATCCCCAATATATTTTCGTGTCGTTATGCAAGTAGAACTCTTAGAATGAAACTTTTGTCATTAATTTCATCTATTAAAATCTGATGTTAAACCTGAAAAACTTGGTTGTGAAAAGACTGAACTAAGTGGTAAAGCTGACTGAAGTCACAAGACAACAGTCACCAGACGATTAGGTATGCTGAAATTACATTGTAAGCTAGATGGGAATGTTTGTATGCAGGGGCAGACAAGGGGAGATTGAAAGGATACATCCTCCACCCACCAGCAGTAAAAATAGATTGAAATGATTTTGTGAAGTAGGCTACGCTAATTTTAGGCCAAATAGTTTGCTGCTGGTAAGAGGATATCAATGGAGGTTTTCGTAGGGATGGGGCTGCATGCATGATGCCCAGTAGCATTAAAAAGATATGTAGCTTTTTCACAAAACGGAAAGGTGCAATAAAAATGTTTATCGTTTATGTAGCATGAAGTAATTTGAACAAGACATCAAATCGCGCTGTCACCTACGCTTCATATAAAATTCATGAAAAAATGTGTTCTACAGTACTATAAGGCTGATGTGCACGTGCGACCAATGCATTTGTGCATTCCACCTCACAGCTCTGATAAAACCCAGTTGATGTATTCTACAATATTGCTGTGCTTGTTTGTATCGCTACCCTGCTCAGGAATCATGTGCGGGCCCCTCTCCAGAGGCATTTTCTTTTGTTAATTTCAGACACTTAGAAAAATTCTAGAAACATGTGCTTCCATGACTTTTCCTGATTTTCAGAGTTCAATGGAATAATACCAGAGTCATTTTCTGAAAATGTCCCTGAAATCCTATACATAGGGTGTATTGGGTACTATACTACCCAGGGTACCTGATGAGTAGATAATTTTGGCCACTATTCTAAGTTAACATTTTAATGCGTTTTCAAGTGCAAAACCTGTTTGGCCTGATATGACCACCTATACCTGATATGTGATAAGTCTTCCAACACCATGGCTTGACCTGAAAAAAACGGATCTAACACGTGCATGACGTTTACGGCGCACAAACGAAAAATCTCCTCTATAAAGTCCTTTTTTTCGTGTATCCGGCCTAAAATTTGTATGATATGTCCTTTTCGCTGGGAACATAAAATTTTGTTGCGAAAGTGATTGACAATGCACATATGGATGTCAAAAATAGTTTGATCTGAAAAAAACGTATGCCAGGTGTCACAGGAAGAGGTATGCAAATCATAGGTAGCAATGTACCCTGGTTTTATTAACGCGTATAGAAAAATAAGGATTCCTGAGGAGGGTTGATGCAATCAAGCTGAATTACAGTGCCGTGTCCAGCAACAAATTTATAAGTTTAATTTGTAAATCATCTGCAAGGTTAAAGCAAAGCGTGATTAGCACTGCTTTCAAAACACCTCCAGAAACAAGACTGGGAATCTGAATTTATGAAACTTCACTTCTGCACCAACCTGATGACTATATTGGTTTCGCAACAAGCTGTTCCTCCACATTTTGCAACAAATTGCGTCCATGGTAATAGTAACCACATATTTTATGAATCAAACAAGCACAACCCATTCAGTGGACACAGAGCTTATTTATGCCGTTTTGAAGTTGTCATTTTCCAAGCAATACAAACTATAGTGTTTTAATCCTCTTTGCCATAGGCCGATGGTAAACAGCATGAAGACAAGTTTTGCACAGCAGCAAAGTATTGTCGCAACACCCTCAGTTAACCATATGAAATAAGTCCAATGTAGACACGTGTTTCGAGGTAAAGCTCACGAGAAACTGTTCTAGCTGATTTGAATGACATATAGTTTCAACAAGCAATCTCTGTTTGCGAAAAATCTAGTAAAAACAACCTAACGTGGGATCCAATACGGACAACATTGCTTTTCATCGGAGTTTTGCAGTGTCTGGTGGTCTTGCGTTGTTGCGAGCTTTTTGTTAGTGGAACATTGAACATCAATTACAGTAAGTACCGTTTCTTTTTCATTCATTTTCTGTAACCGCTTTCATACAGACGGCCTGCATCTCTCTCACGCCCAGCCAGATGCACAATATTGTTGTGTTGTTACTGTGCTGATAAGAGTCTAGAGTAGACATTTGCATTTCCGCTCTTTTCAAGGTAAATTGTGAAGTTATACCGCGGCGCAGTTTCGCAAAATTTTAGTTAATATTGAGTCGTGATAGGAAATAGTTGCGTGGGGCCATCAAAAGCGCGGGGCCTACGCCATGGCCTATTTGGCCTATGCGTAAATCAGTCACTGGTCTTACCTCTATTTCATACATGGTGAAAAGAATTGGTAGTTGGCGGCCCGCGGCTCTTGGAGTTATAATGTGGCTCTCTTGGCCTTTAAAGTTGAGTACCCCTGATTTATCATCTTTAATCGCCTGAAGAGATTTCTTATCATGTTGGGTCAAATAACGAGAGTGTTGTGGTGCACTGTTAGCAGTGAGTTAATATAATTTCAGAGCACTCGTTTCTAAGCATCAGCATACAAGCAGCAACAGTTGACTCAAAGTCATTAAACCAACAGAAACTAGGATAGATTGTTCAGTACTCCAATCAAACATAGCAAAGGCTTTAAGCTTTTGGTACTCTAAGCAAACAAAGCAAAGTAAGCAACCCAGCAGAAACTAGGACAGATGGTTTGATACAGTGGTTCTCAAACTTTTATGAGCCGTGGCCCCCTTCTAAGTTTAACTGGCAAATACTTATCGCGACACTTGGGTTATACAATATCACAGCAAAGCTATCTAGTGAAGGCCTCTGCTCGTTGCCATCAAGAGGGGTCGAGGGCCCCGTTTGAAAATTCTCGCTTAGTAGTACTCCAAGCAAACAAAGAAAAAGCTTCTGTTTTTCTGCAAAGATAACTGCAGAGGAGTTTCACGTGATGACATATACCCCATGAGATATTATTGTGGGAATATTATGGGCAGCTCGATGAAATCTTATTATATTCCAGACTTACTTTGAAAGATATTACAAACTTATCTCACTGACTTATCATTCGCAAACCGGTTAAAAATACTCAAGATTAAGAAGTTATAAGGTTGAGAGCTTTTGAATAAAATGATATTTATGAAACTTTCACCGGCTAATTGCCACAATTCGTTGAGCACGGCTGTATTAGATTTCCGATCGGTCACACCGATGACTTGAAAAACGGTACTTGCGGTTTGCGGCGTGTTTAGCATGGTGCTCGGCTCTGACGGGTGGGTGCAAGGAAATGGTTCTCGCACGTGGTTGCCCTTGAAACATCACCAATTCAATATTCACTGCGAAACTAGCCGCGTGGCCCACGGCGCAAGTAACTATGGGCGCCCCTGACCACTTGTGACACTCTGAAAGGAGTATTTTATCGAGTACAACGAAACTCAACAAAACTGAAGTTTGAGATCGTGCGTACATTCACAGACAATGAAAACAATCAACAACATACAGTTACTTGGTCCGTTCAAGTTAATTGGTATTGATTTTGCAAATCGTTACGTTAAAGTAATGGTTCGCACACAAACGTTCTCCCATTCAGAGGAACAAGACAGACTCACAGGTGCAGTTTTCTCGCAAATCCAGCTAAAATATTGTAAAGTAATGATCGAAAAAATGAAATTTTATCACTATAATAATAAAACAAGCTCTAGCTTCGTAGCAAGCTTGTGAGAAATCTGCCTGCTTGGCTCCGCTTTCATCCTTTAGCGACGATTCAAATTTGCACATAGCTGCGTTTCAAGAGTTGCAAGCCACAGTACAGTGACGTACGCAAGTGAATAGATTGCAATTTATTTCACAGGGTTGACCTCAAGCATTGTCAGTATCGGTAGAAGCATTGTCAAGATGCGAATATCATCCACTTCTTTCAGTTTCAGTTTTTGCTCGGGCGATTTGCTGGTATTGACGATATTTTAAGAAATAACTGTTTTTATATTTGCACTGCTGCAGTATGACCAGATTACATCTCAGTCTCTGGAGAGGATTTCAGTCTTATTTGCTAAAGAGCATGAAGTGCTTCAAGAGGGGAACTTCGTCAACAAGTTGAGCCACACAAAAAGTCCAGAAATTCTGTTTAGCCTTCGTTTTGAGTGCAGAAGCACATTGCTGCAATAAACAAACGATTACAAGCAGTGGTGTAACGCCAGCGAAAGGAGTGGGAACACTATCTAGAAAATGTGACTTGCTTCAATCAACATTGTTGGGACATTTTCTGTTAAGTTACCCTAAGAATGACAAACGTGCACCAGTATTTTGGTGCAATAAGAAGAAATACAGAACACTGTAACCCTTTCAATAACGTTTAAGGCAGTGGCGTAACTAGAGGTTTGGGTTAGGGGGGTAAACTTTGCTGAAGGGGGCCTATTTGCCACCGTTTGGGAATGCAATATTTATTTCCCAAAATACCACATATAATACATATATGCACAGTCCAAAGCAGATGTTACATCGTAAACATAAACAACACAGGCATAGGCGTTCAAAGAAAGTTTTCCATTGATCTGCAAAGTCGACATTTTGCTTGCCAATTTCAGGCTGCTGACGATACAATGTAAATGGGCGTTCACATAAGGCTTTACCATTTCTACACCACAAAGAAAATGACCCATGTTACTGCAACAGTCCCAAAAATCCCCTTCGTTGGCCACAAGGTTTCTTTTCACATCGTATAAAAGTACATGACATACTGCATTCAGCAGTTATTGTCTCGCTGCATTACCTGCCACAGATTGCTGAATTAGAACATCACAAAATTGCTGACCTGGAACATCTCCGCAGCGTTTATAGCGTTAGATATTTCCTAGGTTTTAATACATATGGCCTTTGAAATAATATCATTTTTTGACAAAATATTCAAGAAATTTGAAGCAACAAAGGCAAGAAAACTTTGTCTTTCAAGTTGGATAACTACTAGTAAAACATAAAGTTTTTTTCAGCTAAACTGTTGTTAGCAGGGGTGATGGAAGCAGCAGAAATTCTGTCGGCCCTCTGGACTTTGCAGCAGCACTTTGAAAATGCTGTTGTGCTTTCTCTTCACGTTTTTGAGCGCAAGCTTTCATATTTACTCCTACTTCGTAGACCTATGTTGCACATATTCCTATTTCGTTGTCAAAACTGCAATATCTACTGCGTAATTAACATTGCAAAGACCAGAACCGTCGCTAGAAAGTTTTCAATAATAGGGGCTTTACGTTTGTTTAGGGTGTTTGACGTTCTGATATTTCACAATAACTCCACCGATTTGTAGTGCTTCATAGTTCAATTTGTAGGGGGCTTGGAGCTTTGTTTGGGGGCCTAAGCCCCCAAAAGCCCCCTGTGGCGACGGGACTGCAAAGATCCCTAAGTAAAGAGATAAGATATACACCAAAATTTTTGATTGATAACGTTAGTG
>Ga0210059_1013824_pt1 | contig 12018 bp, 9 predicted proteins | sample Ectturendosymbi2_FD_188042 | JGI IMG/M metagenome (GOLD analysis project Ga0210059, IMG submission 188042) | Ecteinascidia turbinata endosymbiont from Florida, USA - Sample 2 (SPAdes) (version 2) | ecosystem: Host-associated > Tunicates > Ascidians > Unclassified | place: Key West, Florida... | reverse complement strand
GGGTGAAGAGATGAGGCATGTACAGATGAGCAGGTGAGGCAAGTACATAGGTGAAGAAAGCAAGCAGCAATAACGGTTGTGAGGCAGAAGGCAAGGCATGTTAGTAAAACATTTCATAGCAAAAACAAGTAACATGGGCGGAACATAATGTTTATAAATGCACATCATGAAGAAAAGTAGATTTACCCACAGACCATTTTTGGGTGGGTTGCATGGATGAGTTGTTCCCAACCAGATGCATGGTGTCACCGAATGAAGTTGAAGAGTAAAGGATGTGAGCAGGTTACCGTATTATTAGCAGTACATAATCATTATTTATTTCAGTAAGTATTAGGTACATGAAAAACAAAACATAACAAATAAAAAGGTTAAGTATCTTAGAGAATTATTTAGTGCTAAGGTTTAGTTTCACAAGAAGTCATATCTTATCTACGTAAACTACCCATTTATTTCACAAATGTAACTGGTGTCATGTCATTGACACCATCTTTCAGCTTTATGTGACTGTGGGCCTAGGAATTAAGCTGAAGTCTATGTCTGTGAGGTCTTGGAGGTTTCCACATAAAACAGATTTGTGGCACATCTAATAATTAAACCAAATGAAAGAACTATTCTTATACACTAAATGCTATCAGCAACTGGCGCAAAGTAGTATATTTTGCAGAAGTTCTACAGAACTGCGCAAAAATGCCTGTCATACACCGTAGTATGCACACAAGACAATGCTTTTACCTGCTTGTTGCGAGGTTCGAGTAAAGGCTCAGCCACGCGTGACGGAGACAATGAGTTGGCCATCCATTCTTATAGTAACCACTGCTGTAACCCTGTGATTCCGCCTGGTCAAATGCCGCTGTACAAAGTTCTTTTTCGTCTGTTTTTATCGATCTGAGTTGTGCAGACAGTTTGTGTTTTGAACTATAGATTTCGTGTCTGGAAACAAACAAATAAAATAAAAATAAAAAAAACACAACTACATGTGCTACACCACTATGTCTAAAAAGTATTCGAAGTAGGCATGAAGTAAAATTTCAATAATCACAAAACGACAAACGTCTTTGAAAAAATTCCAAGTGATCTGGCAACCCTAATTTTAGTGTATTCCCCACGGAGGTTTTCTGTGTTCATTGCTATCTGCATCATGCCAGTGATGCAGAAGCGTCGAAATGCAGGTTGCAACAGCGATGGCAGATTCATCCTTCAAGGCAGCTTTATTCATTAATTACAAGCACGAGGCGCAATGCTTGATCAGCTGATTCGCACTGCGTGTTGTTTACATGCTGACGTGCGCAACTACATGACAAAACACGGTTGGGATCACGAAATTCTGCTTAGAACAACGTTTGCAGCAGCGCAGAGAAATGCTGAGTGTGAGGCAACAATTCTTCCAATAGATCTGCGATAGAAGGCACCACAGTGACCATAGCAGTGCAGCACCAAACATGACACACCTTCATCGCGTCCCGCCAAACTGTCAACTGTGACCAGAAGTAACCTCTGAAGTCGCGTGACGAGGGCTTTGCCGAGCTCTGCCCGTTTCTTTTTGTTTGTTACGCAACCGCGGGCGGAATGCGTCGCGGCGGTGATGCACTATGAAAAAGGGAGTGATGAAAAACGCCTTATTATTGCGTCCAATCAGAGGCCATGGGCCAGTTCATCGTCATCGTGACGTTCAAAGGTGCGTAAAGTGGCCAGGTGAGAATAAGGATCAGTTGGTTCAGTTCAGCTGAAGCTGAAGTGTCCGCAACTTCTGACAGGACAGAAAAGAATGCTTGAAGTCGTAGCTTGAAAGTAACAGTGGCCTGCATTGAAATACGTGATTTATATTTTGGTCTGTTAGTATCTCATCAATAAGTTCTGGAAGTAAGCTTGAAGGTTACACTTGCACACCTGCGTCTTACGCACTGCATTATTTAATATTTTCAGGTATAAACCTAGAAATGATCGTTAGCTGACTTACTCGATATTGATTTCCTAGTACATTTATGTAGATTGGCATCGGTCTTTATTCTATTCAGACTTCAGTTTCAGCGTTCTAGCAGGAAAGTACTGTAGGTGCTTTGACTTTCGGCTAATTCATGGATCTAACAACAATTCAAATAATATAAGCTGTTATTCGTGTTGCAAAGAATGCAGTTAAATGCATTCAGTAGAAATAGTTTTGTACATTGGTTGACATGGTGTTACTTTCTCAGCTGATAGCAGTTAGCGCACCAAGTAAACGGCGACGCATTGCTTGCCTTCTCACATTGAAGGTTCAATGATTAGCGCCCTCCGGTTTGAACCGGACAGAAACTTGATTTTGACAAAACTCGGTTGCAGTACGACCTTGTTCAGCTGATATCGCAGAATGCGTCATGTTTCGTGTTTACCTCTGTGACCACCACAGATAGGATTCTAACCTCGCAGCGTTCTTTTGTCTTTCGCACAATCGTAGCTCTGCGCTGTAAAGTAAAACAGGATTGCTGATGACGTCCCTGCTTACTGTCATAAGGTGGTGCAGACACTGGAAATGTCTTTTCCGTAACGTACTTGAAACGTTAAATTGGTATTTCATTACAGAAGGGTTACACAAGTCCAAAAAGAATTATTTCATAGGAAGGAGGTGGCTTAACTTTAAGCAAGGTCCGTATCTCGTGCAGAACGTTATTACTGATACTTTGAGTGACACCACGACTAACAAACGACGTTTCATACCTGGTGTGTCGTCACAGCTGCTGAAAAAAGTCAAATGATGAAGCTTAATGCAGTTCTTACAGAATTAAGCGTTCATATTCTCAAAAAAATGCCTTCTCCAAAAAATGGTGGATTTCTGTTTTTTTAAAGGCCGGTTGACAGCGTTTGCAACCAGTGAATGGCACATGCTTCCCAGTGTAGGGTTTCCTGTCGTAGTAACCGATATGTTGAGGTTTAGTGTGTTGCCCAGCGCAGCAGTTGCTTGCGAGGAATGACTGTCGTTGCATGCAGAGATGCTGGTTTCCCCAAACGCTACCAGCGAGACAGCCTAGTCGTTGTATGAGTATTGTTCTAACTCCCGACCAAAACTGCCTGACATGCCAAGCCGAAGCAAGGCGTTTGGCTCTCACCACTTGATAGTTCGTTTCACAGATTTCCTGGTGCACAAATCTTTATTTACAAAGGGCGTCTGATTAGCAGCAGCAGAAAAGCTTTACGATGGCGCGACTGCAGAAACAGCAAACGTGGTCCGTACGCTAGCGATACACAACTCGACTCTCTCAAAGCGTGGTGTCCACGCCGATAAGTTCCAATGCAAAAATGCGAAATCGAGGTCATTTGCGCGGACGCAGTGAAACACGGACACAGTGGAGGGCGCACACACGAAATCTCTTGACGCGAATGACAAGTTGATACAAACCAGATCTCACGTACGGGATACAATAGCGAGTAGGAAACGGCAAGTCATAATGCGGAAAGGTAAATCCACTATACCAGCACTGGACGATGGATTAGTGTAAATTACAGTGTGAACAACAGCTTTATCTTTACTCTCCAAAACTTACTTGAAGCTGGAAGGTTATTTTGGGACCATTTTATGTTAACCTTTACAACAAGTTTGTCACCACTTCCCATATTGCAGTAATCATCTTTCACATATACATTTTTATACAGTACCTATTAAAATGGTCGGCAATAACCAGTGACGTAACTAGAGGTTTGAGTGGGCCCACCAACCAACACTTACTACTTAGAAAAAGGTTGAGAAATGATGGTGAATCCGGATGTGAATGGCTATGCTTAAATCCAACATGAGCGGAATACACTCCGATAAAAACAAAAACAACAATTTCTACTGAAAACCAAAAGAATACAACCAAAGTGGGTGTCCGACAGGCGCGCAACCAGGGGGGCATTTGTGGCATTTGCCCCCCCGAAATTTCAAAACATTGCATAGTCAATTTGACATTTGCAGAAACTTTCAAATAATGAAGTTGAAATTTTGTATTCTAATCATTTTTAAGAAACGTCTTACTGGAATTTTTCTTTGTCTTATCTCTTACAAGATATATTTTGAGACAGACAATCTGATCGAAAATTTCGTAAATGATTGGTATTTAATCACAAATATGCTGGAATTGGGAGATCGTTTAAAATGTTGGTAGAAATGCATCTTACAAAATTATCACACCCCATCAATTACGCCACTGGCAATAACAAATTGCTTAGAGCGGAGGGTGGGAAAAACGCGGCCATCGTGGGTCTACGGGGTTCAGTGCGGTCTCCGAAAGCTAATGAAAAAAATTGTTTGTTTTTGTTCGTTGGTTTATCTTAAAGAAAACAGCCCAATTGTGAAAGGTGCTACCTTTTTCCCGCTAATGCGCCCTCTCTGGATCCGTTTGCCCAACATTTGCCTAATGCGTATGTGTACTCTTCTGTGACGGTTGTGATTGACTATGCTTTGGTTATGTCGGCACATTTATAAATTTGGTACACAAAAGACTGTTCGTACACATAAAATGTCTCCTGATGTTTTAAGTAGACCCTTGTTCAAAAAGCGTGCGAAACTTGTGATTAAGCAGTGTCTCGCATAAGTTACATTGTCAGGCTGTAGTGAGCAAATTCAAACCTATCTGTATTTCTCGGCTGAATTCTCAGGATTTTCGTGCGTTTGATTGCACCCCAATATGCTCATTTCATTCAGGAATTATGCCCCGTCCATCTACGGGTAAAATAACGAAACTTGTTTGGCCTCCCACCGTGCTTGTGGTCATTTCAAAACGATAACATTAAGCTGCTTGTGTCTTGAGATGGTATGTTGATGCGAACAAGGAAATGGCAGCGGAAGTTTTGATTTTAAGCCTCGCAACAAACCACTCACCCCTGCTTCCTGTCAGGTCGGCATCGCTGTTAGTGGCTGTGCTGTGCATCATCCACGGGTTGAGAAGCGTGTTAGAAATGCAAGCTAGATCACAGCTAGCAGCGCAAGTGGCATGAAATTGCACTTCATTAGACCGTGGGAGACATAATTTTGATGAGCTGTATGTCATTGCTCTTGTTTCTTTGTTGTGTAAAACATTTAAGGTTTAAACGCTTCATGGCAGTTTTTCCAGCTACAGCCCAGGCACCATTTACTTATCGCAAATGACTGAAATATAAAGTGACCTGGAGGTCTGTTGTTCAGACAGTTTCTTTTTTGAGATAAATTTTCCAATGCAGTCATGCGGTGGATTTGCTGACATGAACCCGAGAAGAGGAGGTGCGGTCGTGAAACGCGCCCAAAAGAATCGCTGAGGGCCACAGCAAGGTGTCGCAAGTGGAACAAAGGGTGGAGCTTGGCAGCGTCAGCGCTACACCGCAGGAAGTCGATGCATTACAGCGCTGGCATGTGCAGTGGTTTGATAGTGAGTCATGCAATTGGCGGCGTGTAGCTTGCAGCCGACCGTCAAGGTCCTCCCGCGAACGTATATTGTTTAAATAGCATTGCGTAACGTGCGAGGTCACGTGTTATTTGCTAGAGCGTCATATGTATCTTACTTCATTGTCAACAAGCAGTTGCTTTCTTCGCAGACAAGCTACCCTGGTTACCAGTTCAAGGTCCTTTTCACTCCAACGATGGCAAACTCGCTTGCGGGGTCACTTCGTGTCAGTGTTTTATGTTAAACTCTGGTTGTGAATCGATGTTTCGTTGGACTCTGCTGCGATCACTGGTTTGAGCCTGTCCAGTTGTCAGCACCTAATAAAAAGTTCGGTTGCTGGACATCGTTACGTGGCATGCAACTTATCGTTTCCGAGGAAACCTGCGCATGCGCAGGTAATATTCGGTTCCGCATCAAACATGCAACGGTGTCGACGGGAATGATGGCGTTAGTAACGATAGGAATCAACGGACCAGCCTGCAGTAGTAATGCTGACGAAAATAATATAAGTTCGGCGTTCAAAGCAGTTTGAGTTGAAAGTTGAAACAAATAAAGATTAAGGCGAATTTGAAAAGGAGTAATTTTATAGCAACCAATAAATGACGCTTCATTTTCACTTGGCTAACGCGGAAGACTTCCCTGTTGGTAAATAGTTATGAAAAATCTATTACATTTAAAGAAAAAAAACAGCATAGATTGCAACCTGTGCTTGCTTGCGAGTCGCCTGAGTCAACAGTTACGTCATATTGAAAAATATGTCTGATACGATTTTTTTCATGCTATGCTTAATCAGTTAAAAATTTATATTGGTTTTTATGTTGGTAATGTAACCTCCTGGGTGTAGTAATAAATTCGTGACCATGTTTTCCACCATTGCAGGTTGCTCAGTTGTCGTGTTAGCTTCCTGCATATTCATGGCAATCTTCTCGCAATTTAAATCGTGCGATGGGAGTCCGATCAAGCGCTCCCCGAGCACAATCCACATTGGGGGAAAACCCCGAAGCATATCCTTCTCGGGATGTGGTTTCCTGGGCGTTTATCACATCGGGGTGGCCAGCTGCCTCAAGCAGCACGCACCCAAGCTTGTCAAGAACTTCGAACGGATCTACGGCTGTTCGGCCGGATCCATCATCGGAGCGATGATGCTGACTGACGTCTGCTTCGGGGAGGTTTGTTACCGAACAATGAAAATTGTCAGCGACGCGCGCTCGCGTTATCTTGGCCCCCTCAGCCCCGGCTTCAAACTCAACGAGGCTCTGATCAGGGATCTTCGGGTCGGACTCCCCGAAAATGCGCACGAACTCGCCACGGGTAAGCTTTTCATCTCGCTTACTCGTGTGTGCGATGGGAAGAACGTGATTGTGAGCGAGTACGCTTCGCGCGAGGAACTCATCCAGGTTCTCATCTGCAGCTGCTTTGTTCCTTTCTATTCTGGCCTCATCCCCCCGAAATATCGAGGGGTGCGGTACGTAGACGGGGGGCTGTCTAACAATCTTCCGGCTGATGACGACACAATCACGGTCTCCCCCTGGTCCGGCGACAGCGACATCTGTCCCCGAAACGATGGTTCCGTTTCTCTGCTTGACATGAGTTTCGTGAACACGAGCATCCAACTGACCGCGTCCAACCTGTACCGCTGCACCACCATGCTCTTCCCTCAGCCCGCCGAGCAACTCAAGGACTTCTGCTCGCAGGCGTTCCGCGAGACCGTGCAATACTTGTGCGCGCACGGCCTGTTCGAAACAGAGCACCCCCACCGTCGTAACCTTTCCTTTTCTGCCCAACTGAACAAGTTGACTGAAAGACGGAACATGACGCGGCGCATCTCTGCAACGGCGCAGCGCTCGAGGAAGCAACCCGACCTGAGGAACATTCAGGAGGAAATGTCGGATGAAGACTGTGACGACAGCAGCAGTGTCACGTCACACAACAGCAGTGTCACGTCACACAGCAGCAGTGTCACATCATCTGACGCCGTTGAACTGACGACTGACAGCGACGTTGGTTTGAAGATGAAAGCGTTTGAGGAGTGCTTTGACGAGAACGACAATGAATGGGATTCGGAGGCTCCGGCAAAACCAGAGGGGGCGAAAGTTTTCACTGTGATCCATAGTTACCCACTGGACAGCGATCATGTTTTGAAGCTGGAATTCCACCTCCCCCCACCCGTTCTTCAAGCTCTCGAAGCAGCATTCGAACAAAACAGTTTCATTTCGAGGTTGCCTTTGATAAAACTGCTGTGGTCAGCCAGGCAGTCCATTATCGTTCGTATCCCCCTGGAAAACGCTTATTCTTTGGCCTGCTTCGTCCTGAGTCATGCTTCTAAAATACCCAGCGACCTCCGGTGGCTGGCGCGTCATTTACGTCACCTTGTGATGACGTTGCACGAATTTTTGAAAGCTTCTGGGGAGGCGCTGTTGCTGAAGATACGATCAGCGAGCGGATGCACGATGATGCGACTTCAGACTCTGTCGCAACAACTCGCGATCACTCTGCAGTTGCTGCTCAAGGCGCTGGCTGGGTGCAGCGGTGTGTCGTCACACAGCTGGCTGCGGCCGATGATGGGGTACCTGGGCAGCGTCGATAAACTGGCGACCATCTCGAATGTTGCTGGAATGTTGACCAGCGCTTGAACCTCGTGCTGGCGATTCGTTGCCGTGACTGCGTAATCGGTAACGAAAACAACGCAAACTTCTTAGTTGCCTTTCAGTGTTTCTTTATCGTTAAGTGCAATTGGTGTTCCTCTCCTTTTTTTTATTTCCTTTCTTCTGAGCATTCAAGGTGCATTAGGATGCTGGGGTGCAAGTGACAGCGAATCTTCAAGAACTGGCCACTTGCGGCGACAACGCCAGAAGGTTGAAGTGTTAGTTGCGTATAATTCCTCGTCACTTCATCGCTACACGCGTTGCAAGCTGTGCCAGTAGTGAGAAGATTTCATGTGTTCATCTGATAATAGAATGAACACAGGTTTCCCTCCCATTTGTGCGGAACGTAACGTTGGCCGCTGCCACAGATCGTACACCAAAGAAAGCTTACCTCACCTTGATCGGACAATCTATCCTTAAAGCGTTGTTAACATTTTCCCTTATTTTTTTTAATTCACAGCATACGTAGCACTTCTGGAAGTGAAGGTCCCTTGTTGCATCGCGGCTGTCAGTGTTTTATTGGCTTCATTGCGAAAAACTGTTTAACAGTTTTCGTCGCATTTCTACCCATGGGCTTCGGAAGGGAGGGGGAGCCTTGACTCCCCTGGATTTTGTATTTTCCCATCAATTTTTTTGCAAAATCGGGTTGTTTTCTTCGTTTCGTGGGGTTAAAATGGAACCATGCCACTTTTGCCCCCTTCTGCAAAAATATATTTGGCTACCCCTAGTAAATCCAGTTTTGTCCCCCTCTGAAAACATCTTCAGATACCCCTGGAAATCCACTGTTGGTCCCTCCCAGGAAAGAATCCTTCCGACGCCCGTGTTCCCACCTGAAGCTTTGAGCTTCTAAGTTGTTCGATTTTCTCCATTATACCTCGCCTTGAACATTCCTCTTGTTTTGCTGTAGCCAGTACCAGGCTGGTTGTTTCTATTGTAGGTCCTTAATTGTTTCCCCTTCAACAGGCAATATTTTGTCTTCTTCAGTAAAGCATGTGTGGATCCTGCAATGTAAGTCTTTCACGGTTGGTTTTAAAGGCTTCTGTGGTCACTTGCTGAATGTATTTTCGACGTACGCTGGCATTTGTTACGTCACACTGTGTTTTCTCTTACGTTTCTTTTATTGCCATGATGTGTGCTGACCTTTGAATGCGTGGTCACGTGTGTGGTCACCTTTGTTGAAGTTGACCTCTTTGTTTCCCCACGACGCACCAAAGTCATGTGATTTATTCATTAATTCGCTGTTGGATCTCGAATACATCGCGAACTTTGACCTCACAGCTTCCTTTCCTCAGCACAAGTTGACCTAACATGAGGGGTGGCTAGTATATCGGTTACCCCCACGTGCATCGGTTGACGTCAGTAATTTGTGAGCCACACGTGTTGTGCCAGTGACGTCAACAATCTTTGAACTGCCTGGTGTTTTTTTGTTATTTGAATCTTGACTTCAAATCTTTAACTGCTCGTGAGAAACAAACTTTTCGTAATTTTCTTGCAAAGACAATAAAAGCGAAACGCTTTTACGAAGCATTCGTCGTTCTTCGCATACAAAGGTCGATATGCGGAGACAAACAACAAGTTCATCGTTTGGTGCAGGTTTGTTCACAAAACAGGTGTCAGTTTGTCTGGAACTCACCCTCCTGCCGGGTATTCACTGTCTTTTGTTCCGGCCTTGGCAAAACTTCATATCAATGGGTTCGAATCTCATCACCAACTTAGAAACCCACCCGAGTAAAAGACTCGCCTCGTAATAAGCTAAAGTTCTTATCTCTTGTGTCACTGAGCATCAGCCCAGCCGTCTATTCTGCTTCGATACAAGATTTTTGACCAAATCAACTGTTCGAGTTCAACCGGGTCTACTTTCCGGGCACTGCTACAAAATAAACGCACAGCATTAAAGCGTAACTCCAAAAAAATGTTCTTGTTTAAACGGTTAATGCGCAATGTCACGTAATTACTGCCTTTAGGTTGAAATGTCTGAATGCAAACCAACGATTAATGCGGTTTCCGGTCGCGGCACCTCGTAAACTCTGTGAATAAAATGCCAGTTCGACATGTTCTGGCCGGATGAAGTGTCTCTTAGTGAGTAAGATTGTTTGCTATGCCTTCCGATCTTCTCTGAAGCCTTGGCAAATACTACGTTGTCAACGAGTTATTCCTGTAGTTGCCTCCAGTCAAAGTTCTGTAAAATCTTGGTAAACCTCAGAAAAACTGCATGTCGTAAACTTTTAATTTTCTTTGTTGTCCACGTTTGGGTATTTTGCGTAATATCTGTGTGAAATATTTGTACCTGTTTGAATCCCTAACTTCTCACTTCATTTTGACGAAACGAAATTATGCTCGAAACGTTTTGCTACAAAACCTCTGTCCGAAGCCACCAATCGCCGCCATCAAAGAGCAAACTACAAATACCCCCACCCCCCGTTGTCAGCAGCGCGTAGTTGAAAACCCACCTTTGTTACCGACGTCTAAGACTTCGTAATAAAGCGGACCTCATGAACTGTAAACACCCAAGCACTTCCACGCAACCAGCTCGGGCGTTGTTTGTGATGCTGGCGATGTTCACCATTGCAAGGTTAAAGCAAGGGCACTTGTTAATTATTAACTCCACAATATTGTTCTTCGCAATACACCATGAACTGGGCTTGCATCTCATCCTCGTGGCTTCAGGAAGATGCTCTTGACACTGGACCTCTGCAAGATGATGCTCACACCACGAATGCATTGAGTTGGTGCCTTTGTTAGTAGTGCAGTACTAGAGGCGAGTACAACATCGGGAGAAATTCGGTGAAAACAGGAGTGAAACGTTCGAATTGGGATAAAAAGGTTGTGGAAGCTTTGCATTGTTTATAGCTTGTTATCCGAATAACAAACTAGGAAAAGTTGAACAAAACCGATTTGTGAATTGAGAGACAATAAACCGAGAAAAAGGTGTTGAAATATGTAAAACCACGCCAAAATTGGACTTCCTTAAGGCTATGACTTGGTCAATAACAGGTTGTTACGGTTTACACAGAATTTGCTGCGAGAAAAGTTGACGTTCCAAGACTTAGGTCAGATTTTGCGGAAATCCGCGATTTACGTTTGACAAATCTTTACGCTACTAAAAGTAGAAAGTAAAGAGGAAGAACGTCACCGTGGTACCTCCCCGTGGCTGCTTCAGTCCCGTCGCCACGGGGGGGCTTTTGGGGGCTTAGTCCCCCAAACAAGACTATGCCCCCCCAAACTGAAACATGAAACGCTATAAATCACTTGAGGTTTTTGTCAATTTTTAGAGTGTCAAGCCTCCCGCAGAAACGCAAATCCCCCCTGTTAAAAACTTTCTGGCGACGGTTCTGGGCTACTGTCCTGGACGTGTACAATGCGCCGAAAATGCCAGTCTCACAAGAAATGCAGTATATAAACAGCAGTCTGAAATCGTCCTTGATTTGACTGTAATGATTGACGTATTCCCGCCCACACATTAATCAGAACTTTCACACAGTCAAGTTTCAACCAAAACTGTGTTGAAATGTACCAGCAATACAAATGAACAACATGGGGAACAAGCAGAGTTGTTGCGCTTGGTACATTTGTCATCCATCTGTGTCGGTTGCAAAGAAATAACGCTGGAAATTCCATTCCGGGAATGAACAACAAAAATCTCCAAACTTATCAACGTCTTTAGCTGTGGTTTTAGACCAAACTCATCAACGTCTTTAGCTGTGGAAAGTATATACTCAGATTTACTCCACAATTATGACAATGGTTTGTTTGCCTGTTCTTTGTTCATAGACCTTTCAAAGACCTTTGATACTGTAAATCATAATATTCTCATTAAAAACTACATCAAAATTATGGTCTAAATGGAACAGCACTTCAGCTGTTCACATCTTACTTAACCAACCGTAAGCAATATACTGTTGTGAATGGTGCAAAATCGAATTGTAGAAACATAGCTTGTGGAATTCCTCAGGGTTCAACTCTTGGGCCATTGTTGTTCATAATGTATATCAATGATCTAC
>Ga0210059_1013823_pt1 | contig 12018 bp, 7 predicted proteins | sample Ectturendosymbi2_FD_188042 | JGI IMG/M metagenome (GOLD analysis project Ga0210059, IMG submission 188042) | Ecteinascidia turbinata endosymbiont from Florida, USA - Sample 2 (SPAdes) (version 2) | ecosystem: Host-associated > Tunicates > Ascidians > Unclassified | place: Key West, Florida... | reverse complement strand
GTAACAAGTGTTACGTGTTAGCTAACAATAGTGTTAAGAATGTGTCTGTAACCCTATGGTTCTGTCTTCAATGCAGTTGCAAAAAGTGTCTGTAACCCTGTGATTTCGCCGGCTTCAATGTCTTGTGCTACGTTCTGTATTGTCTGTTTTATCAACCTGCGTTCTGCAGAGTGTGTGTGTTCATACTATGGGCTTCGTGTCTGCTATAAACAAATAAATTAAATTAAATTAAATACAGTTGTGTTCGTTTGGACAATATGTGTTGATTTGTGACCAAACAGACAACAAAACAAACACCAGCTATGTAGGAACAAACCGGAAAAAAAACTTTTTTCTTGCAGATCACTCGGAGAGATGGTTCGATCCAAACCAGAAGCCACTAATCTCGATACAATTATAAACAAAATGATGCTTACGTCAGGGTTCACGTCGGGTCACGACATAAAAGTCGCAGATTTTTTGAAGTTTCTGGAAGCGCACGGTATTGTAATGGAACACGTCAGGATTGCAAGCGCAGGTTAGAAACATTTAGAACAAGCTGGTTTTCTTCCGTTTCGCCAAAATGCGAACAACGCGAGCTGCAATGACGAGAAAGTTGCAGCTTACAGTAAAATAAATCGGTTAACGTTTGTTGTGCATGCAGTCCCTAAGGGAAAACAGCTCATTCTTTCTCTTCAAATAATTCAAAGCTCTCATTTTAACAAATAACTAAGCCTTCGTGAAAATACTCGAGTGATGTCTGCATGACGTGGAAAAAACATCTAAAAAGCAATTTTTATTTTATAAAAGTAATCCTCTGCTTCGCGCCTGTAGCACGCTTTGCGCTACCAAACATGTTGTTGAAAGTTATAGGCAAGAATGGATTGAAAAATCTACTGTGTGATTTAAAAAGTAATGCTCAAAATCTCTGTCAACTTTTTTCAAACTTTATGACTAACGTAGTAGGTCAAAGAGAGAACTGTATTAACAGCAACATTATGATTTTTATTAATCGGCATTTTATACTTGCATTCTTTTTCACCTTTTCCACATATCATACAAATATTAGCAACTTAAATGTTCATCCGCAGCCTTACGTTTGACATTATAGCAAGCACAATAAAGTTTTTTTTTCAGGAACTGTGCTGTTCTGATAAGGGTACGGGGTTAGAAGAAAAAATTGCCTTTAATCGCCAAAATGAAAAAATCTTAAAAGCCGTTTATCTGCAATGCATCGAAATAAAACTTCTCATTGAAATGCCAGGGAAAGCATTCAAATAATAAAAAAAATCAGAAGGTTATCAGGAAAAACTACAATGCAATGCTTCAAACATTTTTGAAGGGCTTTCTCTTTTTATCAGTTTACATTTTGTTTTGGAGCAGAGAATAGGAAAAAAGAGAAAATGCAGAAGAAAGCTTTGAAAAATCAACATATCTTCGTGGATGCGAGACATATCAATAACAATAATGGCGAAGCTGAAAGAACGTAAGCTTACATGTATACCGAACTTTTCATTGTTTAGTTTATGATTTATCGTTTTAAATTTACGATTCAGTAATGAAACAAAATTTCAAAACAAAACGCTTGTTTTTGTTTGTCAGGAGTAGGCAAATTCGGAAAGTTGAAGCTTGTGCGTTATGTTTATCAAAAAGTTTTGAAAAGATTGTGCGAAAGCATTCTGAAAGACTTTGCCATAGATTAAGGAAAATGTTTCTGTCATTAGGTTAGCACGTGCTACAACCTTGTGGGAAGTAATGAATCTCTTAAATTTAGAAAACAACTGTAAAGTTATTCGATTGTTTAATTTCTTTTAAGGTTTGAGAGGAATTCATGTCTGCGCTTAAGTACACAAGAAACCTTTCCGAAAGCAGAACCGACGGACAAAAACCGTCGGCATAAGTTCTACGAAGGGTATGCAGCCATATCTAAACTTGTTCGTCGGTATTCAAGACACATCTTCTGGCTGGCCCTTTACTGCCTTATAACGGTCGGAGTCTTCTTATACACATTCGGTAAGAAAATTGTGATAGGTAGAAACAAGGCATCTCTTCATCTACAGACTGAAATAAAATTTTTGCAAATCTCGATTTCCAAACTTTTTCCCTTGGCAGATTCTGTCGCATCAGATAAGAGCTCTGGATATTACAACGTTGCTGGTTTCTCCATGGCATTTGCTAAAGGGTCCTCTGCTGCTCTGATGTTCAATTTTTCGATGATTCTTTTGACCGTTTGTTGGAACACCATCACGTTTTTGAGAGAAACTTTCCTGTATCGATTCGTTCCATTTGACGCGGCCATCACAATGCACAAGATAGCAGCTTATATGGGTCTCTTTTTTTCAAGTGAGAAAAGACTTTTAACGCGTTATATCAAACATTGATACGTGGTTTTTGTACTTCAGAAACATCGATACCAAGTTTCTTAATACCAGAAGCACATGTTAAATCAAATAATGTCAAAATTTAAAGCAGAATTAGAACAAAAATGTTACCTTATGTCTTGATTAATTAGGATTGAAATTGCGGGTTACAAAGATACGTACTAAGACGTTTACAAACGGCGCTACTTGTTGACACGTTTGACGTTTATGCGATGTGCACAGTGTAAAATTTTTATGACTTAGCCCCATCACAAACTTTATTTTTGCCTGACAAATTTCCTGTACTGCACATTTGTTCTCTGACAAACTTAAACAGGGCGAACTCATGCTTTTTCTTACACAGTTTTACACACGGCGGCTCATGGCATCAACTTTTATTCAATATCCACCCAAAGACCGTCCGATATTTTATGTATTTTTCCTGACATTTGGTTTGTGAGCGATTTTCAACCAGATTTCATCTTCTGGTGTTTTCAAACCATTCCAGGACTGACGGGAGTGATTCTGTGCGTTATTTTAACTGTAATGTAAGTAATGCTTTAGTTCCAAGATTTACTTTTTCAACTCTGCAAGTTCTGTCTCTCAGCAAACTGCATTATTACGATCTTTCTAGTTTGGAATAATTTACTGCAGTGACTGCATGTTTTTGGAGTAGTTGCGCTTGGTTTCTAGTTCAATAATCCTTTTTAAGCTTGGCTGGAAAGTGTAAATAGGATTGTTCAGTCCACCAAATTGTCGTAAAAGCTCAGAAATTGCACACAAGTTTTTGTCCACGAATTGTTAGTTTTATCAAAGATTGCTTGCATAATGTAGAATTTCCGCTATTTTTCAAAGTTTTTAACTGTTTTGCTGCTGGCGCAAAGTGAACCGCCATATTGATGAGTTGTTACGTAAGCCCCAACCATGGGGACGGTCCCAAAGTTACCTTTGCGTTTCACACTAGCACAAACCTTTAAAAAAGGTTGTTGTGTGCATGTTTGTTGAGTTTTTTAATTGATAGCACTTTCTTCGCAAAATATTGGCGAAAAAACACCAAAATAGCTAATAACCGCTTGGCTACAAACGTCTTATTGGTGAAAACCGCCTGACAATAAAAGTATCAATTTGATCGTTTTCTTAGATTTTGCTAGCATGCGTTTACGCTTTGTTAATGTTGATTTGTGGTTTTTTCCTAATTCTGGTTTCATGCTTTCACACCTGTATTAAGAAAATTTTTAAGTCGAATCGGCAGTTTGAGCTATTTCATATATACAACAGTTTTCGTTATTGGCTGCGACTGTTTGTATAAGGCTGCAGTTTATGCTGTTTAATCTCACACTAACGTGCAATGTATAACTGGCGTAAGAAACACAGTACCTGGTTTGCAGGTTTGTTTTTGCCAGCGAGTACACAAGGCGATTTGTCTTCTTGATCTTCCACTGGGTACACGTCTTCGGAACTATGCTACTATATTTCTTTACAGTCGTACACGGAAGTGCCATGTTGTTGGCGGTTTGTTTTTTTACTTTGAATTTCAGCGTTTCACGAGTTACTTCTCCCTAATGTGCGATCATTTTCGTAAACGTCAGCATCATCTACATTGAAGCATTTTCAATCTTTGTGTAGACGTACTGCTTTGATCGGAAATGACATCCTTGTGTAATATTTGCAACAAAGTTTCATCGCTTTTTTATTCTAAAAGTGAGGATAAGCTTGATATGTAATTATCACAATCATTTCATATCATTACCGCTTTGAAATACGTCTGTTTTTAGAAACCATCTTTCTACTTGTATTTCTTGGGCCCAGCAACAATCTACACACTAGATAAGCTGTATAGCTTAAGTCGACGGAAACGAGAAGTTTCTATCATCAAGGCAGAAGTTTTACCGTCAGAGGTTCTTTATCTTACTATGAAACGGCCTCACGACTTTCAGTACAGAGCTGGTCAATGGGTAAGAACTTTAACAATATCTCGAAAAAAATTTTAAGGTTGTTTGAGCAAAGCTTTGTTTCAAATTTCATGAAATTCATTTACCTATACAAAGAAATTACAGGGTTTTGGTTTACAAACTATTAACTCTATATATTATCGTGCTTGTATCTTTGCATTTTTACTTTTGACACTCCTTGCTTATATGGTACAGTACATGCGACAAACATTGATGCGATGAAAAAATACCCTTAAGTTTATATCAAATTTATTTGAACAAAAAAGTCTTCACGGAATGTCTTTATTTGACACTCATTTGGGCAGCATCGCAAAAAATCGTTACAAATTATCGTACGTGTTTAATAGTTGCTGTGCATTGCAGGTGCAAATTGCATGCCCATCCATTTCACCACACGAGTTTCATCCTTTCTCACTCTCATCTGCTCCAAACGAGAAGCATCTAATGCTGCATATTCGGGCTGTTGGTCTCTGGACCCGCAAACTTCAAAAAATTTGCAATCCACGCCATTTGACACCATACACAGGTTTTCCAAAGGTTCAGTACAAATTTAAATACCTCATTCATTTTTGTAGAGCGCTGTATTTTGTGGCTATGAAACAGAGTTGAGAATCTGATTGAATTTTCACAAATGTCTACCTTCTCGTTTTTTTATTCCCTAGAGAGAACCATATGCTTTCAACTGCACACCAACTGGTAACCTAAAACATTTTAAAAGGTCAATACAATGCTACTGGTGGAACGTTGCCTATAACGACTAGTGATCAAATTTGCAATCTGTAAAAGTTATGTTGGCATCTGACATCAAACTCAAAGGTGAATTTTGGCTGGGAACAATGTCATTTTGTGGCAAAATAAAAGAAGTAAATGGTAATTTCTGTTTACAAAGTCAGCGCTGGATAAAAAGTACGTTTCAAGGCTGGTAGTCCAAAAACAGTTATAAAGCCCAAAGGCGGCAAATAACAAGGAGGCAAACTGTTCAATACGTAAAACGGAGTCAGTTAATGCCAACCATCTCAAATCCTAATGCTACGTCAAGAATGGTGGTCAATTTTGTCGAAGAAATCCTTTTCAGCAATAATTTTCTGGAAAACAGAAATCTTAATCGTACAGTATTTTTAGAGTTTTTCGACATTTCTAAGGAACCAAATTTTGTATTTCTATGCAGAGTTTTAACTTGAAAATTGCAATACTGATTTTTATTAACCCTAATCTTCAGATAACACCTGTACTTGTTAAATGCAAAAAGATATTTTCCTGAAAATGTCTCCACTTGCTTGTTATTTTGAAAATTTTTTGCAGGTTCAGTCTGCTATCTGTGCAGTAATCCACGACAAGTATTTCTGCAGTAATCACCAAAGTGTGAATTTTCCTGTTTTCTAATTAAAATTTTAAAAGTTGTATTTGGTTTACAGAATGTTTCAACAATCGTATCAGGTTAATAATCTATTGTGTTCTCTTGTGATTCTAAAAGTAGCCACCAATTGTTTGAAGAATCTTTTTTAAACATGTAATGTTAAATATGGATTCGCATATAATGATCTAGCTGTATGTCGACGGTCCATTCGGCGAAGGTCATCAGGATTGGTACAAATACGATGTTTCAGTGTTAGTTGGCGCTGGAATCGGTGTGACTCCATTCGCATCTATTCTCAAAGATTTGGTGTTTGTGACGCATAATGGACCTGACGTTTCCTGCCGAAAAGTGAGTACTGTATTCTGCATACGGGATAAAGCAAGTGAAAAACTTCAAGGTGCTGCATTAAAAACAAAACCGTATCAAAACATTTTCAACAAATTATCTTTGAGCTGTTTTTTGTAAATATTACGTTAATATGTGCTGCTGCAGCAGCTGACTACGATTTAGCGCTTGTAACATGTCTCGAGTTGGGCTAGAAATCTGTTTTCTTAGTTAGAAAAACAATTTTGATTTTAATGCAGCCTCTCCAGAATTGAACTTGGCCACAGTCTCTCCACAATAGAACTTGCCCTTGGCAAAGTAAATATTAAGAAACATGGTAAACATATCTGAATCATAACCAATTTATTTTGCAATAATCACGATTTTTTTTATAACATAGAACAAATCATTGTCAAAACCTGATATAAGACACTCGATTCGTATATAACAGGGGTCTCCAAACTACGGCCCGCGGGAAGCCATTTCATCCGCGGCCAGCGAAGCAATTTTGTCAATGATGAAAAAAATTTATTACGAAAAACTTGTTGATTTGATGGAATATAACATGTCACGGAGCAATCACATTACGCAAGACGGCTGGCCCTTGACATGTTCTGTATCAGCTTATGCGGCCATCGGACAAAAAACTTTGGAGACCCCTGGTATATACCAATACAGTTCAGATATCTTAGCCTGTATCATTACTAAATGAGCACACTTGTTTTGTGCTGATGAAGTTTGCTAAGCAGTGATATTAAAAAACATCTTGTTATATATGAACCTTTACAAAATAAACTCTTATGAAAAGTATTTTGACAAAAGTGGTTTGCTGGTGCACAGTGGTTTTTTAGTTGTTGCACAGTATTTTCAGCAATTTTTCTGCAGGTATACTTTGTCTGGGTGACAAGAGATCAGAAACAGTACGAGTGGTTGGTGGACATTATAAAAGATGTGGAGGAAGACGATAAGCTTGGAATTCTGCAAACTCACATCTTCATAACTCAACTTCAACATAAGTTTGATCTGCGGGCGACAATGATGGTTGGTGTTTGTTTTCATCATGGCAATGAAACTTCACTTTAGATGCAAGATGTAGTGTATTTCAGCTGTTTGGGACCTTCGTTGGCAAAAAATGGCCTATCTTAAAATCGTGGTAGCTGTAGAAGTGAAGCAGCCCTTTTTTTGCATAGACAAGCGGCTTTACAGAAGGTACATTTTGCGTGCAGATGTAAATATCGAACAATTTGTGGTATATAGTTCAAATTGCTGTGGTAATTTGCGCAATTGGCCTTGTTGCGATTTCAATAAATTGTTGCAAGTTGCAACTGAGAGGTATATTAGAAAAGGGTCGAGAGTTCGCTATAGTTCCAATATTGTTCAAGTAGGTATGGTGTGTGAATCCATACACCTCGAAATAATCCTCTTTATAGCGTATCAAGTCCAAGGAGTATAAAACGTCATATCCTTGCTTTTTGCTTTAAATTTGAAACCTAAAAAAATTCAAAGAAAGCTGCGTGTTGTGTATGCATTCCTTACATTCCTAACCCCAGTCACAAACGTTTAAGCTATAACTATAAAGGTTATATTATATCGTTTTTACCATAGCCCTATCTTTACGCTTATTAAAATGCAATCGCTTTGAAAACAGTGCCCGATTTCGTGTTCCTAGCATTTATGTTGACTTTAGAGCTAGGAGTTTTTGACCACCAACAGTGAGCAATCACATAAAGTAAACAAAAAAAGTTAGAAATTCAAGTCTTCGAGAAATGCCTTACCTGATTTTTTATCCTAGAAGCCATATTTGAAAAAGGAAGAGACCATGACTTAAAAACAAACATAAATGAAAACCAAGCAAATGCTTTGTCTGGTATTGCAAAGAGGGCGAAACTTCTTCATTTTATTTTGAAATCGCAATTTGTTCATGCAATTAACTTCTCTGATACTAGTCTGTTGATTCTATTTGAATAAGAGCTGATGATGCCTACTTTGGCGTTATTCTTATCATGGCGTTACCTTTAGATGTGTTTCTGCATGTTTGACGTGAAGGTAAATTAAGCCTGCATGTACTTTGTTTAATATAATGCCTTCTATGCACATGAGCTGTTTACAGGAGTTTAGCACAACCTATTCGAAAGCACACACCGAAAGCTGATTGCTGTAACGTACGTATTATAAAGACAAATTGCCTGAAATACGTTTTTAAACGTTACTACTGTTCAGTGTTGAGCGCTGTGTCTCCTAGCACAGCTGTGACATTTCACTGATAGCTCAGTGGCTTTTGCTTTCGTGTCAGTTGTAGGCTACGCTAGGATATCATAACCCATCCTGCCTTCAGCGTCACTTAATCATTCTTTCATTACAGTATGTTTGTGAACGAGATCACTACAAAAATGAAGGAAGATCAATGTTTACTGGTCTTCGGGCTGTGACCCATTTCTCAAGACCGGACTTTCAAGTCTTTCTGGGGAACATTATTCAACAACACTGCAGTAAAGTGAGCCAATAAACATCTTTTCTTACTTAACTGGTGATTACAAAGTTTTGTTCAAACGAAGAGTGCTGCAGAAGTTCGAAAAAGTTGTAATTATTGCTGTGCAGCCTTAATCAGCAACAAAAACAACAATCATCCCACCAACAATCTTACTTTATACAGACAGTGATTCTTTTATTCACTGCAAGAGACTAGGTTTTTCATCAAATTAACTAAAAAGTTCAAAAATGTGATTTTAAGGAAATTTTGCAAAAAACATTACTGCGCTTTGATAGCGTGGATACTAAAAACAGGAAAAACATTATTCTCAACATAAAAACAGAGTTGTTCTCTGAAAGGAGAAAGATATCACTACAAAAATGAAGTGATCATTTTTTGATCATTTTTTGTCTTCTTTTCTCCAAGAGGAGAAAAAACTCTGTAAGAGCTACATTGTCGTAAGCAGGCCCGGGGCTAGGTGGTTGGGGGCACCCTCCGAGCCTGGACGTTGAGGCCCTCAATATACAATACTTTACATTTAACACATAGTATTTATGACTTTATGTAAACAAAAACATCGATTTATTTTCACAAATGCTTATAAAAGCATTTTCTACAGTATCAACACAACTTATAAAACAGACAGACAAGCATTTTCTATGTTTCAAGCTAGGAAAATGACTTTTTCCAAGTTTGCAAAAATGCGAATGTTTTTGTCAACTCAGTCATATTTAACGTTTTAGCAATTTCACTTTCAATAGATATCATTGCCAGATTTGTTAGTTTTTCATCAGACGTAGTTGATCTGTGAAATATTTTGACTAGCCTCAACTGCTGAAACCCCGTTCAGCAGTATTGCGTACAGTAGTGATCGGCAAATTTTTGTTAGAATAGCGCCCTTACCATGGGCCAGGGGCGTAACGACGGGGGGAAAGGGGGCACAATTCCCCGGGTGCCGAATCACTGCGGAGGGCGCGAAATGACTGCGGGGGACGAAAAAAAGTCCCAACAATGTATACAAGTACTTTCTTCAATACAGAACATTGCTTCCGAAAGACCTCAGGTTCGAACATATATAGGGGCGCCAAACTAACTTCTTTCCCCGGGCGCCATCTAACCTCGATACGCCCCTGCCATGGGCGTCCGCAGAAATTTTTCCAGGGGGGCAACGTCGACATTTTGTTTATACTTCACAGGTTGCTGACAATGTAATGCAAACAGACATTCACAAACCGCTTTGCCCTTTCTGCACAAAAATATTTTGCTTCATTTTACGACAATAGTCACAAAAAATGCACTTCGTTGGCAGCAATAGCCAGGTATATTGCGATAAGTTACAAAATAGCCTATATGCAGATCTTTCAAGCAAGGTACTTATTAAACAAAGAAGCATATTGCCATGGACTTTAACAATACCCCAATTATGTCTTTATTTTACCTAGCAAGACCTGCCAGCATCACTTGGAAACAAGAGCTGCAACGTCTAAGATCTCGTCCATAGCAATCAAACACCCTTTCAATAAAACTTTGCTTATCTTTACTGACTTTTTCACGGTGAACGCTCATCGACATAAATCGGACAAGCGTCCAGTTTCACACTAACAAGGGATTTTTCAAACTTATCATGCTTCTTTTTACACAGTAGGCTGTAAAAGTACGTGGCTATCTGCTATCAGAACTCACTGTCTCCCTGCATTACCTGCGTAATGCGTTCAACACCCGCATGCGGCAAAAATGCCTATTATCGTAACTTGAAGTGAACACGTGAATATTCGTTGCCATCTTATTGTTACGCAATGAAGTCCAACAGTAGAACAATCTGCACACAAGTTTCGCAACTTGCCTCTGCAGACAGGCAAAGCAACGAACATGAGTGAACGCATCACTGCACAACACCAGGACAGCGAACCTGGTTCTTGTGCACTGTGGGTGTCATACCGGCAAATAAACTGTCAATAAAAGAATTAAATCAATTTAATCGTAATTAGGCTCCTGACGTCAGGTTTGCTAGACATTTTTGGTTCTTAGTCCCAATTTCCAAAAAGGGGGTCGAATGACCGTTTTAACCCCTTGTGGACGCCGAAGCCCTTTCAATCGTAGTTAAAAGCCCGTGTTTTTTTTGAACGCCCAATTTCAACCTTATGTTGTATTCAGTTATCTATAACATAGCAATGCTAATAAACCCTACAATGACAACATCAATGCCGTGTTAACGTCAAACAACCAATGTTCTATACCAGCATGGTCCAAACCCAGGCACGCGGGCCGCATGCGGCCCGCGAACACTTTGTGTGTGCAGGACATTTCACAAAATCATAAACACAGTGTATCAGCCACACAGCTCTAGTAAGTCACACATCATTGAAGTGCCGGTCATTATGCAACTACTATGGGGTAACAATATCTATTTACGATTTATGACGTTACAATAACTAACCTCTAGGCCAGCGCTCTTCAACCGGTGTGCACGATGCACCCTAGGGTGCACCAAAATATGCATGGGGTGCACCACTAAGAAAGGGTTCATAAGGGTGCATCACAAACTTGTCACGCTAAACAGATACTTTTTGCAAAAACTTTCTGTTAGCAAAAATGAACCATTAACCAACCAATGATTTTCAGGATTGAACCTTGCCTTTGCACATTCTAAAGTGTGGTGCGTAAGCATCAGACCATGTCAAGCTAATTGTTGTAATTAGTTGATTATTTGTGATTCATAAGCAACAATTATATAGCTGAGTTACTGAATTTGGGTACTTGCTTATATAGGCCAGGGCAGTGTTGCCATTTCAGTCTTTTTTAAACCAAGTCTAGTTTGTTTTGCAATCGTTTGGTTTGTTTTTTTTGCGGTTTGGTTTATTTTTTTAGTTCAATTTTTTATTTTTTGGTTTACTTTTATTTTTTTTAAAGATATGTTACGCCAGGTATCAGCTGTGTTGCCTGCAATGACATATATCTGGTTTCGGCGTTTTAAGAAAATCTAAGCAGGCATTTGGACAGTCTTTTGTTTCACTTTGAGAGCCGGCGTACGATATATTCGTACTTCGATTTCGGCCTAAAAAACAGCAGTTTTCGGTTGCCTTACCAACGCCCTAGCTCCTCCGCCGATTGCGCTAGAGAGCTGTTGAATGGCTCAAAAGAATCGGCCAGTCTAGTAGATTACACTCGAAAAAAAATTTTTGGTTGAGGGGTGCGCATTTTTTGTGACTAACGTCATAAGTGAAGTAGTTTTAGGGTTATTTTGGCACATGTTGCCCGGCCTGGGGCCCAACCGCTAGGCCAAAGTGTTTCGCTGAAGTTTTCATTGGAATCTAGACTCGAGTCCGAATCTTTTGAGCCTTTGCACGACTTTCTAGCGTTTCTGGTTCAAAAGTTATGATCTAAAATAAACAAATTAATTAATTATCTAATTAGCTAATTAGTCTAATATTTTTACTAACATCATAACGTTTGAACCCGAAACCCCAGCAGGTCATCCAAAGTATCAAAAGACTCAGATTGTAGCCTAGTTTCCAGTAAAAACTTCAGCGAAATACTACCACCTAACGGTTGGCGCCCAGGGCCAGGCAAAGTGGG
>Ga0210059_1013822_pt1 | contig 12019 bp, 4 predicted proteins | sample Ectturendosymbi2_FD_188042 | JGI IMG/M metagenome (GOLD analysis project Ga0210059, IMG submission 188042) | Ecteinascidia turbinata endosymbiont from Florida, USA - Sample 2 (SPAdes) (version 2) | ecosystem: Host-associated > Tunicates > Ascidians > Unclassified | place: Key West, Florida... | reverse complement strand
AAATAAAAATGAGAAACGTTGCATTTCATGATATTTTGTATTTGTGACTTTATAACCGCCTGGTCGATCGCGAGTTATCAAAAAATTTTCTAGTCGATCCCAGTCAAAGACAAGTTGGCCACCCCTGCTATATATCATGTCTAAAGCATTGAGAAAATACTTCAGCACAAACTAAATTATTTGTACATTGAGAAGATACTTCAGTACAAATTGAATTCTTATTGCATAAAACTGTCTTAGTTTTATGAAACAGTGGCTGTGAACATTTAATCCACAGGCACTTACATTCTATAAAATTGCGAGAGTTCACTTTAATAAATGGATACTGAAATGTGAGCTAAGGCAATGTAAACTAAAGAAGCATTTGCATTTTCTGCTTCCAAAATATCAATTATGCAATAAATATCAAGTCTGTTGTTAATACCTCTTTCAAGGCTTGTGATTACCAACTATAAGAAAAACATGGCTACATTTGCAAACGCAGACACCATAATATGTAATGACTTTACAGGTGTAGAAGATTTAGTATAGATGCCGCATGCTCACGTTCGAGTAGACTTGCAAAATATTTTTGTTAACCTTCAATATGTCTACTTTTCAATGTCATGGAACTTAAGAAACTGTGCTATGACTGTTTTCATCTTTGTGAGCAGAAAAGCTAAAGAAAATCTGATAAGTTCGAGACACAAGAAAATCTTTGCTATAGGTTTTAACAAAATTTACCCAATTTTTTCAAAGTGGACAATAAAAGTTGGGAATTACTGCTTCATGCGCTGTTCAAAACCAGTAAGTAATAATGGCAATTTCTGGTTTTTACATTTAAAAAATGTGATATGTTAATATGATAAATTTATGAAAGAAGTTTATAAATTCATTAAAAATTCTTCCCAATTTTTCCAACTTTTGGCAAACTTGTAAGGTACGGGGTTGCAACCCCACCTTTGCATCTCCATCTCCTACGACAGTGGTTTTTAACCTGGAGTAAATTTACCCCTGGGGGTAAATTTACTGAACCATGAATTGTAGCAAATGCAAAATTTTTATAGATCATTCCAAACTGTAGGAGATTGTTAATTTTGTATTTTTAATAAATGGGCACAACCATTGAATGCATTGGGGGGTAAATCTAGTAATCGTGTTTGATAAAAGTTTAAGACATGTAAAAAAGGTTAAGAACAACTGTCCTACGAGTATACAACATGAGTTAACAACAGAAACCTCGTGTTGATCATTTGAAGTAGTCCTCGTTGTTGCTATGTCGCTTAAGATAGAGATAGCGAAAAGAACTGAACGAGTACATTTTTATTATAGTTAAACACATCTTAGTACCAACGTTGCCTGAAAAACGCAATGTGAAGAAAAAAATTTAAAACACTTTCAAATTCGGCACCTCCATGAAGAAATAGTAAGGATATGAAATAAGGTGACCCAAACGCAGAAAACAAGGATGATGCACACAGTGCAATACAGTGACAACATTTTTCTCAGCTTACTTTAGAGAATATTAAGTTTTGCTCCGGAAGCTAAAGCTGTCAGTTAAGTCTGTTGTCATTCACAACCTTACTCCTGCTTTGATCTGCCTCAGAGGTGTGTACGGAGCAGAAGCTTGTGAATAGTATCCATCGCTTTCAAGTGAAACATTTCAACCTATAATTTGCCTGTGATCGCATTGTCTATGTTGAAGGTCCTTCCTAAGTTGCACCACTAAATGTTTGTTGCTATGATATTGATTTCCTTTGTTGCTACGAAACGATTTCGATATGAAATAATGCAAAATGCTTCTTTAATAGTTTTTGTCTTTTGCTATCATTACAACTATTGCTTTTCAATAGTTTTCGGCAACTTCTTCGCTTTCTTCGTTTTTTTCGCTTTGATCGTTTTTTTCGTCCTTTCCGGTTGCGTTTTTTCAAATTTCCTTTCCGAGCTCTTCGTCTTTTTCGTTTTCTGCATATATTTTTTATTCCCTGCCGATTCACCTCCCCATTGTTTCTCACATTCAGAAACCCTATTGTCCTCTTCTTGTTCAAGACACGCAAGGCGAAAGGCCTGTCACTCAACCCTGTCGCATTCAACGCACAAGTATGGCACTCCGTAAACTCGAAAGTGAAGTGGGAAGCTTTGCAGGTCTCGCGCGTAATCTCTGTAGCGCTGCAGAAGTGTACCCGGGTGTTCTTTTTATTTGTTGCAAGAAACAGCTGAGTGCCATTAACTTCGATCCGAAATTTCTGACAATCATTGCTTTTCGGTTCTGGAATCACGAAAGAATCTGTTATTGAATAATATATGAAGAGGTTATGAAAGGTTTTATAAAAACACGAATTCAAAGGAAAGCAAATAAAACAAATAATATGAGATTTAGACAACTTGTCAGATAATTTTTGAAAACTTTAATGACTTTGTTCTTCAATTTTCGCGTCGCATATTTCTCTTCAAAACCAACAGAAAATTGCACACCAATTCAGAGCAGTAATGAAAATATCTGCACAGGGGAAGCACCGCTAATGGTTGTGGGAGCCTTTCTAAGTGCAGTTCGTGTCCACCTGCTGGAGATGAATGATGACAATTGTATTAGTTCTTTCGCAGGTGAGTGATCTCGTTTTTTGTTGCCTCCACCTACTTAAAATCAGGCAATGCATCTCAGGTCAGCCATGGATCCCCTGAATTAGAATTAGACCATAACTGGTGGAAGCCAGAATTTTTGTTTCATCAACTTGTGCAACAGATTTTGGATGCTTGTTCGTGTGCTGATATATTTCTGCGTTTGATGACTTTTTGTGTTCATTAATATATTAATGAAGTTAGTGGAGTTTTCAAAAACATGTGCAACGCAGACTATAAGACTCATCGTTGCCAGCTTGTGGCTGTCACATTCATTCATTCAAACTTTACAACGTCTTGAAATAATTACGTCACAATTTTATCTAAAATCTTTGGCACTGTAATTTATGACTGGATGTCCTTGAATCACGTAAAATGTGCACCTCATCTTTAACATGAATTTTAGTGCAAAATAAGTTGCAATTCTGCACGTGAAGTTAAACAAACATGTGCCAGGCACGTGCTCCGGGACAACGTAAAGCCGGATTAGTCAAATGTTTTTAAATTGTGCATGTTCGTCACGGAAATGATTCGGTCTTCATTAAAGAGGAACGACAATCTCAAAACGGCTGAGTTTATCTATTGCATCTCTTGACCATTTTCTGCACCCCTTGGCCAAATCCACAAGGAAAACCAGTAACTCGAAGTGAAAGCATGTGTGGCATTCAAGTGTTATGACGTGGAAACACTAGCCAGCCCTGTGTGTCTATTTACAACTATGATTAATCAACCCTGACATGTTGCTCAAAATAGTCTTTTGAGAAACTTCGAAAATATATTAATCTGTCATGATGGTGTTATTTCCTGTCAAGTTAAAGGTTATTTCCTGTCAGGTCAAAGGTTATTTTGTTGAGTGTTCACACAAAACCGGAATTGCTTTTTGCAGTTGATTACGTCATTCACAATATACAAGGGTTGCCACATGTACATCACCTAAAAGGAGCAGGGCCGGCCTCAAGCCGATGCAACCGATGCAGCTGCATTGGACCCCGCGCCTCTGGGGTCCCGCGCCATGGTGTTTGGGTAGATTGTTCATTTTTGCCAGATATACCTTGCGCTTGAGAATTTAGTAGAAACGTCATTTAAATTCCATTGTCAACAAAGAACGCTCTCGTCAGAACTAGCAAATTTCCTCTCGAACGTTAGCAAACGTGCTCAGTTCTGGTGTTAGTGCTGCACTGTGTATCTGCGCTCTACCACGATCGTAACACGGTTGACTGAACACGATGACGTCATAAAATCACTGCTCAGAGGGGCCCCGCGCCCAGGTTTTGCATTGGGCCCCGCATCTGCTGGGGCCGGCCCTGAGAAGGAGGATACATCTTTGGCAAGGTGCTCAAATCAGCGTTTAGTTTCTTGAATACAATCTCTCACAGGATGTAAGCTACTCAACGTCATGCTGAAAATCCGAAGCTTGTATTCAAGAAAACTGTCAAAGGGCAAACGGAGGATATTTTGCAATTTTTAGGATTCTCAGAAAACATTTCATATTTTATTTCATACTTAAAGGGTTAAAAAGGAGGAGATATCCTCCAAAAAGAGGACAAATGGTAAACCTACAATGTATGTTCGTAATCTTGAGGAGTAGGAAACGCGATCAAAGCATGGCGCAAAATGGAAAAATTGTTGAATGATTGGAGTCGCATTCCTCTTCATCGTTTGAGCGAGTTGTTTTAATCCGCTGCTAGGCAGCACTAGATCTCGGGGCAGGTGTTGAGCAGCCATTCGATTATCTCATCGTCCAGGAACGTCAGGCCGTGCAGTCCATGAGGAGGTCGATGGATTGGAAATTGGAGGACAATATGATCGACGGTTTGTTCTTCTGCGCCACACTCACAAGCCTCAGAGGAGGCCATAAACATCTGTACAAGCAGGTGGGTGATATATAGCTTGGTATTCCCTCATAGTATGAGCGTGAAATTTGGTTTGGGGACGTTTCAGAATCTTTAAAAACGGCAGAAAATTTTTGACTTTTGGTTGCCCTACTGATCATGTTTGTGGTGCCCGCGGGCTCCAGGTTAGTGAAGGTAACTCCTGATCTAGAGTGATTAATAAACTTTTTAGCAAAACAATGCAAGAACTAAGTGCGAAACTCTCAAAAGACCGGCCCGAGACGACCGCCTCGTCCACCTCCCGTGATATCCACTCCTGATTATACGAGTATGTATAGAATTTTTCAGTCCAAGAAGTCAATATTTTGCTAAGTTTGCCATAAGCAATTAAGCAAAGATTTCAATTGAATGCTTTCACGTTAGACTACTGTGATTTGAAAACAAAAGGATTTTACAGTTATTTGCGACATTGTGGGATCACTCAAGCAATGAAGCCAAATTGCAGCAATTTCCAGACAATGCTTGATTGCACTGTTGTGAATGGCATTATTAAAGGATACTATTACATCACATTGACCTGCTCTATAGGTTGCGTTCCCTTTTTGGTACTTTCAAAATGATTTGGCCAGTGGTGACAAACCTGGGGTTTTGCCTCCAAATCTGAAGTTTTCAATGCCTTTCTGGGTTTTTCTCTGAAGATCTAGGGTTTTAGGATTCAACTGCGTGACGGTGGTTTAAAATAGGGTATGATTGATGAAACTTATTTCTAGTCTCATTTTGACTTATCTTCTTTTATCAAGGTACCTTTGTCTTCAGCGTAACTGATGACCAAGCAACTGACACCATATAAGTTATAAATATTAGCTAGGTGCAATGAGTTCACGTGACAGAAATGCTAATGAAGCAACACTAATGAAGCAAGCTCAAAAAAAAGATTAATTGGTAAACAAGCAAAGAAAGGAATGGAGATTTAATTGTTGTAAATGCTTCCAGATCACCGTTAAAAATGCAAACAAGTCCATGTTACTGCGATATAATAATTCCGGCAGACACAAAAGTTAATTAACAAAGTGACAGTATATATTCAGTGGCACATTTTGTGACTTAGGCCTACAGATGGCTAGATATGGTAGATAATAGAAAGATCCACCTAATTTTGTGTCTACCTGCAGTGACGCCGGAGGAGTGACAGGGCAGGGGGCAGTCAAATAGTTGAGGGCAATGGATGCATATAAAAACCAAAAAATTGTCACCAATATGTGCTTGTTTCTGTTCAGCAACAATTTTCACCTCAAAAGTAAAAACAGAAATTACATAAAACCATTCTGAATTTTCTGGGTGCGCGAATAGCCGCAATAAATTTGTTTTAAGTCGATCTTGACAAAGCATGAATTTACCTATGATACTATGGTGAAAAGGCACCTTCGACCTGGTTTACCCTCTTTTGAAAGGGCAGGGGAAACAACCCGCTCTCCGGCGTCCCTGTCTGGCTGGGATTTTCTGTGCAAATCTGGAATTTTTTTGATGAGTCTATATGGAGTTTATCGAAAAAAGTAATTGGCAGTCCTGGATTTGGCATCTATTCACTAGCCATTGGGTAGCATACTTGGCATCGTCTTTTACAAATATAGGAAATGATTCGCGCATTTATTTAACTCTCTTGGTGACCAGCTGCAGTGGAGAACGGTCATTTTCTAAACTTAAGATGGTAGAATGAAAAAGGTGCACCGTTAGACAAAACGAGCTAATCAGCCTAATTCTATAAATAGTAGAGAACATAACCTTCTAGGTGAAATAGACATTACCAGTAGGCCTATCATAAACAAACGCGATTTGGCAAAATCTGGAAAATGCAATCTTAAACAGTATGCTTGCCTCTTTTGACAATCGACTTTGGCTTTTATACTGAGGCTACACTGTCTAGGTTAACAATTATCAAATGTATTGATGAGTCTGGAACCATTAATTACTGTCTCTGTACTGTACTTGTGAGCTGTACAGTACACAAATGTATTCCTCTTGACAAAAAAAATACGTGTTTGGTACAAAAAGATATGTAGCGGGTAATGTCCACCAGTTGCTATTTAGGAGCAAGTTTTTCGTAGTTACTAAATTCCGTATGCCTAATGTTAGTCACATGTGTGCCCACATAATTTATGATTTAACAGTGGTTCACTTGTTCACGTGTTTTTTAACTTAGGGCCCCAGGCTGTTAATTATGCTACAGACCCCACGTCACCTTAATCCGGTGTCAAGCGAAATTTCTGACTTGCGAAATTTCTGACTTCAAGCCATGTGCGCATGCGCAGAGTAATATTCTGCATATCAAATACGCTGAGAAAACTGGTGATTAGGGCTTTGGGTTTGGTGTTTAGGTAAGTGTTTCGGGTTAGGGTTTGGGTAAGGGTTAGAAAAAGAAAAATAATTGAGGTCTAAGACTAAGTCTAATATTTTTCAGCGGTTATACTTGTTCCCGTACTATAGCTTGTTGTGGCTATCTGCAGGGATGTAGTGCTAACAAAAAAGGTGTGGGAACGCATCTATAAAAATAACCATTTTAAAACAGCTTCAAAGTCATTTTAAAGGAAAACGTAAAAAAGGTGTGAGAACGCCGTTCCCACACCAAATAAAAAGAAGTGCGAATCTGCGTGATTGCTAGCACATCTGTAAGATCGCAGCCATGTTTTGATGCAATCCACTGCAAAAAGGTGTGGGAACGCGTTCCCACCCCACTACACCCCTGACTATCCGACATCTAACCAAAAGTTTTAATTTGCACAACACACATCAAAAAAGTAATCTCCAAACTTTATTCCTTTACTCTGAGAAGCAAAATAACTGATAAACAATAATAGGTCAGGAATTTCGCCGAGGCCAGAAATTTCACTTGACACCGGCATTGTGTCAAATCTGTCGATCAAAACCATATGGCCGTCAGTCACTGTTGTTATAGCTTTTCACATGCTGCATTATGGTTCAGTCAGGGGCATTACTTCCTACATGGAACTCATCCAGTCACCTTCAGGTTGCCAAACTACGATGCAAACCTTCTGCGGACAGCATCAGCCCCAAGGCCGCAACCAGCTGATATTTAGAGGAGGGGCAAAATGATTGTAATTTGTTGTTGTATCTAACAACTAATCATGCTTTCAAAAATTTCGGGGAGGGTAACTGCCCGGTTTCCCCCCCTGGTTGTGGGCCTGGTCTTCAATACGCACTTGATCAGTTTTCTGCTGCGTGCGACCAAGCGGGGGTAAAAATTAGCACGAAAAAGACCTAAGTATTATGTCTTTATTTATTAACAAACAGCCAATTGTCAATAAATAAATAAATAAATAAGTACTGTATTGTGTCTCTCCAGAAAACCAAGCCAGTACATGTCATAAGACTATAAGTGAACGGCAATATATACTGCCGCAGGTGGAGAATTTCAAGTGCCTTGGGGTGGTATTCACGTGTGACGGAAGGTGGAATAAGGAGATTGATACACGGATTGGTGAAGCAAATGCAGTTCTGCGAGAGCTTTATCGCTCTGTGTTCACAAAACGGAAGCTTTCAAACACCGCAAAGCTGTCAGTTTTTGAATCTGTCTTTATTCCCATCCTCACTTATGATCATGATTCTTGGGTAATGACTGAAAGAATACCATCGCAAAGTACAAGCGGAAGAGATGGGATTTTGCGAAAAGTCCGCAGTGCGACACTTCGCGACAAAGTGCACAGTTGTGACAATTTGCAGAGCCCTGAATGTCAAGCCGCTCCTCCGAATCGAGAGATCCCAGATACGTCGGTTCGGGCATGTGTCCAAAATCCCCTGGAAAACATTGGCGAGACAAGTCCTGCTGGCTACACCCACGGGAAAGCGGCCCAGAGGTTGACCAAGAACCAAACGGAGTTACTACACTTCCGACCTTGCTTGGTACCGTCTTGGTGTGGAGCGAGCAGAACTATCTGAAATCGCTGTTGATCTTGAGGTATTTCAAGTCCTCCTAGGGATGCTGTACCCACGACACACAAGAGAGGAAAAGCGGGCGTGAAAATTAATGAAAGAATGTTTGGCCAAAAATTAATGGAAAATGTTTGGCCAAGTTGATGGCTTATCAGAAAAGCCGCTCGATAAATACCATGGTTGCGCAAATCGGGTTTTGTTTCAGCGGGAAAGTATTGTTTTTGCCTAGATACAGTATAAATAAAACTTCATGTTTATTTTTACATGTGTTTTATATATATATATATATATATATGATATGTAAAAATGTTGGGAACATGGATTTATGGTGTTTTCCATGGCAACCACAAAGTGCACAGTGCTTGCAAAGCCTTGACAACCTTCTTTTTTATCGAGTAAGACGGTTGTAACCGGCTAGTTTTTTGTCCATTTGTGGTGGATTATTTGTAGGTTTTGTAGATAATCATTACTTTGGTATTTAAACTTGTTTCTTTGATCTTTGATAAAGTTAGCACTAGCTAGTGGGGATTTGTTGTAGTCCAAGTTTGTGGGCCATCTTACTTGTCACATTTTGGGAGACGCAGTTTTGCTCTTCTGTTGAAATATTATGTGGTTGCAATGTCACACAAACTTTTGAAAAAACTTAAACGGAGAAGTTTTTTCAACTCACAGTAAAAATATGTTAAGAAAGCAAAATCAGCCCTAGGGCGGTTAAAATTATTGCATGTCGTTCCAGATAAGTGTGCGAAAAGGAGATTATCCTTGGCTGGTTTAAGCAGTGAATGTATGAAAGAAATGCTACCAAACCACCAGCAAAGCCATCGCTGAGCGCTGCTAATGGCTGTGTGCCAGTTGCCCACTTCTTAGCAGAGAAGTAATGATGGCATAATGTAAAATCAAAATTTTTTACCCTTTTTTTCGGTTTTAATGAATTTAACAGATCTTTAAAATGTTTTGTTTAATCTCCTCCACGCAGTCATGATCCTACATCACGGTTAATTGCCAGTATACCTTACAAGGTTCTTGTGACTGTGCAGCCGTAGTTTTTAGATTTCAATCATGAAGTTGTGTAAATACAACAAAGTTACTATGTGCCACTGATTATGTTCCACTGATTACGAAAGCTGTAGTGACACAATGCGCGTAACTTCCTCGTGACAAAAATAGACTGACATGCAATGGTCATGTCTGAAATGAGACAGGTTTTGATAGTTTGTAAAAGTTCTGGTAGTTTTGTGTTCAAAACTTTAGTTAATGTTTGTACTAGAAAGCGCAGTGGTGCGGAACGTACACAATCGCATCCCATTGGTTGCGTTACGCTTGAAAGAAAGTTTTCCCAGATGTGTAAGCAATGCCTGTTCGGCCAGCACAGGCTGTCACACGCAGCAGCTTTCAAGACATGTTCGGCAACCATTGGGAGCATATGTTTCAGGAGGTTTCAGCTACTTTTTATTCGGGTTCGAAATTTCTAAAACATTACAACTGAATTAAACAACCTAAAATCCCGTTTCCACTAAATTATCTCCAAAACACGAAATGCAAAGTTGATTGTTGGTCGATCGCACGAGACCCATTATGACGTACTGTGAGGTGCGTTTGTTTCGGTCGCGGAACAATCGCAATTTCGCTGCAAGTAAAGTCACCCCGAGCTCCGCAGGCGAAGCGAAGCTGATTAAACTCGTACATAGAGAAAAAGAAAGAATCGCCAACACGATCTTGACCTTATATTAGCAAAATGTTGTTGGCGGTAAATTGGCTCTTTCAAATTATTGCATTTGAATTTGTAAATCCACTTTCAATATTTACACTTAAAATAAAAATTGACCAGGAAAGTGACATTGAATTTTAAGAACAAGGCAACTTTTGAAACGTTACCTTTGCAAGTTTTCTGAGAGGTTTTCCGAGAATTCTTTTGAATTTCAAAATTTGTTAAATTAACCTGCAAGTTCAAATTGTAAATTCGATGTTTTTCTCAAATTTTTTTCTTCAAAGTAAATGCGAACGTGTGAATACCACCGCGCAAGCGATCAGTGCAACATTTTAACAATGACTCTGTTTAAAAATGAGTTAAAACTTACCTATATTTTGCCTGGCTGGTAAAAACGGTAGGTCATCTCGAAGACAAGCTTTTAAAAAGTGAGCGTCGCTGTTCTCCTCCATGCACAAGTAACGCATTGTCGAATGATGTTTGAACTTCACTGTCAGGTATTTTGCCGATGCGGAGCAGAAATCAGTCGAACTCATCAGCAAGAAGCACTTTAATATCAATGAATAAACAAACTTTCTCCCGTGAAGCGGAACGGAAAAACTTTTCTTCTTTTCTTCACTTGAAACGTCACTGCGACCCTCAATGGCTACATGGGGTTGAAGTGGGCATGGCGAGAAAAACATAACGACCCCAGTGAAGGCATTTTGATGAATTTGCTTTTTGCGGTTTCATGAATAAATCTCAGCAGCAACTGATGTTTCTGATACAGAAAGTCATTCAAATGTTTTTACGCCTGTTCTTTACCCTGGTAGACCGTATGGATATTATTTATTGAAGTTGACACGTCGATTCAAAACTTCAGGATATACGGTCGTTGCAATACGTTAAAACCTTTTATATTCTTTGCAGCATACGTTTAAGGTGATAAGAGGTGAAAAACACTTTAAGGTTACAAGAGATGAAAAACACTTAATCAAAATGCTAGTTGAGAAAAAATTTTGCAGAGGAAGAAATACGTGATAGCTTTGAAATTGCAAAGTTCCAGAAAATCGTTCATGTGACGTGTGTGACGTAGCATAGTTAGAGATTCTCATCACATCACATTACACGTCACAAGCATCACATTACACGTCACAAACATCACACACGTCACAAACAAAGCGCTGAAGAAAAATTTCTGAACAAACAATATAATACGTTTGTTTGTTGCTGCTACATTTGCTTTGCAAGTTCTAGCGGTAGAAGTTAACTACAAAACTTCATTACATTAAACAATATGCTACAATCATGAGTTTAGAACTTCAAAAAAAGTATGGGGAAAATATAAGTTTTCTGATGGCTTGAGGTTCTTTTATACACTGTCCTGTAGTTGAAAACGAAAATTTCTACTGAGATATTCAAAAGAAATTGGCTGTAATTGTAATAAAAACGGTTGCAACTTGACTTTAAACAAAAACAGAGGATGAGTCTTTCTTAAAAGAAAACTATCTTCTATTTAACATCAAAAAGACTGGTTACTTGCTGATATAGGGTTCTTTAAATAGATAGTGCCTTGCCTGTCATTTGATAAATACTATACTGTTACGTTAATGTGAACCTCATATTTTTTTCATGGTTGTTTCCTGTCTTTTCAACCTGACGCGCAATGAATATCTGCGTGTTAATTTTTCAATCCTCTCCTGACTACTGCCTTGTCGCGGCGGATGGGCTTGCGTACCTCTGTGACCCCTAAAGCTATGCTGGCGGGAGCGCAAACTCCCAGCAGGGCCACCCATGTCAGACAGGCCAAAGGATAGAGGTCTGACTAAAGTAGTCGCAGGTAGGCAGGTTCGCCAACCTGTCTTCAATGCTAGCTCGGCAGCAGGGGTTGGCAGTCTCAGTCCGGGCGCCCGCCAAACTGTTCCTTGGCTTCCGGCCGGCTGAGGCAGATTTC
>Ga0210059_1013821_pt1 | contig 12021 bp, 7 predicted proteins | sample Ectturendosymbi2_FD_188042 | JGI IMG/M metagenome (GOLD analysis project Ga0210059, IMG submission 188042) | Ecteinascidia turbinata endosymbiont from Florida, USA - Sample 2 (SPAdes) (version 2) | ecosystem: Host-associated > Tunicates > Ascidians > Unclassified | place: Key West, Florida... | reverse complement strand
TAACTGACGGACCTGTAGCCACTACCTTTCAGAGATTAGCGGACTGTGAAATTTTTCAGTCCGAGTCCAGTCCTGATCCGATAAAATTGAATCCAATCCAGTCCTGATCCACTAAATTTTTGAAAATCATCAGTCCGATCCAGTCCTGATCCGCCAATGTAAAATCATGTATTTTTATTTTGCCTCATGAGGCAAAGAACAACTGGAGATATTTTGCCTTTAGCCAAACACAATTGGTTGAAAGCAAAATACTTCCAGCAGTGCTTTTGTCTCGTGAGGCAAAATAGACACAGCCTTTTGGCATTTACAAAATTTAACAAGGAAGTGTCTATTAGGCATCAGAGGCAAAAGCATTGCTGGAGTTATTTTGCCGTTAGGAGAGACCGATTGCTTGGATTGGTCAAGTGACAAGGACGATACACTTGGATTGCTTGGATTGGTCAAGTGACAAGGACGATACACTTGGAACACTTGGATTAGTGTAAGATCCTTGTTACATGACCTATAAAACCTAAAACCAAAACTCAAACTCAAAACGTGAACTCAAACCGTAAACCTAAACCCAAAACCTAAGCCCAAAACTTAAACCCAAAACCTAAATCCAAAACCTAAACCCAAAACCTAACCCGAAACCTAACCCAAAACCTAAACCAAAAACCTAAACCAAAAACCTAAACCAAAAACCTAAACCAAAAACCTAAACCAAAAACCTAAACCAAAAACCTAAACCAAAAACCTAAACCAAAAACCTAAACCCAATACCTAAACCCAAAACTTGAACCTAAATCCAAAATTCAAACATAAACCCAAACGCTAAACCTAAAAGTTGAACCTAAACCCGAAACCTAAACCCCAAACCTAAGCCCTAAAGGTAAATGCTAAACCGAAACTTAAACATACACCCTAAACGTAAACTTAACCTTTTGGAAAAGGATATTAAAAGCACTCCTATGAAAGGTGTAACCTCTACAAGCTAAGCCAAAGGATATGCTGAGAGCAGAACCAACGAACAATCGCACATAGACACTAACCACTCAACTATGTTCACGTTGCCACTAAAACTCAACGTTATATGTGAACAAAGGTGGGTACAGTTCGAATTGCAAAACAGCCCCAGCAGAGTTTTTGCATTTGATGGCAAAATAATTTAGTACCATTACCATTTAGCAAACCTGTGAAATCGGATCACAACTAAGCTTTTTGATATTTTCAGAATAATCACATTAAAACAACAAAAATTTTCTCAGTCCGATCCAGTCCTGATCCGCCAATTTTGAAAAAAATTGCAGTCCGATCCAATCCTGATTCAGCCAAAATTGGCTTCAGTCCGATCCAGTCCTGATCCGTGCTCATCTCTGCTACTTTTCAGAAACAAAAATTTTTAATAGTTTCTCGTTGATTCGTCAAATATATTAACAGGATTTTTCAGGATTTGGATTTCACATTTGCGTTGCAAACAGGATTCGAATCAGGATTCCTGCCTCTTGGATCAAGAATGGAGTCGGACTCGAAAAAACTTGAGTCCGAACACCTCTGCTACTACTAGCTGCTAATCCAGACATAGGCCATGGCGAAACTAGGGGGGAAGGGGGACACACCTGTCACCGGGCGCAGCATTTTGGGGGTACGAAATTGAGGTCAGAATTTTACGAAATAACTACGAAATATCAGCCGATGTTATGATTACAATTTACAAAATGGTGAATGCCAACGGCTGCTACCCAGTTGTGAAATCTCATCAAGATCACCAAGGTTCTCTAAGCGAGCAGTAGAGGTCTTCGGACTCTGTCTTTTTTGAGTTCAGATCCGATCCTGTTTTGTAAATTTTGAATCCAATCCTTGTCCGGTACCAACTAGATTCAAGCAATCCACTCCTCTGTGTATAAGGTTTCGATGTTCACCACAGCATTCTGAAATTTGTCAAAATATTGAGGTCAACGTAGAGTACCTTTTAGGAAAGTTAGGTCCGGCATTTATCCAACTCGTGTCTGGTTCGCGCTGCTGCTAACTCTTCAAGGACTGCTATGACTGTGTGTACTGAGAACTGACAGCTTAGCTTACCCTAGAATGATTTGTCTCTTTCTCTGCCAGTTAGTATTTTGTTCGTATACACATGGGGGTTCACATTCTGAAATTTGATAAAAAATCCACCGATTTATAGTGCTTCATAATTCAATTTGGGGGAGCTTGGAGCTTTGTTTTGGGGGCTAAGCCCCCGTCATAGACCGAAGTTGTTTTGAAATTTCCGAAAAAAACGTAAGTCAATTTGGTCATAATGCCATTTTCAGTCATACAAAAATGTACCAAAATAAAAATTGACTGAAAATTTTTAAGTTATTTTGAAAAAATGACCGAAATGTCTCAGCCAAAATAAACCTAGGTTTCAACTCACTGCATGATCAATTGAACATCTGAGGTTAGAGGTTCATTAAAGAATATAATCAAAGGCCAGGTCTGGAGACTGTTCTTGAGGATGTCAAAAAATTGATAAATTCATCTTCTCGCATTCAAAGAAGCATCGAACGGTTTCCGAAGTGTGCAAAGACAAGATAGCAGGCATAATGAGGTTATATTTCATGCTGAGGTGCGCTGGTTGTCCAGAGGAAAAGTGTTAGAGCGTGTGTTTTATCTGTGGCAGAAGTTACGGGTTTACCTTGCTCAGCAAGGTACTCAATATCCATTAGTTTTCAAGGCAATTTTTGGCTTTATTTGAATCTGAATTTCTGTCACGTATCGTGCAGCCATTCACATATGACTTTCGCATATAGCTGCAACAACACAGAAAACGGCAGGACACGGCACACGTAACACTAAAATTAACGAAAGTCAATCTTCCTGCTCATGAAGTTTGTACAACACCCAGTATGAATAAAAAAAAGAAATCATCTTATTTACTGTGATTGCTCCTGCTGAATTTCATCCGCTAGTTGTGAAAAATGTGGTTTTTACCCTGTTTCAAGGACGTTTTTCATAAGAGGGTCAACATCCTTGATTGAGTTTGCTTTTTTTCATTTTATTTTGACAAAAGCAGAAAATCCTTGCACGTAAGGGTAGGTTGTTGGCATGCAATCATACACGTAAATCGCTTAATGGGTGAGATTTCGGTATTCAGGAATGCTGAGAAACGATGCGCAAAAATCTGCTAAGAAAGTGACTTTTACAGCGTAAAAATCTCTTACATTTTAAACTTTTACAGCACTAAATTTTAGTGAATGCAGGGGCATAACGAGGAGGGCAAGAGGGCACAATTCCCCGGGCGCCGAATCACAATGTGGAATTACTACGGGGGGCGCTGAATCAATGCGGGGACGCCGAAAAGTCACAAAAATGTCACAAGTACTCTCTTCAATACAGTAAATTTGCTTCCGAAAGACCTCGACTTCTGTCATGGGGGAGCCAAACTGGTTTCCTGCCCCAGGCGCCATCTAACCTCGTTACGCCCCTGAGTGCATGGCAAGGGTGTACAGGGTTTATAGCAAATTTAAAAGTGTGTACCAATGCAAAAAAGGTTGACAACCACTGATTTATACCCATGTCTTGGCGGGAATGTCTTCTTTGTTCGTATCTCATCTTCTTGGTTTCTCTTTTATCTTCTTAGAGGTGTGGACTGTTTCTCATCTTTTGATTGGTTATCTCATCTATGCCACACGTCTGGTGCGTGATCAGTTCGAGGTGTGGCTCGTTTCTCATCTCTTGATTAGTTATTTTATCTATGCCACACGTCCGGTGCGTGATCAGGTCGTGTTTTCAAGCATCAGCCAAGTAGAAACTCACTGGTACGCATGCAGGTAAAAGATATATCTGCAAGCATCTTCTTAGCATGAGACTATCACGCGGACACGTCTCTCACGTTTCCATGATGCATCAATCAGGTGTCTTACTCATATTGGTTTCGCATGTTCACGCTGTAATCAGTCATAAATCTTGTGATATTCTTTTGGTGTTAGCTATCTTTTTCGCTTGGGCTTCTTTTGCAGATCTTTGTTTCAATGTTTAGTTTTCTCTTCTTGAGCTCTGGCATACTGGACATCGTATTTTTGCGATTCTTTATTTTTGTCTGTTGTCTTGTTTTCAACTATTTTATGTTGGGCACTGGGCAGTAACATGTGTGATTCCTGGTAAATATAAGTCAAGCAAACAACCAGTAACGTTTTATCAGTAAGCACAAAATCCGGATCCGGTTATCGGAAAGAAACCTCACTCCTGATCCTGTTTCGAAGCAGCCGGAGTTGGATCCAAAAAATCCAGTCCATGCACAGTGCACACCTCTGGCGAGCAGTTACGAAGCTTAGTGACATTTTCAGGCGAGCTAAGTGATGTCAGGTCATTTTACAAAGACAAGCAAGTAAATCAGAAAAAACAAGCTCAAAATAGGTAATTTCAACCAAAAAACAAGCCTAACATGAGTTTGGCAGAAGAATTAAACGAAGCAAAAAACCAGCAGAAAAATTAAACAGAAAAACAAGGAGGCAAGTCCGAAAAAACAAGCTCAAAACAAATTTGTTTTCACAAAACACGCTCAAATTACCTTTAGCGATGAATTTAACAGCAAAAGCTCCATAAAATCTGAAAAACAGCAATCTGCAAAAAACAAACCCAAAACATGAGCAAATTTCAATTAACACAAGCCCAAAAACAAGCAACCCGCAAGTTTTCAAAGAAATCCGGAAGTCCACAAAAAAGCCCAAATTCGGGGGAAACCCGCATGGTTGACAACACGGGGTGAGCTTCTGTCTCCAGCAATCAGTGCCCGCATGTGGTTGACTGACTCCTGCGTGACAATGCTTTCAGATAGCCAAGGTTGCGATCTTTCCGATTTCACTCTCATGCTATAGGCTAGTTGGTATCCAGCGTTTACCTTGCAGACATGTATGGCATCTACGTTCGTTTCAAAGGCACTTGTTGTTTTGCTAGAAGAGCACTTTTGAACACCGGTGAATAAACTAATATTGAAAATTTCCAAAAAGCATTGCCGACTACACAAAACGCCCTCGTGCCGGCATTTTGAGAACTTTGACATGTTTCTAACAACCAATAAATCACAGTTAGTAGACAAATTGAAGACTTCTAGACATCAAACTAAAGATTTCCTTTCGATCATAAATTTTAATACCTCATAACGCAAGGTTTGCAGCATTGCCTTTAGCAAATACTGTAGGTCTGATTATTGATAATATTGTGCTGCTTAGCGCCTACACCGAGTAATAGGCCTACTTATTGTTTCATCATAAACAAAGCCAAAGAAGCTGCGTATCCCAGGGTTGTCCATGGGACATATTTGTCTATCCCATTCCCATCCCGTAGCAATTTATGCCTATCCCATCCCATGGGACGTTTCCCATGGGATTCCCATAGGAATGACATTCCCATAGACAAGCCTAGGGTTGTCCATGTGGCATATTTATCTGGCCCGTCCCATACCAATTTCCGCCTGTCCCATCCCAATGGGACGTTTCCCTCCTCCGCAAGTCATAGAAATATTCAACTCCGCCTTCACTCCACAAAATTGCAAATTGTATAGTAAAATACAGGCATGTGGCTTGACAGTACTGCTCAATAAATGGCAGTGCCTATATTGCCTCATGAAACAAAATATTGTTAGAATTATTTTGCCTTTGGATGAACATGATTGGTTGAAGTGGTTGCATAACAACTTCAGAACGCATGACTTACTAGTTGACCGTGACGTCTGCAATGAATCAGTTCGAGATGCATGAATGGATTTTGTGATGGTTTTAGTGCTGGCAAGCTGTTGGCGGTTTCTTGTTTGGATTGTGTGAACTGAAGGCTAAATCCTAACCACAAACCCTGAGCCCTTAAGTTACACCCAAAATCAGGGGTCGTCAACCTACGGCCCGCAGGCCGGAACCGACCCGCCAAGCAAAATCATCCGGCCAGCCAAGAAAAATCATCCGGCCCGCAGACCCTTTGCAAATTGTAGTAATTGTATGGCCCGCCTAGTGGTATTATGCTCTATGACTCTGTCCTCCTTGCAACTTCTATTGCATACTTATGAGGAGCTACTTACCAGAGACAGCACAGTGCTATAGATGTACTGTATGTCGTATTTTCCATTCTCTTTATGAAATATGAAAAGCAGGAGTTAATCTGAAAACACGTCCATGAATTCCCAAGTTTTAACAACATCATAAACAGCAAAGGAAGCAGAAATGTTGGTCGAAAATTAGTATGGCCCGCCATACTTTGCAGAGTATATTTTTGGCCCGGGATTAAAGAAAGTTTGTCGACCCCTGCCCTAAATCGTTGTCTCGGCATATACGTACTCAGGAGGCAAACGAACATGGCTTTAGACGAAAAGTGCGAAAAAGCGAAAAGGTTAGTAATGGCTCGTGATACACATGTACAATGGAGGAAACTGCGCAATTCCTATGCAGTTTGAGGTATATGAAGAAAAGGAAACAAGCAAGTGCACTGAAACCTCTGAAGAAGTTTGGGCAAAAAGAAAGCCGAAGCAGGGTGCTGTCGGGAAAACGACTGGCATTTACCTCCAAGCAGGGACGGATTTACGCATAGGCTATAGCCTAGGACCCCACGCATTTGGGGGCCCCGTGCAACTCTTTCCTATGATAACTCAATATTAACTAAAACTTTGAGAAACTGCGCAGAAGCTTAACTTCACAATTTACCTTGAAACGAGCAGAAATGCAAATGTCTACTGTAGACTCTTATCAGTAGGCCTACAGTAGCAACACGACAATATTGTGCATTTGGGCGTGAGAGAGATGCAAGCCGTCTTTATGAAAGTGGTTACAAAAAAGAATGAAAAAAAACGGCACTTAATTGATGTTCAATTATCCACTGACAAAAAGCTCGCAACAACGCAAGACTGCCCAGACACTTCAAAATTCTGATGAAAAACAATATTGTCAGCATTGGATCCTCCGTTTGGTTGTTTTTACTAGATTTCACGCACACAGAGTTTGTTTTTTGAAGCTCTATATGTTAGTTAAATCAGCTAGAACAGTTTCTTGTGAGATTTACCGGGAAAAAACGTGTCTACATTGGGCTTACTTCATATAGTTTACTGAGGGTGTTGCGACAATACTTTGCTGCTGTGCAAAACTTGTCTTCATGCTGTTTACCATCAGTTTATGGCAGGGTCTCCAAACTACATCCCGCGGGCCAGATGCGGGCCGCGAAGCCATTTCATCCGGCCTGCGGAGCCATTTTGTCAATGATGAAAAAATAATATACAGTACTTACGAAAAATTTGTTGATTTGGTAGAATATGTAAATCATAACCCGCAACAATCCCATTGTGTAAGATGTCCGGCCCTCGACATGCTCTGTATTACCTTATCTGGCCCTCGGACAAAAAAGTTTGGAGACGCCTGGCCTATGACAAAGAGCAGGGTTTCTCAACATATGCGTCGCGGCCCAAAATCGGGTCGTGAAACCAACTGGCTTGACAAATGAGATATAACAATTCTTGTAAAATTTACAAGAAAATTGAAAGTAAGCCTGCAGTGAATCTATTTCTTCTGCATTTTTTGGGGCAATATTGTAATTTATGCTGTCAATTGTTTACTATGATGCTTACCTGAGTTATTAAATGATAATAAAAACAGGCACGACAGGTTATGTGTTGTTACACCATCATTGTTTCAACGTACTAACCGATACTGTCCTTACTGCGTTCATTCCGACACGAAGGCATGCTTTTGACTTTAGGTCTACTCTAGGGCAGTGCGCTTCAACCTTTTTTGTTATTGTGCACCCTTAAAGATGTTTTGACGAACTCATGCACCCTATTTACTTGAAAGGTAAACCGAGGTGAAACACTATCTGAAAATCATCCTGCAGAGACTATTACACTACAATATTACATAAAACACACAACAAGATTGAGGAAATAATATTTAAATGGCAACTCAAACTGAGGAATAATCTCCTTTTAAATTGCTCCCTTCGTCAATGGATCACTGTGTGTGTGATAGTGGTGCACCCCATGCATATTTTGGTGCACCCTAGGGTGCACTGCGCACACCGGTTGAAGAGCGCTGCTCTTGGGGCTAGGCTAACTGCTTTGAGAGCACACCGGGTAGTTCAAACTAACGTTAAAAGCTTCATATACAGTTTCAGAAGCACTTAGGACTTTGATTCAGGAGAAGTTCAATCCACAAACCATACACCATTGAAACTTGAGCAGGGCACACACCTGTCATGTCTAGGAAGAATTTGCGGAGTTATTTGAACGACAAACGTTTGCAACTGGAATTTTAAGACCAGTTTAGCTAATGTCATTTTTGTATAAGAACAAAAAATGAATGTCCAGTCATTTCTGATCTAGCCATTTATAAACTCTTAGACTTTTGCACAAGATATTTGTGTGAAGCGGTATTCTCAAAATTGATAATCATCAAGTCCAAAAACCAATCCTTTTTGAAAATGTTAAGAATGTCCTTTGTCCTGTGGTGTCTTGTATCAATCTGCGAATGATTGATCTGTGTAAAAATTATCAAGTGCATCCATCCCAGTAGTTGTGCTTGATAACTTCTATAAACTGAATTGTTCTTTGTCAATTATTTTTCGCCTTACTGTTTCCATTACGTGGTAGTTTTATTACTGTGTAGTTACTTTCGAGGATTGTGCGCATTTGTATGATTTCGCCATTGACACAAATGCATCTTGAGATTTGTAATGTGACGTTTACACGTAGGCTATCATTAACATCTAGGCTATCCAACAAGGGGGCCGCATAGAAAAAAACTTTTTTTTGATGGAACCACAGAACAAAAAGTTTGCGAAGCCCTGGCATAGAGGATTAAAACTACTTTGATTGCTTGGAAAATGACAATCTCAAAACGGCATAAATAAGCACTGTGTCCACTGAATGGATTGTGCTTGTTTGTTTCATGAAATATGCCGTTACTGTTACTACAAAAAGAAGTTTACGTACAGGTAATCAGATCTCAACAGGTAGACGATATTTTCGAGGGCCGCAACACGATCGCGAATGAAAATGTATGCATCCGAAAAATAAACCTACAAAAACGCTTGAAATCATGGAAATTTAATGTAGAGAACTTCTGAACTACACGAAAGAGCTATAAATTCCAAGAAAAGATAGCAATGCCATTTGTTCTTTAGTAGTATGTAGGAAAGGCTTCAATTTCTATTGAACACCGAAGGCAAATGTAGAACCAAAGCCGGCACAACAAAAGATAGATGTTCGAGGGGCACACATAAGAAGGACATACTTTCATGCTTTTCAAACAAACGGCCAAATAGGTCACACCTGCTTGGGACCCTCAAAACTAAGATGGCCTAGGGCCCCGCGTTCCTTAAATCCGTCCCTGCCTTCAAGCACCACGAAATCCACTTCGGTACAGTAAAGAAGATAAAGGTACCTCCTGCATTTATTATAATTTTTGCAAATTAACGACTGCTGTACGGCATAATCCTTTTATAAGTTAAACTCCCTTTATAAGTCAAGTTCTTTAACAAATGCAATTACTGTTTACCAGGATCAGCAAACAGGAGTTGGCAGCTGATGCTTGGATCACCAAAAACCTCTATTTCAGTGTTTCCCAACCCGAGTCCGCAGAAGGCTCTGAATGAGTCCGCAAGCACCAGGGACAAACAAGTTTGCCTTAATGCCCTGAAACCATACTATTTTTATCAACTTTAAACGATCGACTTATTTGTTCTTACAGCGATTAAATGCACATTACCAGCGTGAAAAATTAAAAAATCTTTATGTTCTTCAAGGCGTTAATACTTTTGTGGTAATGTGGTAGGTAGATTAAATGTATACTTGTTGTCTAAACTGCGATTAGCTTTCACCGCCTTAGTTCATCGTTGCGAAACAAAAGCAAGCCTTTGGGTATACCGACAAATACTTGAAATTTTGATTTACTTCAGTCGACGTAAACGTTGAAATCAGGTCACTGTGCTCGTTATGCTTAGAAGCCCTTGCGCACAGATATATCTCAAACAAGTGGCTGAAATACGTCGACATCTCGAGTAAAAATATGCAAAATACGTTGACGAAAATCTTGAGGTTTTAAAGAAAAAAATACCAGTTAACGTGAAGTCGCACTTACCGTCAGTCTACTTCAGGAGTAAAACCTACTCCCATAGTAAAGCAGTGCATGCTTCTTTTCTGTAAATGTGGCCGATAAAACAAATTTATCAAGACTAGTATATGTACACTGTAAAAAAAGGAGTTATTTTTCTAAGAATTTTGGTAATTTACTTGGAAAAGTGCCCCAAAATCCAGGGCAAATTTTAATTTTGCCCAAAACAGTTGGGTATTGCATGACGCTTAACCAAAACTAAAACGTTATTACCCCAAGTGCAGGAACCCCACTTGGGGTAGCTTCAGAGTATTGGGTGTTAATTTTCTTGTTGCCCCGTGGTAAGTTGGGTGATACATATTTTTTACCCCCAAACATCAACTATGCCATTGTCAATTGAGATCATAATTTTTCAAAAATTTTTGTAAAAGTAATTTTATTTCAACAGACAATTTCAAAAATCATTGAACCACATGAACAGTTGACTTATGAAATTTGTGTATGCTCCAGTTTAAATTGTGGCTGCACATAAATATCAAAAGACCCAAATGGTGACTGCAAACATAGTATCTGTGGATAAACCAGATCGATTTGATTGACATAACCAGGGGTGCAGTGCATCTTACAAGCCAAGCATGGTAATGTTCACAATACTGAAGTGTTTCAAGCACAGTGCCCACAAGCCAGCAATTGTTAAAATTGTCATGGTAGACAGTAGTCCTGCGCGGGGCGGATCAACCTTCGCGGGTTGCGTGTACCCTCATTTGCAGAGCGGGTGCGGGAACCCACACTACTTTGCGTGCGGGTGTGGGGCAGGTGCGGGTTGAACTTGCTGTGGGGCGGGTGCGGGTTGTACTTGGTGCGGGGCGTGCGCGAGTTAAGAAATTCTTTGAGCGGGTAACTGAGTGTTGAGGCAAAGCACGTGAACTTAATCAGCCCAAAAATCGCAAAACACTTGGATGTACACTACTAGAGTTGTTTACCAGCATTGCGCTTAGGACAGTAGGCCTGCAGCAATTATTACATTATGATGTAACAACTCATTGTTGCGAAAAATTAGCTCAGACTCTTGCCATGTGGTGGGCGAGTGAACATTTTCCAATGCTACCGTCGTATTTGGTGAGGAATAATTCAGTCTAGCAGCACTTCTAAATGGATAAAACAACGCTTAACGCACAGCTAGTCACAACTGAACCGAAACGTGTTTTTTATCACCTCAAATCTATTGACTGCGAAAGATCATATCTGTGGAAAGTTTTGATTTGGTTGCCAATGAAATGACCGACTTGATTTTACTGCTTGTCAGACTTGTCTTCAGACGTTGTGAGTAGGGCAAGTTTTTCAACTTTTTTTACAGCTTCCAACAGCTTCTGAAATATTCAGAATTTATGTAATACGATGAGCTGGTTGCAGGAATTTTATATTGCAACTTTTTCCTTTTTCACACGAAACTTTTATCAAGTAGGCCTATTGCATAAAATGTGAAAGTGTGATTTAAAAAACAAGGTTGAGAACTATTTTAGTATAGTTCTGTTCTCTTTGATAACCGATTCGAACTCAATAATGACCTAAAAGCAATTGTAGAAATGACCCGGGGAAACAAACACCAGTCCAGAACTGTTGGCCAAATTGTTAAATTGCCAAGCAACTTCATGCACTGTGGAGCAAAGTTTTAGCATGTTACGCAAACTGTTGGCAAATGATCGCCATTTCTCGCCTGAGAATGTTTGGAAATATTTAGCATTATATGTAAACAAATCGCTTGAGTAAATCACTGTCTTTTAAAATGCCTGTGCAGAAATGCAACTTTTTACTGCAATTTTGTTAAAAATAAATGCATATTTCTTACGACTGCATTGCAACAAAAACTTGCCCTAGTTATGAGTTTTTAGTAGTTTTCGGACAGGTGCAGGTTTGAGACCGAAAAAGTGCGGGTCTGGGCACGGGTTGGGATGGTTTGCGGGGCAGGTGCAGGTTAGAA
>Ga0210059_1013820_pt1 | contig 12022 bp, 6 predicted proteins | sample Ectturendosymbi2_FD_188042 | JGI IMG/M metagenome (GOLD analysis project Ga0210059, IMG submission 188042) | Ecteinascidia turbinata endosymbiont from Florida, USA - Sample 2 (SPAdes) (version 2) | ecosystem: Host-associated > Tunicates > Ascidians > Unclassified | place: Key West, Florida... | reverse complement strand
AAATATATTGATTATGATTCAGAAAATGTAAATATATTGAAATGTTATTTCGTAGACCTCTTGATCACACTGACCTTATCACAAAATGTACACTGCTGACCTGACAGTAAAAGTGCAGAAATGCTTCGACTAATAATTTGGAAGAATCAAACCCAACAGAGAATTTTAAAAGCAGCGCCAAAATAACACGACCATTACTCGCCAGCTGTGAGAAGCAAAACACTGAAAAATCAGTCCAGTTAAGGTATTTTACTAATGTCAGGAACAAATTATGACACAGACTACTTTTCTTGGCTTTACCAACTCAAAATCACGAACCTACACAACACAAAATTCATAAATAAATGAATTAACACCAGTGACAAGCATATAGCTCAGCTATGTCCCACCCGCGGCCCAGTCGAGGGTTTTGCGCGGCCCGCAGTTGAGGTTTTCGCAGTAGTAAAAGTATCCTACATAGCCTACTGAAAACCTGTCCTAATTTTGATCATGCTGAATTTGTTATTTTTTATGCAGGTGTTCCTCCGTGCCACTTTGTTACCATTGCAGTTAGGATTCGAACACTAAGTATGTTAGCTAAGCTTAAATTTAGCTTGCTCAAAATTTGCTCAGATCAAAGTAAGCCATTCAATGTGCGGCCCTCAATAATATGTCATTCAATGTGCGGCCCTGGTCAAGATAGTGACACAATTTTTGGCTCAGTAAGCCATTTGGGTTGGACACAGCTCAGTAAGTCATTTTGGTTGGACATAGCTGATCCAACTCAACAAAAGTCTCTTTGAAACTGCGAGAAAGATAAGCACGAAGTGCTGGCCTTCCTACTGATTGAGCAAGTGTTTCGTGAGATCATACTCAAGTACATCGTAAGCTCCTCGCTTATTGCGTGCGACAAGCAATCACAATAACATCAGGCAGAGCTTCGGCAGCAATGCCAAGAAACCGAGAAAGTGCGCTCACTGAATTCAGATAAGAAATAAACTTACTACAAACGACAAAACCAACTCATAACAACAGGACAAGCGTGTGCAGTTCTAGCACAAAATAAATTACGCAACATACCCACCATAAACATTGGTAATGTTTGGAGATGAAAAATCATCCATATCGCTGTTGAAGATCACTCCAGTTCTTTTCCCTCGTACTTTGCTCCCGAAACTGAAATCACAAAATTTCGATTTATTTTTGATCGAGATGAAAAATAAACATTGGTAATGTTTGGAGATGAAAAATCATCCATATCGCTGTTGAAGATCACTCCAGTTCTTTTCCCTCGTACTTTGCTCCCGAAACTGAAATCACAAAATTTCGATTTATTTTTGATCCAGATGAAAACCGACGTCATCAGCCGTTGCGCTTTTTGCTTCAGAGCGAACGACGGGACGATGGCAAACAATCAACATTTGTACCCCCTGGTCAACACACCAGCGTCTGAAAAGAAGTTTTGACACGCAAACAATGAGGAGTCCTCTGTAGATGGGCTTCAGATTTCGAAATCTCATGTCTATGACATCAACTTACATCATATAAGCATTAAAAGGTGCAAGTTCAGTCGGAGAAATGGAAATCTGGAAACACTGGAAATCATAACAGGGCTATTGTTTTCCTGAAAGGATAAAATGCGCTGCCACTGTTTGATGAAACAGTATAAACGATTTCGTATCTACCGATGAACATACAGTACAAGCACAAGCTGTTCAACTGAAGCAAAACTTTTCGCACCATTCCTCAGGACATCTTTACAAATGAAACGTGAAAGGAAGTCGGATATCCACACGCAATGGTCTGTTGAGCAGATGGAGGATTCGATGAGTTTCATCGCAGTACATGATATCTAACGTCTTAAGTCTTTGTAACATAATGCTGAGTTTCGCTTAGGGATGACACATACGAAATAGACTGTTCTTACTGATGTTATGCAAAACCTAAAAACATTTACATAAATTATCTTAATGAGGAACAGTCGTTCCTCCAGACTTACAATGTGTTGATGGTGCTGGTGAGTGCAACAGCATCACCATCGGCTGTTAAGATACTCAGGTGGGAAGTTCCATGGTCGTCTGGCAACACAAAGTCCGGTCCGTAGTATTCAACAGGGTGGGTTTGGTTGTCAGTGATCATTGAGCGAAGATGATCGGCGTACCATTTCGACGTCATGTTCTTGACGAGCTGAACCGAGAAAAACGAAACGATTTAAATAACAAAAGACGCATGCGGACAACTGACGATTGAAACAGGGTGGTATCAGCAAGCAGTGGGGTGCATGAACGCGTGTGCAGGACACACACCACACGAAAGAGTAGCATTTAAGACACAAAACACAATATGTGCTTTGATACATGAGTGTCGGACACGTAACACATGGTATAAAAGTATTTCTTGTGGAAATTTTGAGGAACTGGCAGCTGGTCTTCAGCGTCGCAGACTGGGAGTCGAACGAGAAGCTGAATCTGGAAACCATTTTGTTGTAGTTTTGCTTTCCTTTCTTTTTAAACACAATGACAATTTGTAACTCATGAAAAAGTCCACTCTCACAGCCTCAGATGTATATTTTATGGGTGCATCAGAAGAAGAGCAGAAGTTAATTAGTTAAACCGAGTTGACGTGTTTGTTCGATTTGAAGTCCAGAATCAAAATTTTGCAGCGCAGTTTTGCCGCATAAGAGATTTTTGCCTTGCACTAGAAAAAAATGCAACATTTTTAATCCAGTCGCAAGATAAGCTGTTGAAATGAGTGCAGTTTTCAGAATACAGCTATTATTTGTATATCCACTGACATTCAATGAATTATATCGACGTGAATTCCAGCTACGTTGCTGTCTATTTCGCAAAGGAAAAGAAAACAACATATACGGTAACTCAAAATGGTTAAGGACGGTGCGTTTGCCTGCAATATGTATTTGCAAAATCTGGTTTGCATAAAAATTTCAGTTTATGTTGGAAGTCGTATGGTTTGAAGTTTCATACGCAGAAAATTCTGTTTCATAGCAACCACTAAGCAATTCTGAAAAGAACAACCTCAGCTACCGACGATACAATAACTCAGTCCTGAAATTTTTGAAACTGTTATAGCGTGATTTGACATGTGATTGACGAGCGCTTTGGTTAGGTCTGTCAAATACCGCGCGGGTATTGTTTTTCTTTTCTATTTTTTCAGTGACAGCTCGATTTCCTGATCACATCCCTATACAGTGTATGTAGCATGTTAATGCGCCTCTGCAATCTGCAGCAGGGTTTCCCAAACTTCACGGTCCCCTATGCAGTCGTCGCGAACCCCCGGTAGCCCGAGGACCCCGGTTGGGTAAACCCTGATGCAGAGGACGCTGCTTGAAAATACAAAACAATGTGGGGTTTGGAATGCAGGCACTTGATTTGATTAAATTCGTCATTCAAGCCCACTCTTATTTTTTACTTTCTTTACCTATTTGCGTCTCACTTATATTTTAAAGTATTGAAGTGCACAACGCCTCAAAAACAAAAAGAAAACCAACCTCATCCACAGTTCGGTTGAAGGTGTTATCTCCCAACGCCGAACGTTTAGCGTAAGCGAATTTAAACGCTTCGACTATTCTGTGATACGTCAAGACTTTGCTTTCGTTCGATAATGAATCAGGGCCAAATTCATACCCTGCGAACAAACTACAGTGTACAAGCTGTGGATTTAACTGATGAACTACTGGGTAGCCAAGTCACTCATGCATTGTTTGAAGATGTTAGAAGGCAACATATTACACAGAAGAACGTTTCCTTGTCACTGTAAGAATTAAAGTTGCGATATTTTGTGCTATAAGTTTAGCCGCCAAATTTTACATGCAGCTGGTCTAAAGATCAACATTTTAGCGTAAACTTTGTAGTGCATGGTTCGAGGAAATAACTCACATATTATTTTAAAACTAATGCCGTATTTCAAACGTGAAGGGAATTGCGAATAGACATCAATATCAAACGCATGCAGATCATGCGCGGCCACCGAGCAGCAAATGAATACCAAAGAAAGCCGTCGAAAGAGCTGGAGAGACCACGGAAGGCGGAAATCACGAGTGTCATGTGTGCAACAGTTCGCAACAGTCAGACTGTTGCTGGTATAAATGGAAGTCAACTCTAAACAAGGCGATGCTGTAAAACCGCAAACTGCTTTGTAACTATTAGGTTTTCATCACAGAGCGACGAAAGCCTTGCCAGCACGATGATCGTGACTAGGCAGAAAATCCCTGTTTTTCATGAAATCAATCCGGAAAAGACAACCATTATTTATCCTTGTACACTGTACACCAGTGATTCTCAAACTTTTTTCGTTGCGACGCCTTTGAAAAAGTTTTCTGGACTTGCGACGCACCAGCAATAAGAATTTAATAAATACTTTTGTAATGATCAAAGTTTTGTTTATTGAAGAAACAACAAAAATAAACATGCATCATTAACATGATGTGTGGGCTTACTTATTTTTACAAACCTTGTCGAATTTGCGAAACTGCAACCCCCACTTCCGTCTCAAGGTTTATTCGCGGTTGATATTTGGCTTTAATCACAACCATGGCAGAAAATCCTGATTAGTATAAATACGACTTCCGAAAGCGATAACCGTTCGTGTGCTTTTATCGCCACAACTGGGTATTCATCATTCAATGAAATTCAAAGAAATTTGTCGGATTTCCTGAGTTAAACTATTATTTCAGGGAAATATCACAGGTAAGGTCAAAAAATTTTTATTTTTCTTGTTCAGTAAAGGACGATGGGTAAGTGGGACGAAAGATCGCGAATCCATTTACAGTTTGATAAATTCCCCGTAAAGTACTGATAAAAATTTAATTCTAGCTTAGATGGATGTTGCAAAAATATACTTCGTAAGTTTGAAGGCAGCATCATACATGTATTTTCAAGCAAATTAGACACGTAAAGCACTGAGAACTTCCCGACACGTTTGCTATATCTTCCTTCCACAACAATAGCTTTTTAAAGAACGCCGCTATTTTATCTGATACGTCAAGCAAATTTTATCCGGTGCCTTGCATAGAAATACACTGTGTTTATTCAATTTACCAAAGGTATCACACAGGCAAGCAAATTTAAATAAATATTCGTTCTGAGCTATGCAATCAGCAAGTCGATTATTTTTATAACTGAATGACTGCTGTAGCTTTCATTTCTATGAAACAAAGTAAATTAAAATTGTGTAATGCGTTTATTAGTAAAGAATAACTAAAGTTACGTAATCATGCGATAGTAAATATGCTATCCACTGTCATCATCATGTACTTGAACAATAACTGTTCTTTGGTGAAATTATAAAACTGCACTTGTTATTAGTTCAATGAGCAAAAGTGCACCGAGTTTACTTGTGCGCAACGCGCTTTGAAAATTAAAATGTCGCACAGTTTGAGAACCATGGCTGTACACAATTAATTGGCACCAGCCCGGCCTAGAAGAATTTGAGAGCATATGTTCAGATGCATATTTCGAGAAACCACGTAATATATGTACAAACACTTCAAAGTGCGCAGCTGTGTCCTTGAATGTAGAGCCACTTCTCCGAATAAACTGACCCGGAATGCCTCAGGAAAGATTGGTGAGGAAAGTGCTGCTGGCTACACACACGGGAAAGCGGCCCAGAGGATGTCCAAGGACCAGGTGGCGTGATTATATCTACGGCCTGGCTTGGTTCCACGTTGGTGCAGAGCCAGCGGAGCTATCAGAGATTGCTGAAAGCCATGAGGTATTTCGAGGGCTGCAGCCCCCACGACCTTCCCCAGAACAAAAGTGGGTATGAAAATGAGCGAACGAATACAAACACTTTGACAGAGAACAGCTGGTCACTGATACTTTCACTGCTTTTCTTCGATTTACCTTGCAGTATGTTAAGAATCAAGCTCAAGACCGCTCCACTTCCAGGAAGTCCAGGAGTAAAGAAAACTCTATTATCAATGGTTATGTTGAGAGCTGGTTCAACAATAGGCCTGCAAAAAGCAGTCAGTTCATTGTTTTCTGAAAAAAACTCCATTATTTCGTAAAAAGGCGACATGAAGCACACAGCCAGTTAGTTTGCTTTATTTCAGATGGTCAGGAATGCAACAGCCAAGTAAAACACAACACCCAGCGACATTGGGAAAAGATATTGAACAACAAGATTATTGAGTGAACCACTCGGCAATGGCGATGCAGAGTTGGAAACGGTTCACTGCTAGGACGAATTAGTCCCGATTGCTAAAAATTCTGGTGAATGCGTAACTAAATTTACCCGCCTGGCTGTGCCCATGATCAGTCATGTATATCCACTGCTTATAGCTTTAATCAAGATAATAGCAGCATGTCCAGCTGCAAACGGCCGTAAGCACATCAAAGCTGAAAACGCTTACTAATATATGGTATTAAATACAGCTATTTTTATCAAACCAAATTTGTTTATCACATCTCGGCCAGAACCCGAAAAGTCCGGTCGCGGGCTAAATCCAGCCCGACTTCCAACTCCGTGGCGGTAAACTATCATCGCCTTCTTTACGTTCTACATCAGGGGTCTCCAAACTTTTTTGTTCGAGGGCCACATAAGCTATCACACAACAGTTCGAGGCCCGGACATCTTAACGTAAGGCGACTGTTTCGGGATATGTTACATTCTACCGAATCAACACATTTTTCATAAATTTGTTATTTTTTCATTATTGATAAAATGTCTTCACGGGCCGTAGTTTGGAGATCCCTACTCCACACGATTCGATTAAAAGCAACCCGAAAGTCACTGGTAGATGACATTCGGCAGCAACATCTTTGTACAACAAAGATAGTGTGCAGATGCAAAGAATATGACTTGCGTTCCAGTGGAACACGGAGAACTGACAATAAATGAGAGCACCCTTCTAGGTAGGTCAACTTGCAGCGTGTACGCCAAATAGAAAAGTTGGGAAAGGCATAAATGCAAAACATCTCCGAATTCTTTGCAAACACCAATGGAAGCCAGAAAAAAAACGATCAGTTGGTTTAAAAGCGATCAACTGATTTTAGGTGGAAGGTGAAGTTCTTGCTTATTGCAGAACATCGTGATCAGAAATTAATCGTTTTCAACAACGCACACCATGGCAGACGGATTCAAATGATTTTAAGAGCATTTCGAATTAGGTTCAATAAAGAAAGGTAACGTCAACATGCTGTAAATATTTTCCACTGCGTTGCGCAAAACAGCAATTTGGCAAACGCAGAGCGTTACGAAACTTAGTTTTGAAGACAAGACAAGCCTAACGCCGCCACTACAGCGGCTAGGCCGATCTCTCTTTAGTCTTAGTGTTCAGGGTTAACTGTGGTCATACAACATGCCATCACATTGCAAACGTTACATTGGTTCCACACCTCTATAGCGTTTAAAACACAGTTGGTAGAAGTTCATGAACAGTGAAACCATTCATTCTGACTTTGGAAGATCTTCAAAACGCGAGTTTGTTGCATTACAGACTTTTAAAAACTACACGGAGTTAATGGTTTTGCGACTTCGAGCTCCGCGCTATATAAAAAAGGAGTGAGCATGCAGCGAAAATACACCAGACAAATAAGAGAAGCAGTAAGAGCACGAAAATATCGAAGCGCAAACGACATGCTGTTGTTCGCTGAAACAAAGATGTGAACGTACCCACACTTTGAAAAATGCTGAACGAAATGGATGGAACCAAACACAACAAACTAAATTAGATCAAACCTGTGTGCAAGTTTGATCTAGTTTTATCTGTTCTTTTTTTAGTTGCTTGTAGTGTAGTAACCAGTATGGTTGCCCGCCACTTGCCGCTGTATCAATGTACAGCCATTGCCTTCTGAATCCTCGTTCATTCTGTAAGTTTCATAGTCCCCGCTGTCAGTCCCATCGCTACGGGGGGGGGGGCTTTGGTGAGCTTAGCCCTCAAACAAAGCTTCAAGCCCCCCAAACTGAAACATGAAACACTATAAATTAGTGGATTTTTTCGATATTTATAATGTCAAGCTCCCCCGTACATATACAAAGCCCCCTCGCACGAACGCAAAGCCCCCCTATTGAAAACTTTCTGGCGACGATTTTGCCCGCTGTTGTGCAGTATTGGTTAACTAACTTGTCAATCGCACAGCCTATGATGAGACTACAGCGTTGTGGCATGTTCCACATCGCTTGAAACCTCTGAGGCGCTTACAATTAAAAAAAATAAACAAAATGCATATGCCGGACCTGTAATCCACGCCTTACTGCTGATGAACATAACCAGCTCAGTGTTACACATGAAGGCTCACAGATGTCTTCCACTAAAATCTGGCAGTTTTTAAAACAGGAATATTAATTTAAACGTAAAATCTTTGTTGAGCTGGATCACCTGCTCAGTATAACAAGTCCGACTCGTTGCAACGGTCATTTTCATTCCAAATGAAAGGAAGCGTGACTTGATCCCTATCTTGGGCAGTGCTCATTAATTCTGAAGTGCTTGAACCAGCATTTGAAATTTGAATGTCTAAGCTTATTGTAAGCTAATACCGAAATTATAAGCAATATGTTTCAAATTAAGTGAGGCGCCTCCAAACTGCGGCCCGCGGGCCAAATCCAGTCTGCAAAGCTATTCTCATCCGACCCCAAGGGCATTTTGTCAATAATGAAAAAATAATATATCTACGAAAAATTTGCTGATTTGCTAGAATATAACATATCCCGAAGCAACCACATTACATGAGATGTCAGGCCGCGAACTGTTGTTTAATATTTTATGCGGCCCTCGGACAATAAAGTTTGGAGACTCCTGAATTAAGTTAACTTGGCTGCTTCTATCTCTGTCACACATAGTGGTACGAGAACAGACAATAAAAACTGTACGGCGGTTGTTGCAAAGTAGCTAATTTTGGTACGTATCTTTTTTATTGCATGTCTCCGTCCGCATCTCCGAACACTTCATTCATATTATCCAAGTCTTATACGACGAAATGTACAATTTTTATAGAGCCTGTTGCACACCCATAATATAATCAAATTATAATATACGACGTAGTGGCCTCATATATTGTATTTTTAATATGACAAACTACGCGCCATGGATGGCGAAGAGATGCGAGGGTAAATGAAGGGGCAAGAGGAAACCGATGAGCAACAAAAACTCACACCAAGCATGTTACTGAAACTAACAAAGCATATTGCCGTTCAGGAAATAGGCAGAGTTGGGCAACCGCTCCTTTGGAAGTAGCTGAACTACCGCTACTTTAGTTCCAAAAGGCAGGGCAAGTTTCTCGTACCTGCGTGAATCGTCAATGTCGCCGAATATCCACTCTGCCGCGTTTCATTCTAAGTGACTTCACCAGATGCGAATAACACAACACTGTTTTTCGAACAGCAAAAATGACTTTAAGCCTGTTGATTTTAATCTTCAACAAATAATATAGTTCTATCGAGAAATGTTTCAGTTCTCATGATCTTGAAACTGATCAACTCCGGCAGTTAGTGATTTTGTTGTTCTTATTCCGTACTTTGATTTTCTCGTCTGTTTTTAGAGACCAGTTTTAGAAAAATGCTGAGATGAAAACTGGCTTGGTTAGTCAAAAACTACTTCGTCTATCTTTTTTTTGCCAAACTTGCATGTGCTATTCAATAAAACTGGCACATGCTTTTCAAAACTGGCTTAACTGATAGTGTTTCTATGTAGTCAACATTTGTTGACACAAACTAACAGCAAACTCTCAGAAACCAAACTTAAAGCTACAGGAACATTGGCTTAAATTTCAAATAATTTCTTCCAAAATGCACAGATAGTACCTGAATCAATCAACACATAAGAATGTTTTTTATGAAAATGATTGAACCGAATTGAGCGTAGTGTTTAAGAACAACACAATTTCAAAGTGTTCGTCTCTCATTCCAGCACTTAAACAGCTTTGCAAAACCGCGTTTCAATCGATGCACGAAATTGAGTTTCAAAGCGTTGCGCAGCAACCTTAATTTTAACATAAACTTTGTGTTTCCTCATGCACAACCGTCGAATCAAAGCTGGGTTTCATGACTAAATCAAAAGATGGTTGAATTTTACCAGTTCACGAAAATCGCATAGAAACATTTTTTCTGTAGTGTGTCGGTTGCCCCGGTTACCATTCGTTTCTGAAGTGATATGTTAGTAAGTTTTTCTTGAGAACTTGATCTCTTCGATTTTCGTCAGACTATTTCAAAAGAAATCTGATGCCATCAAGTTCTAATGTAAAGCAGCCATATTAAATTAAAGTTATCTATCTTAACTGCGTATTATAAACTACAGCGCAAACGCCTTCAGTCAAAACATTGCCATACTGCCAAGAGGGCATTTGCGCTTCGAGATGAACGTGCAGTGTTTTTTCATACATTTGGTGACGTAATAAAAAGATTTCCTCTCGTAAGGTTTTACTTCTCAAGATTAAACGGTGAGTACGATAGCTAGTAAACCCTTGCTAACAAAAGAACTCGTTATGTTTTGCATTAAAAATCTTATCATTATATCACGCAGCAACTGTTGTGCATTTCTAAAGCAAGGCACTCTATTATTTTGCTAAAAACGTTCTGCAAACAACCGTGTAAATACTTGACAGTTTGTATTTCTGGGCGGCAGGCAATATAAAAGGTCCATCTCAAATCACAGCTCTATAAAAAAATTTATTCTGAGCAAGCAAAGGGTAAGAATGACTCTATCTTCTATAAAACGTCGCTCAGTTTCTGGTGAAAATCACACTCGATTTTTCGTAGTTCGGCTTTGCCTTTGCAACATTACTCGAGTTAATCATAATTTGATGTTTGCGCAACGACATTCACAAAAAACGCATTGTTGAATAAATGTTTGGTACATGCACAAACACACTTCAACAAATAAGGGAAGACTACAGTCACTCGTATTGCTGTATTTTGGATTTTAGTGTACATTGCAACAAGTTTGCAATCAAATAGAGCGGATCGTCACAAGATGATTCGTTTCACGAATACAGTACCTCATACCTCAAGTGGGCATCAAAAGTGTGTAAGAAAGGATGAACTGTTGCTACCACGAAGAATACACTTGCATTGTTTTCATAGAATTTTCATTACAAAAATGAACTTTTCAAACTCTGAAATTATGCAAAACATTTTCCTAAAATTGAAGAACCTAACAAACTAATCCTTTTCACAATTCAAGCAGGAACAACGACCCTACCACGCAAACACCAATGCATAGCAGCAAATATTCATAAATGCCATTACAACTTTTGCTAGACCAGACCACTATCACAATAGTACAAAAATGAAATAAAGAGTTTCTCATGTTTTTGTGACAACTCACAGAAAAAGAATTTGCAAATGATTTTCAAAAAACTTCAGTAAGTGACATTCTATCATAACATATTATTGTAGACACAGTTTTCTGCAACATCAAGATATTTTCACACCTCCACACCTGTAATGGAATAAGTCATCTTCTGTGATGATATTTTCACCAAATCCAGTTGACAGATCATGAATAATATCCTTAGATAAAGAACCACTGTAAAATGATGCAGCTCCCTCTTTAGCTAATTTTTGGAAAGTTTTTGCCAAAAGAGGATCCTTAATGATATCACCTTCTTTTTTCAGTGAGCCATCTTCATTCTCAAAAATAGGCCTGCAAATCAGTCAAACATCAGCATTTTACAAATACCTGTAATGTGTTTTTTGAGCAAAAGCTGACAGCATTACCATAGATTAAAACTTCTGTTGTGCACAAAATATTTTTCCTTATCAATAGCTTTTGCCAATGCTTTTGAGCAAGGGAATCCATTTTTGGCCAAATCAATTACTGGATCAAACAACTTCTCCCATGGAATTTTTCCATATCTTTGGTGAGCTTCCCAGTATCCAGCAATTACTCCTGGAACAGCAACTGCCAGTGTACCTGTACAAATGCAGTGAAAGCAAGCTTGCTTGTAAGCTCAATGTTTCCAACAGTAAAGACTCTTACCTATTTGAGCTAAATCACCATTTCCTTTAAACATGTTTATGCTTGCTCTGGAACCAGCAGTTTCCCTAGCATTGATGAATGTTGCTGCTCCAGTTTGAGATTCATATA
>Ga0210059_1013819_pt1 | contig 12023 bp, 7 predicted proteins | sample Ectturendosymbi2_FD_188042 | JGI IMG/M metagenome (GOLD analysis project Ga0210059, IMG submission 188042) | Ecteinascidia turbinata endosymbiont from Florida, USA - Sample 2 (SPAdes) (version 2) | ecosystem: Host-associated > Tunicates > Ascidians > Unclassified | place: Key West, Florida... | reverse complement strand
AGCAATCTCACGGTTATGTTCGCAACTTCAATCTGAGCTGTTTGTGCGAACTTATGCGGCAGGTGCGAACTTAGCAGTTGTGCTTTTAACTGCCTTAGCAAACAGATGCTGATCATTAGGGCTAATGTTTGGAGACTGATTGATGCTTTGACTGAAGCTAACTATTCTTTTCAGCAAGGCATGTAGTCAGGGTTTTTTAAGGTGTTTCAGGGACCCGATTCGGGTCCATAGAATTGAAAATCGGATCCCTAAAATCAGAAAAAATTATCATCGGGTCCCAAAATCAGAGAAAATCGGGTCCCTAAGAATCAAAGAAATCGGGTCCCTACAGGTCCATATCGGGTAACTAACATTTTCCTTAAAAAATACCCTGATATCATATAGTATTCACTTCACAAACAACCAGTGTTGCCAGCCTTGCGGTTTTCCCGCGAATTCGGGCTTGTTTTTTGTGGAGTTGCGTTTTTTTTTGAAGACTTGCGGGTTGCTTGTTTTTAGGCTTGTTTTAATTGAAATTTGCTTGTTTTTTGGGCTTGTTTTCACAGATTTCTCTTTTGCGGATTGCTTTTTTTTGTATTTTATGGCACTTTTGCTGCTTCAATTTACTGCTTACGGCATATTGGGCGTGTTTTTATGATTATTTGCTCATTTTGGGCTTGTTTTTCGGATTTGCCTCCCTAATTTTTATTTGATTTTCTTGCTGATTTTTCGTTTTGTTCAATTTTCCTGCCAACGCATGTTGGGCTTGTTTTACGGTTTAATTACCGCTTTTTGGCTTGTTTTTCAAATTTACTTGCTTGGTTTTGCAAAATAACCTGGCATCACTGTAAGCAATGTTAGGCAAAGCCAAGCGTTTAATTGAGTCATTTTGTGTCGAATCATCCAACTGATCCAAGTTAACGAAACATCGCACGACAGTACGAAGTGAGGCGGCTGCTGCAGGAAAGTCTGTGCTTTTAGCAACATAATGTTTTAGCAACATAACGTTTCATGTTTACATTTTTTATGACCAGTTGTCACGTTTGATTTGCTGTAAATACCAATAAATTGCTGAAAAAGTTGAATCCAGATTTTTTCATAACTTTGTGCGAAATTAACTTAGATATTACTGTACATGTGTTTGCCAACTCAGTCTAAAAAGCTTTTAGCATTTTATTAAAGATGTAAAAAGTTTGTACAAAACCTTGCGTTCTAGAATTTTGCTCAAAGCATTATGATGACGTAATAGTGTATGACAATCAATGCGCTTTGAAGAAATCTTAAACCAGTGGTTCTCAAAGTGGTCGATATCGACCCCCAGGGGTCAACTGGACCATACAAGGGGCCGATAAATAGTTACGGGGTCGTATGTGGGTCACTAAATGGCCCTAAGTTCTAAGCATATTTTCGGATTGTGTACTATTTTATCATGCATTTCACATACATACTTTCCTTGTATTAGTAACTGTTGGGCTAGGCCACGGGGTCTACAGAAAATTGTATATTTCAATTGGGGGTCACCGTGCACAGAAGTTTGAGAACCACTACCTTTAAACGGTACGCTATGCAATTTAGCTTGATATTTGTTAGGCTAAGGTAAGGTTGTCGTAAGTGCTGTTTTGTATTGATACGTGTTGAAGACAGTTTTCTAGGTTGTGTTTTTTTGTAAGAGCAGAGTAGCAGTACCGTGCTGACAGATACTAACTTTTGCGATCATTTTAACTAGTAATGTACCCTTGTCAATCGTAAGCTGCTGGTTTTGATAGTCATGCTTGTCAGCAAGTTCATAGATGAGATAGAGTCCAGGCTCTGTTGGAAGCGGAAGCGGTTGACGAAATAGCCGCTTCCACATCCCTGATTATGATAGAAGACTAATAGAAGAGGTCAAACCGCCTGAACATATGTATAAAAGTTTGTTTAACTGTTGCACTCTTCAATTTGGAACAGTGCTTTTACTTTTGAAAGCGATATTAAGTGATTTTGTGATTTTCTTAAATAAATTCTTGATAACTTGCAATACTTTTTGGGTTATAGATCCTCGGACATGATATCAAATCATTTCGATTCTTTTTTTGCCTGAACATAGGTAATACAAACTGATGTTTTTAAGAAAATCACGCAATACCATTTTCAATATTTCGTGATTTTTAAGCATGTTTGTCACACTTAAGGCTGTTTTGTGTTAGAATTCCATCATGCAGACATACAATATTTTGTAACAATCAGTGATACATGAATGAAGTGCGATTAAGCACAAGCTTTTTTCCAATGCTGACTGAGCAACAACATGAAGAACGCCAACAAATCAGGAACACGTCCTGCACAAAAACTATTTTTGGTGAAACGAGGCACTCTTGCTCTAACATAACCTACAGCTGGATGGCACAAAGACAAACTATAGGGTTGAATTCGTGTCGAGGTATTTAAAAACACTGAGTCTAATACTGGCAAGTGAATCAAAGCGATCCTATTTGAACAGCTGAAGATGCCTGCTCACTACGCGAAATATAGTATACACTTGGTAAACACCATACTGTCTGATTAATGTTGTGGAAAGATTCCTTTCCGTAGATACTGACTAAAAGAACAGCCTAAAATGTTACTAATTAGTGACCAAATTATATAGTGCTACGTTTTGAGCATGACCTTAAACTACAGCCTGCGATGTGGCTGCAATTCGGGGGTTTTCTGCAGTTTTTTTGTGAAACTGGATTAACTTTGAGCCACAATTATTCTCACCTCCACTCTGGACCGATGTGATTACGCCTGACAGGGCTCCAGCTATGGATCAAAAAGTCTCTTGCCAAGGGCAGACTGAGCTCTTCAGCTATGCAATGCATTTGGCAACAGGCATGGGGAACTGACAGGCGGCAAAAGCTCAGCGAAGCGTCCGCCTCTCAATCAGAAGGTTGGGTGTTCGATCCACGGCCTCTGAGTGAATTGCCTCACCACAGCTGCTTCGGCAAGAAGCTTCGCCCTGCAGCCAGTTGCCATAACAAAAAAACTTACAGGCTGAGACAGGTGGGCGATACTTACCCTGCAGCTGAACCTGGCTACGTCTTTCTTAGGGCATTATGGGGGGTGCTACGTGTGGCCTACTGTTGACTGGATAACTCAGTGACCCCTAACCTTTATCCAGGCTTGCTTTGGAATTTTATCAAAATAATCGTCCTCTCTCGTAAAGGTTTGTCCACTCAACAAAACTAGTACCACAGAAAGATTCTTATGGCCGGCAACATGTTGCAGTTTTTAATTACGGTATATTCAAACTATTCTATTTAGCAAAAACAAACATCAAATCTAAAGTTTCATATTTCTAGAGCTGAAGTCTGACTTGGTTTCCTAATGTGTGAGCTACGGTTGAATTGAATGAAATAACCGGGTACAGAAGGGTTCATTGTTGAGCAATACAAATTTGTTTGCATTTTGCGACGTAACCATGCCAATTCATTGTTAATTTTGATAAATTTTAATGAAAATCTAAACTCGAATCGTCAGCAGACTGATTAGCGGCGATCATGATCTATCTTGATGAAACATGAATACATGCAGTGACACTTTTGATTCCAGGTTGTTTTATCGGAAATAAATCCAATAGAAACAGCCTCAGTTCCATCGATCGAAACAATTGCACAAAACTTAAAATAAAGCAGATAAACAAGATAATCTACCCAAGCGCTCTGGACCATTATTTTATATTGGTTGCACTATTGCTATATTGCACAGTTAAAGCAATGCATTGGTGATAACTTTATCAATGCGTGTATTCACAAAACGAATCGCAGTAAAATGATGAAAAGACAATTTGAGACATTTCGGACGCACTTTATCCCTCACTAAACTATCCTAAAACACATGTCGCTTTTGCAGTTAATTCTACGAACTTATTGGGGTAAGCTTTTAGGCCGTGTTGTAAACGCAAATCAATGGGTAAAAAGTGTCGGAATGTGTAGTCCTTGTTGTGGGCTCTGACGCGTTTCTGGGTTATAAACATCTATCTTAACAAATTAGCGTGTGGGGCTGATGTCAATCATCCCAAGGGTTCAGCCGTAAGATTTGAAGGTAGTTTAAACCTATGTTCCATGTCTGTGAGGTGGACAATGCCACTTTTTTACAGTATCTTGTTAAATCAAAGTTCTGACCACAAAACTTGAAATATGCTGTATATCCAAAATCCCTATTTACCGGCAGACTAGGACCTACTTCTTTTAAAGCCTCAACGTTCTTTAGATCTCACTGATAGAATTGGTAAAAGCCTGCAGTTTAAAGGCTATAAGTCCTTGTTGGCTTGTTCCTTGTGGCAGCCAAATGAGATTGGATTTATTTGTGTGCTTTCCCATCACTTTAGCGCAAAATTGGTTTGAAACCCGTTTGTCCTCCGTGCTTGCCAGAGCTCCCGAGTGTTTCTGAGTTCAGTCCCACTACAAAATACGTAGGCCTCTTCCCATGTGTCGGCTAATTCGCATTATGCAGAATCCACATAAATCTACATTGTAGATCGATAGTCCCAAGTAGCACCGCTGCGAAACTGCAATTTGGAGAAAACGCCCGACACTTGTTTATGCGCGAACGTTGCTTGCTGGCGCGTGTGTGTGTTTGCGGGAAATGCGTGATTGTTGCTCTGGATCCAGACTGCAATTGCGACTTAACTGCGCTTTGCTAGACATGCTGAAAAGTTTTCCAAAATCAGTCATGCGACGTGCGCGACAGAACAAAAATGTAGTGCAAATGTCAAACAAAGCATTTCAACCTGCGCGCAATCTGGTCTCTCCTGTCTGTGTACAAACAAGTTTTACCGATTTAAACATTACACAACGCGACAAAACCAAGCACACAACAAAATACGTATAACTCCCGTTAACACGTTATCAAACATAGGAATATCTCCACCGACTTTACCGCCTGTTTGGAGTCGTTCATGGCTGCGTAGTCAACACTACGGCGACATGAATTTTTGTGCCACACTGCAACGAACAAGCGTGCACAATAGTTCAAACTGCGAAAAGCGCATGTTGAACGGTTGGTTTACCCTCTCTTGTTGCTGCATGCCTGTCGAGCATGCCTCAAACCGGAGTCGTTCGGCAACTTAGAAACATGCACGCCTAATTCCTTGGCGTGCAACATCGTTGACACCCTTGCACTACTGAAAGCCATTTTGCACGTAAAATTCATTTTTAATCTGAATTTCAGCGTTATCCTAGTCGTTCTGAAAAGTTACAACACTGACTGTGGCAGTGCGGTTGATTACATCAATAATTTTCATTCCGCCTGACTCAAACTGCTTGGAAAGCAGTCAGCTGAGTTGAGCAAGCTTGGCAAACGAACTTACGCATCGTTAGGAGGTTGCGAGACATGCAGAACGACCAAACTAGCAGCAACGAAGGTTCGCGCATCTAGGCCTGGTCATATAGACAGATCCATACAAATTTATTGTGGGAAGTTTTTAACACCCTGGGTTTTTCTTTTCGCTGAGACGTTTCGCTGAGACAGCTTCAGAACTTCTGTCGTTTTATCGCTTTCGGATATTTTTTGACTGAAAAAAGCATTATGACCGAATTGACTTAATTTTTTTCGGTCATTTGACAAAAAATTCGGTCAATGACCGGAAAAAAAACAGGTCATCACCCAGTATCTATGCAGAGTAACTGAAGCTAACCAAGGAAGCAATATTATTCAGTTAAGCTGCTGAGGCTGAAGCATTAGTTGCTCCTCGTACGAGTATTCTGATCTTCTGGCGCTGCTGCATAACCATGAAGACTTCAAATTTATTGCGGAATGCGAGTACGTATCCTCATGTAAATTCAATCTTTTGATGTGGACATGTTTGAGCAGTAACTGGACTTCCAGATGACTTGCAGGTTTTCGTAACTGTACTGAACTGCTTTGCTCCGCCGCTTGTGCTGCTACGGTCAATTCTATGCAAACTGCAGTAAGCCACCGCACATGGGACATTTCTGAAGATTGCAAACTGCGTGGTTTGAAAGAGACGAAGAGCACCAACATTGCCGCGGCAAAATAGGCCAGACCGTCTTGAAAATAGGCCTATTCCCAAGACAAAAATAGGCCTACCCAGGAAGCCAATGTAGGACGTGCACGGCAACTGAAAGTTACACAATGGGAATGGAGTTCGTAAGCATCACTTTCGAAGGGCATGTTTCAAATGGGAAAATGAGAAATTTATTTGGTTCAGTGAAAACTTTACGCGAAAATCTTCAGTGTTGGTACGAGGCGAAAAGCTATATGAGTCAGCTTTTCACGATGACATGCTCATCATCGAACATTTTCATGAAGATTTAGATTTCATTTTCAGGAAAAAGATATAATTGCGTGCTCTATCTACTCAAACTCAGACAATTCTGTCTCAGAATCGTACGACCTCAGACACGTAAAATTAAAACCACTGCGTAACCAATGCTTTCATCTCTATTATAAGATGTTACCTGAATGCCTTGAAAAAATCTTACGCAATGCATATACTGTAGTTCACGGTTCAGGAAAACAAGTTTTTAGACTTGCACTCATTTATTTGTGCAGTGGTTCACATACCATGTGCTTTTTCAATTATGCTGGTGGTTCTGATTGCCGTTGTCGCGAGATCAGTAGTTGTGAAAGTAGAATTAGGCCTGCTGCTGTTGGGGCACTTTAAAATGAATTATCGCAAAGAAACTAAGAAAAGCGCGCAATAATACCCGATTGTAGTAACGAACTGTAGCATGCATGCGACTGCTTAAGAAGCATCAAACACGGTGGGGAGGCGAAAATCATCGCTGCCAGTTCGCAAACCGCTCCGGGCAAAGATATACAAACGATCAGGCGCGGACTTTTGCGAAACCTTTCGTCGGCTTCTCATGATGTGCGATAGTCTTATGACTGAAAGCGTTTTCCCAATAAATCATCAAATGGCTACCTGAAACTTGTTACTGGCCGATACCGGTGAGAACGTAACAGCATTGGTGTTATAAATAGACTTTTTTCACATTGTTACTACGAATGAGCATTTCACAGCGGAGGTGCGGGCTGTGCCGAAAGACTACAAATCATCGTTTCCGAGTGTAACACTTTCGCACGGCCTAAGCCACACCGCAATAGAAACTCCTTTGTAACTTGCAATGGTCAGCATAGTAATGAAGTCAAACGATTTTGAAAGCTATTGATACTGGAGAAGACATGCTTAATAGCGATCCATCCGCAAGCAATCATCTTATTTTATGGTGGTACTTAAATAAAGGGTTCTCTATGAGAACTTTTCAAAAGCACATGCATTTGCATCAGTCGATAAGTTATATTTGAAATCCTAATGAAGTTATATTCCACCATTACCTCGAGGGCACAGTAATGCTTCCCGTTACCAAAGCTTACGATTAAGGCAACATATTGCCACAGATCTGAACTTTATCAGGGTTATGTGGACATCACAACCGTTGCGAATGGTTACGATGCAATCGCGACTGACGTCACAGGGAAAATCAGTCAGAGCAAAAATTACGGCGGAAGCCTTTCGACTGAACATGAGCAATACGCCATCACGTCAGGCTTAAATGTTTGCAATGCAAAAAGAGGTAGAAACAACTTTCGAAAAAACGCTTCCCACGAATCACTCGAAGCTCTACAGACGAGCTAATATCAATTGTGATGTCATAAAATAACAATGTGATGTAACCATTGCTTTTCCGCCCATTGGTGGTATTCATGCGCTTGCGATCAGATGTGCGATCAAAAAGCTCGAAATTAGCAACGATACAGGAACATAAGTTTGTTACTTGCGATAGGATGAGGTAAAAGCACCGCCGCTTAGGTGTGTAAATATGGCGCGCTAACTTCACGTTCTTGACAGCGAAAGCTCTGGCAACGTTGCTTCGTGTGCAGGAAGTTCACCTCTTTTTAGGCTGACCAATTTGCAACCTGCTTTAAAAAACTTGCAGATGAAAAACAGGGCAAGGTTCGCATTATAGTTGGAACCAGCTATTTTTGGAAACGAATAATAATTTTTCTACACATGCACATGCATTCCTTTTGCTTGCTCTCGTTTTTTTTGTGTTAACTAAATTCCTTTTTGTATTTCATTAGCTCTAAATTATTTTCAAAATAAAATAATATTTCCAAACAACCACAAAATCATAGGTGAGGGGCAATTTTTAGGCGAAGTTCTTGTAGGGGGCGATTGAACAAAAAACGTTGAAGATCACTGCTCTATATCAAACAGCCATTAAATGTCAATCTCATACTTGGACCTGCGAAAGATTTGAAACCATACAATTCACTACAGTGCAACTTCGTTAACACATTGCAGGCAAAGACCACTTATTGAAAAATATATGTTCAGGGCTAGCTATCAGTGTTCAATAAATCCATTCTGGGAAAAGTGCGACTTGCCTATAATACAGGCTAAAGCCACAAGGGTGACGCAGCCGACTCTGATCGCTATTTTTTTTGTTAGGAAATTGTTACTGTAGTCTGCGCACTTTCTCTGATCCTGCCTTGGTCTTTTTCGTCATTTCACTTGTAAGCTTTTGCTTATAAATTTGCTGGACTGAAGACGCGTCGCTGATGCGAAATAGATTTCCTAACAAAGCAAATTGCGATCAGATTCGGCCGCGTCACCCTCGTGGTGTCTTGATGCTGAATTTTGGATACGTGCAGTCAGAATCATGGCAAGTAATGAAAGCAGTGCGTGGCAGGCTGATTTCTCTGGCTTAACAGTCAAACCTGGAGTTTCATTACCTATAATAATCGTACTCAACACAAAAATCACTCAAAATAAGCTGTTAGCTAGCCAAAAACATGGAACAAATGCAAGTTGTTCATCAAGTAGGCGATATTCTCTCGCAATGCAGTATAATACAATCCACTATTACCGAAAGGGATGAAATTCCCGATGAGAAAATTTCTCAATTGAAGATTGTTGCTCGAACGGCCAAAATTTTAATCGAAAACATGGGTTAGGTACTTTCATAACTAAACTGTATTCAAACAAAAACGTAAATAAGGCCGGCATCATAGCAGTGAAAACAATCTAAAAACATTGAAAACGTCACCGCAGTTACAAAATATTCCTGATCAAAGAGTAAAACAGCATATTTTTAAGACTGGTGAAGCCTGGGGCCATTGCTGTACCCATGCCCGTTACTTGGCCATACATCTAAAAATTCCTGGTGTGAAACACGACAACACAGCGAATGTTTTGTTCCACTTCAGCTAGTGTACTGCATTGCGTCAGAGTGTAATTTTTTACTGAAAATAATATTGTTTTGCTAAGCAAAATGAGATGTTTCAGATTTTTCGTGCAATGACACAGAATTTGAATCTCAATCTGAAGCATCCTCAAAAGCCAACTAGAGTCTGGCTAAACTAAGTAAAATTTTAGCTAAACAACCACCATTTGCGTTGACTTTCCAGTGTTATAACGCACAATTTAACTACAAAATTAATGTCTCCGAAACGATGAATTTCAACTTTTTTTCTTACCTCGCTTGATTGCATTTTCTTGATTTTTTGAGCACTTAATGAAATCCTTCTCGTTTTCTACAAACGTTTCAGCTGCGTGGTCTTTGTAGAAATGAAAGCACAGTAAAACTAACATTTTCAGGCTACCTGGGTTGAAAATTATGAACGGAACACGCAGCGCGACTTGTAGGAAGAACATACTCTTAAGTCATTTTCTGATGTTTCGGTGTGGTACCGATTCAACTCGCACAACAGCTTTCGCGGGCCACATTTTCATGGCATTTTTAAGGCCGGAGGCAGCGTAAATGCAAGTCACTTTCAATTCAAACTTTCAGGCAGAAAGGTAAAAGGCATCACGCCGAAAGTTTTGGCAAAACTTTAAATCTATAGAGTAAACTAGGGTTACCCACTTAAAAGCGTTTACCATCGAATGTTGTCCGTTAACAGCATTAGCCATTTTTCTAGACACTCAACAAAATTATTGCAACAACCTAGGGACACATTTCTTAAGCATTTGTTGGTCTCGGACCCCTAGTACATCCTAATGAGGGTTAACCCTGATAACGACTGCCATTCTGGGTTTCTTTCTTCGCTAAGACATTTCGGTCATTTGCCCCCTAACAGTATTAAAACCCGCCATAACAATATTCACTAGCCTACCTTTTCAAGCATTATGACCGAATTGACTTAATTTTTTTCGGTCGTTTCAAACACATTTCGGTCTATGACCGGAAAATGATCGAAAAAATAAATCCAACTACCATTATATGGTCTGCTTCTGCTGTAGTTTCGCTCTTCCATGTGTTTGGTGTGTCTCAAACATGAGGTCCACCCTCAGCAACATTTCTGCTGAAAACATGTCTCAAACATGAGGTTCACCCTCAGTAACATTTCTGCTGATTACATATCATTTCTGCTGAAAACATGCGGGTTAAGCAACGTACTGGTATAAGACACATTTATATACATAGACAAAATCTTCCAAAACTCGAAGTCAGGTATTTTTGAGCAGGTCTAAGACATAGAAACAGAAAAAGTACTCCCAGTCAGATACTTTGAGCAGGTCGATGACATAGAAACAGAAACCGCTATTTCTATTTCTATGTGCAATGTTCAGCCAATCACGAATGACACTACCGCGACGGTATTTTGAAAGAGCAAAATTTGAACTCTGGGTTATTTTTTCAAAGGGGTGTGATATGTCACATTCCGCACTCAAGGGGAAGCTGATTGAACCGTCGATAAGTTAGAGGTGCCCGCTCAGCAACCTCCCTAGGGATGCTAGAATGCTAACACGATTTTTAAAAATACCCGTCACTAAACAGTACTAGAACTGCTTTCAGTGCTGTACAACAGCGACGTTTCTACTGTAGAAACCATTGCAAGACACCTATCCATTTATTTTATCTTGTGTTTTCAATTTTCATCTAGCCTTTCCAGAAATTTCAACGGTGTGGGGAAAACAGACAGTAAACAAAGTTAACCTATATTTGTCATCTAACTAAAAGTAGACAGTCAGTTTCTTCAGCGATTTTTTGCGTTCACCGGTTATAAATAAGTTTGAAACAGGCAAAAAACCTTGAAGAACACTAGCCTAATCTGTGCTGGAATAGACATTATAACGCGATGCCACAAGTCATTGCTGATATTGATCGAAAATTCTCACACTGACACGCTCAACGGTTTTTGTTTCGAACATCTTCACAGCAGAGATGAGCATTGGACTGGACTTGGATCGGACTGGATCCGGACTATGACAACTTTTGTTGATTTTGGATTGGATCCGGACTGTAACATGCTTCATAACTTTAGGATCAGCACCGGATTTGGACTGAGTTGATGGAAATGAATTCCGTAATTTTTTTCATTAAAAACTTGCATTTTATTAACTTTTTGGACTTTATTTGGACTTGGATTTTAAATTTCTTATACTTTTTTGGACCATGGTTGGACTTGGATTGAGTTAAAAAAATTCAGGACTGGATCTGGACCGCAAAATATGACAGTCCGCTCATCTCTGCTTCACAGTTCTCTGCAATTTGGCACCTCAGGACAATGGCTCACTTCTCTCTCAGATATAAGCAACGCAGACATTGTCATTCTCTTCGTCGCTAAAAAATTCACTTCTTGTAAAAAATGGCTGTTTCTACAAGAGGCTCTTTCAATAACCCCGCCCAGATGACTTGCACAAAATGACAGCAAATTTTTTTCGTCATTTCAAATAGATTACTCACAGCATTTTGCACAGCGATGGGCAATCTAGGAAAATCAGGTCATCACGGTTTGCCCACGATTAATTTTATGCTCACAGGCTAGTGGCTGTGGGAATGTGTAACCAAGTCATGTCGATTTGATTGTGCGCAGATGTGATTGGGAAGCTACTACGGAAAGTACCATGCAGGCAACGTAAATTCCGAACTCCAGTGATGCCTTGTGGCTCTCAACCATTTGCCTTGAGAGGGAAGCAAAGATGTTAGTCCAGGGGTCTCCAAACTTTTTTGTCCAAGGGCCACATAAGCTATTACACAACAGTTCGAGGGCCGGACATCTTGCGTAATTTGATTGCTTCAGGATATGTTAAATTATATATGTTGAATTCT
>Ga0210059_1013818_pt1 | contig 12023 bp, 5 predicted proteins | sample Ectturendosymbi2_FD_188042 | JGI IMG/M metagenome (GOLD analysis project Ga0210059, IMG submission 188042) | Ecteinascidia turbinata endosymbiont from Florida, USA - Sample 2 (SPAdes) (version 2) | ecosystem: Host-associated > Tunicates > Ascidians > Unclassified | place: Key West, Florida... | reverse complement strand
TTCTTGACATATTATTTCTGATTTGAGGACAAACAGTTGTAGATTATAAAATGTTATCTTTTCACCTTTCAATAAATGTAATCATCATTGTGGTATCATTTAAAATCCTGGATTTGTGCCCAATCGCTTTGTTTCAACAATTGTGAAACACCCTGTAGTGCTGTCCACATGTCAGAAGAAAGTGTGCACAAAATTTGCATGATTTGTTGCTACAATGGATTGAATGAGATTTGTATTGACCTATCTCCACTGGTACAAAGGCATTGCTTTAAACTTAAACCGTTGCTTTCATTTCTAAAGGGGCAAAGTATCAAAAAAGCAAAGCAGCATGGACAATAGGTACAGTTACTGTCACCCACAATCCCACAACAAAAACATTAGCAGTGGAATAAACAACAATAGACTTGAATTTGCTTTTTAAAGACAGCAAAACATCTGATGATCAGTTTGCAAAATTTGTGATGTTTTCCTTTTCACCGGCAGTGGCAACAATGAGTACAAAACCGACAAGTTGCAACTGCACTCTTTCCAGCAGGCTGTCACTACCCGCCAGGTCGACCGGGCTAGGTACAACAGTCACATATGACTGACGAAACAACGGAATAAATTTTCTGATGAATCGGCCAATCGTAGAATTTACCGTAATTCCCACGCGGCAGGGAGGTAGCTACCCGATGGATGTTGTGGATACATCCAACGGCGCCGGAGCGACAAAATTTAATACAGTAGAATCAACTTTTAATAAATTCACGGATAAAATCAAACCAGCCGCACATCCAAAACAGGCAGGGACGGGGGTGGATGTATAAAGCGGATCCTAGTGTAGCACTTTTGTTGTAGAATGCTACTCACTCCGTGACATCATACTGTAGATAGAATGTCAGCGATCCTAACTTTATGGCACAATGCGTTGTACTGTTAACGATATTTGCTTTCCTTAATTTTTCACTATCGGTGAAACGTTTAAACCTGACAGTCATCAAACAAATGACATCAATCTAATGGATGGGGAAAAAAGAGATGGAGAGAAATTTTTTCTGAGTACAACTGATGTCATTGTGTTTTTAAGCAAAAAAAACTCCCTTATCGTGAAGACTCTCACTCAAGCAACAAGGGAAATTTTCTTGAAACTTTGAAACTCCCCCAAATAATCCTGTCATAAACGAACATCTTTGTAGTGATCCAACTTTCGAATATGGGCATGACAACGTGTCTTTCTCCGACTATCCAAAATAAATTAATTGAGATTCTTAGAAAAAATGTTGAACATCTCATTCTAGAAGAGGTAAAGGATGCAAAGTATTTTTTCTATTTTAGTACACAGGCACAGCGCTCCTCACTGTCTCATACTCACCGATTGGCTTTTGTTGTTAGATACGTACAAGTTGACAGCAGTGAAGTAAAAAAGTCTTTCCTGGATTTCTATTCACTGTACAGGAAAAAAACATAAGAAATAGCTACGTCTATTCTAAATGAGCTTCAAGAAAATGGCTTGGACATAATGATGCACGCAGATGTCAAGCGTATGACAATGCTTCCGTAATGGCAAGAATCCATTTGGGAGTACAGCGCAGAGTAAAAGAGATTAAATTAAAAGTATTATTCACCCCACGTGGAAATCACTGACTTGACCTCACTGATGTACATGTACCTGCAGTGGAATCGTCTGATTTTTCCGAAACATTTTTTTTTCTGTATTCCTTTTTCTCCGCTTCTACTCACAAATGAGGATTCCACGTATAAGCATGAGTCTAATGTGGTAAAAAGAGTTATTAAAACACGATGGAGTTCATACCACGAAGCCCTGAAAGAGCTTCATCACGGTAAGCGAGCTTTGCGCACAAAAAAAGTACAGTATTGATCACAAAGTCACGTTCGTGGATTGTTGGATGCGACTCACATTTTTTTTGCATTTTTCGAATGAACTTCTGAGAGAATCTTATAATGCCAAGAAATATTTGCAGCCGCAACGTTTGCTAATGGAGATTTGTGCCAACAAAATGAAAACATTTGATTTTTTGTGATGAATGAACGCGATGCTCTGGTTAAGCGATGCACTGACAACGCCCTCAGGATTTGCAAAGTGCAAGAAATCCCGGTTGAGGATCGACGAGTCTGAAAAGAAAACCTGGCGAACTTGCGGAAGACGAAGGTCTTTTTACTACGAAAGAAACCAAGCGATGTATGCTGAAAGCTGTGGGCCGATTTCGGAGTGAAGCAGAAAAGATATGCAGTGAAATTAGTCTGTTAACTGAAACATTTGGCGTTTAATTTCCATGCATTGTCACTAAGTGGAAGACGTGAGAGACAGATATGAACAAAGTATGCACATGTATGCGAATGACGTTTATCTTTCTGTGTTATCAGTAGAAGTCACTAGGTTCAGTCGGCTGGTACACACACAGCAGCGGTACCACATTTCAAAGCGATACTACAGCGCTGGATCTGCTTCAGTGGTAAACAAAATGACGTTTATGTTTTTCATAAACGCGTTTGATTTTGTTTCTGAAGCTTCATGACACTCTATTGCAAGCTGGGAGAGTTTTTTAAGTAGTTGAATCGTAATTAAGATTTACTTCGTCATGAATCCTTTCCATTGAATGCAATTTCGTCAAGTAACTATCTTTTGCAGATATGTTGAAGTTAGCTTTAGTGAAAGCCAGACGAGCCGATCTTTGAAATTTTGATGAGATTTGAACGATCAAACAGTAAATTTGAAACTGATGATAGGTGTACGCTACACTTGGCGAATTGGTATTTTCTGTATTGTGATGAACCTTCAAAATAAAGTAATGTTAGTGTTGAGGAGTGGTGCTGTTAAAGGGGGTGGCATTTCGCACTGAAAATTGGAGGGCAGCAGTTTGCTGTGCTAGTGTCCTACGCCACCACCACACGGTAGTGCTGACTAATTGCTAAAGTACGAGAAAAATTATACAATCTCTTTATTGCCAGTAGTGGTCGAATCCAAATGTTGAGCAAGGCTGCAGAGCGAAAAGATGTCTGTAAGCGGCAAAGTAAGTGTGGTCAAAGAGCAAGACCCTGCAAAAAATCTTTGCATCTAAATTTAACATACCGCAATTGGCAGTTTTGCCAATATGTAAGAGGAATGAAAAGCTCTTAGAAAATCATTTCCATCAAGGAAACACACGCCAGAGAAAGTTGCATTGCAAACAATCGCAATACTCTTTGCGCCCGAGTTAACCGATAGATATCCCCCAACACTGCGTCTGTTCACAATTAAACTTTGTTCCAGAGCAAATGACTTAAATCAAAGATTACCTAATGGACGTCACGACGTCCCGATACGTCGCTTTGAGATTGCAAGGGCGTCGCAAGCTTAAATCCACCTTCACAATCAAGATTTTGGGATTTTAGAAAAATCTGTTCAAACCCAATCGATGTACGTGCAAATGACTCTGCAAGAGGTTACAAAAATATCGTGTGAGTCAATGACGTAGCAATTGCGAAATCGACTTCAGCATTGAAGTATGAGAAAATTAGGAACAAAATTCATTTTGTTTAGGTCAGGTGAGCTTTAGGCTAGTGGTTGACAACTGACTGGTGGAACTATGTGGGTGCGTCATTACTCTGACACCACAGCCTTGGAAGTATTACCAAGGAAGCGGGGAAGATAGGAGCAAAGTCAGTTCGAATTGCAAAAGCTGGTTAGGCTGAAAAACGCAATAATTTGAAACTTGTTTTGAAGCGCTGCTGTGTCTGGGCATCGAACAACAAAAGCAGGAAGACCGGTTAATACAATCCGTTTTGTTCAAGAAAAACTCTCAGTGACTGACTTCTGACTATTTTAGTAAAGATGCAACTTGTAATTTCAAAAAAGCTTTTTTGACCTCCAAGGATATGCTTCAGGGTAAGAGAGGAAAAATAAACAAAAATAACATTTCTGCACATGGAGAATTTGTCTGGAGTATTTGACATGAAGATAAGAACAAACCTGTATAGCAGAGCTTCCCAAACTATGGCTCGCGAAATGTAATTTTTGGGTCGTGAAGCAAATCGGCTTGACAAATCAGATATAAAAGTTTTTGTAAACTTTACAAGAAAGCTAAAAGTAGGCCTGCAGTGAATCTATTTCTACTGCATTTTTAGTAGCAATACCGTGTTTCATGCTGTCAGATATTTACTACCATGTCTGCCTGAACTATCAAATAATACTAATCAACGCAGCACAAGTTGTGCGTTGTTACGTCACGACTGTTTTAGCGCACTGACCAATATTAAGCCTTGTTGTAGTCATTCCGATACGAGGGCACACATGTGTCTAAAACTATACGTCTAGTCTAGCGGTTATGCTAACTGCTTTGAGAGCACACTGAGTTGCTTTACTGTAGACAAAAGTTAAAAGCTTCATGCACAGTTTCAGAAGTACTTTGGAATTTGATTCAGAGAATTTGGATCCACCAACTATATAGAATTAAATTTTCAGGAGACCGCACACCTGCCATGCCCATGAGTTTGTGGGGTTATTAAACGACAAAAGTTTGCAACTGGAATGTTTAAAACAAGAGTTTGCAATTTTTGGATAAGAACAAGAAATTTCCGATGTAGCTATTCATAAACTCTTAGCTTTTACAAATGTATTTATGTGAAGAGGCATTCTCAAAATATGATCAAGTCAAAAAAACGATCCTTTTTAAAAAATGTTGAGAATGTCCTTCGTCCTCCGTTGTCTTGTATCAATCTACGAACGGATGATTTGTGTAAGAATCATCAAGTGCATCCATCTCATTGGTTGTGCTTGATAAAGAAGTTAACCTTTTTTCCGCTTTACTGTTTCCATTACGTGGTGATTTTAATACTATAGTTACTTTCGCCAATTGTGTGCACTTGTATGATTTCGCCATAGACAATAATGCCTCTTAAGAATTGTAATGGGACGTTTACACGTACCAATAACATCTAGTCCAGGGGTTCCCAACGTTTCTCTGAACATGGACCCTTCAGCATTTCGACAAAACGTGCATTTACACCCAAAATTTCTTATGAAAAAATGGTTGAGTATAATAACAAAATATATTGATTTTGCAATGGACATTTTAGATTTTTAGAACTATAAACATAGACTCCGTTTTTATGCCTCAGGTTAATTTGTTGCGGCTGTACAATAATGAACCCCTTGAGATAGGCAAATGTCCCCCTAGAGGTGCATGCACCACAGGTTGGGAACCCTGATTTAGGCTATCCATGAAGGGGGTCGCATAGAAAAGCATTTTTCATATTGGGTTCGCAAAACAAAGAAGTTTGAGAAGCGCTGCTGTAAAGGACTCAGGTATGGCCACAGGAAAGCGCTGTCATCTTGAGTCAAAAAGTAACCCTTAAAACTTTCAAATCAAAAAGTTAAACAACATTGATTGTATCCAAAACAGATTTAGAAAACTGCAAGACAAAAAATTTAAGCTGCGAAACTTTGCAACATACACTAACTTTTTGCAAGAAAGGGGATGCAGATAAAGACCTACCTAGATTTTTTCAACGCTTCTGCGATCGATGAACTTTTTAGATTTTCTTGTCTGATCTTGTCAGGATTAAAAAGCTTGCCAGCCTCATCCACCATAGACAACAGCTCCTGCAACAAGCATTAGGCTCTGTCACAATCAGTTGCAGTGCAAAGTCGTACAGCAACACAACCCCATAGTATCAATTCCGACGTATTTTCAAAAGTGACCTTGAAACACCATGACGATGTTTTTATGCTCCTGCCATGAAAGTTCACACAAAACACGTGACGGGTTGATACGCAAAGTGTGAGAGTCCGTCAGGCAAAAACTACATTATCAGCAAAGACCACAGAACTGTGTAGCTACAATGAGTACGATATAAAAAATTTTGTAGCACGCTTGTACTTTTTTGCTGTTCTTTTTAATTCTGATGACGGCAGACCGAAGCCTGAATCGTGATTCTTGCCGGGGCAATTGAGGCGAACACTCTTGCCCAAGGAGCGCTACGGCAATTCACTCAGTGGCTGTGGATCGAACACCCAACCTTCCAATTGAGAGGCGGACACTACCACTGAACTATTGCTGGCCCGTGTATTTGTATTTCAAAAGCAGTGGGGCATGACATACTTTTCTGCGAAAGAACGTTTCGTTAATACACGCTTGAATTCAAAAACCTTTTGTCTCAAACCTGCATGAACCTAAAAGATTTTTTTTATAATGACAGTAAAGACCATTTAATACTTTAAAATCTTGACATCTTCTAAACCGCAATCAAACCGGAAAATGAGGAAAAATTGTACAGCTCTGTCAGGCTTGGTAGACAAATGCTTCACCGCAGAAATACCACCCTAAAAAGTTTTACTATTTCCCATGATACTTATTTTTCTTCATTTTTAACAAGACGAATCTTTCCTTGTTGACGGTTGTCGAGGAAAAGTCGGAAATTCTTTCGATGCGTTGCTACACGGGGTTGCACACAAATTTATTATATTTCATTTTGACGTGGGATGAAGTTATAATAAAAGATTGCAATGCGTGTATGAACGTGGGCTCTGCAAACCAGTCGCATTGAAAATTGTTCCCGTATATTAAAGCAAGTGTTCGAAACTTCATTAGAATAAAAATTTTATAGTACCTTGTTATAAATTCACCCAAATTAACATATTGAGCTTTATTATTGACAAACTTAGCACAAGAACATCAGTCATCAGTATTTGAAGTTCCTGAAAACAAGTGTTCATTTGAACTACCAAAAGTGAGAAAGGTGTGCCTACAAAAAACGTACCAAGGAAAGTTGCTGTACATCACCACAACGTGCAAATTCTGACGCTACAAAATGATTATCATTAAATGTCCAGCAGTGAAGTGTTGAAAAAACGAAATAACAGTGCTGTTTCGTGGTATCGCTATCGTTAATTGAGAAAGGAAATCGATACAAGCAGGAAAACATCTTTGCAAGCCCCTGCTGGGTTAGGCCAAGTAGTTGTTGCAACATGAAATTGATGTAGTTTGTCAATACCTTCCGGTTGTTTTTTCGTTGACAAGATAAATCTAAATAAGTAGGCTTGAGTTGTGACCTAGAGCAGTGCTCCGCAACCGGTGTGCCGCGGAATAATTTCAGAAAATATGAGCATTACAGTTCGCTAACTCAAATCCTAGCGAGACCTCCTCTGTGGATTTATGTGATTTTTGTGAAGTCAGAGTTGAAGTTTTCACAAACACACGGTAGGCCTGGTGTACAGCAGGCGAAGGTAGATGTTTTTCTGCGTTACTGAAAAGTCAAAATCCAGTCATTTAATTTACGCACTCCTGTTTACATTGAGAAGTCAGGCCAGTAGTTAGGTAATAAAGTTTGGGAGGCAAAATACATTTCAGGGGGAATAATTTTTTATTGTATGTTAGAAACATATTTTTCTGGACACATTAACATCTAGGAAGGCTATTGCCCGTGGCTAAGGTCCTGAGGGAAGCTCTGATGATCAAAGTTTTACCAAAGGAATTGTCTGAAACGATGAACGACTGTATCCACATTGTCAACTTTGTTGAAGCAAGAGCCTTGAATTCACGAATTTTTTCGTTGCTATGAGAAGAAATGGGATCAGAACATCAATCACTGCTGTTTCATACGTCTGTGCGTTGGGTTTCGGGGGGCAAAGTTCTCGCAAGACTCTTCGAGCATGAAACAAGTCTGTTCGTATAAAGTCAGAACTCAGCACAACCATCATTTGTATAAACATCTTAAAAATGGTCGTTGGATTGTTCAACTTGCACATATGACCGACATCTTTTAAAACTTGAATGAACTCAACATTAAAATGCAAGGCAAAACTGAAAATATACAGACATGTTCTGACAAGTCAAAAGGTTTTAAACAAAAAATAGTACTCTGAAAAACTGAGTTAACACGGGGATCATTGGAAATGTTTCCAAGAAGCAATCAAAATAGAACTATTGATAAAGAATTTGTTGGATTTTGCCCCAGAACACTTAACTTTGTTGCATCAGATATATGTCCATTACTTTTTCACAATTACTGTGGAACAATATGGTTGGATCCGAAATCCTTCTACGGCTATTGTTGAAATGTCAACGCAAGAATTATCCTTGCCTGTTAGGAAAAACATCCTTGAACTACGAAATCACAGCACTCCGAGATTAAAATTCAGCGATGTTCCACATCATCATTTTTTTATTTGTATTGAATTGTCATACTGTGAAAGCAAATTTTGAAAGTGTCTATTGAAATTCTTCTAAAGTTTTGCTCTAAATGCTTGTGTGAACAAAGTCTCTCAGCTTTGTTACTGATCAAAAATGACAAATGCTCCATGCTTATGAGAAGTTGATGGAGAACCTCGAGTTGCTCTTTCAAATTTTGAGCCTAATGTACAGCGATTGGTCATTAAAACAAGCGCAAATAACTCAAAATAAGCCATGAAGTGCATTGTTTACATTAGTAGTCCAGTTGTTGTTAATGTGCCGTGAATGAAAAAAGGTTGTGGAGCACTGGCCTAGAGCAGCCTTGGCTACAAGTCTGGAAGATGTTATCCAAATGTATACCGATTAACAAAGATTTTCACAAGGTCATGTTTTGTTCATTGCATATCCAAACCTTCTGAAACCTTCAATGCAATGATCTTAAGGTAAAGTTAGCAAGCAACATAACAATAAAGTGCACAATGTAGGCAGAAACGCTGCCAACAGCGATAAGCTGCAAAACAATTATGCAGAAACAACGACTCAAAGATCAGGCAATTAAATTATAGACAATCTTACGAAACTAAACTGTAACAGCATCGTCGCAACAAGAAGTCTTTTATGTAACTGACGTACGATTTATTACAAAAATGACAAATTGCGGTAACTGTGCCATAATGACTGAAAACATAGACAATTTCTAAGCCAAAGCACCCGAACCCGATGCCGGTACATCAGTACTTCAATGCAAAATGACTTTGCTTCAACAACTACGGGGCACAAAGTGCTTTCAAATTTATGTTTCGACTTTACTCAGATGTAAAAGCTACACGTCCACAACAATTACGAGAGGTTATTTCAAGCCATAAAATAGCGACCGAAAGAACTCATAGTTTGCTGAAAACATAGTTCCATTGCAACACACCAAGTACGAGTAAACTGAAGACAAACATACATAAAACGTCAGGTTCTAACAAGCTCATATCAGCAAAAAAGTTACTTTTTTAAGTGAAGAACTCAGCTGTAGCAACTCAGATAGAAAAGGATCAGCACATCGCTGAACAAGCTGATCGAACTTGAAATCATCTTGTCCGCTCTGCAATTGTGAAAAATAAGTAAGAATATCCCTAAAAACATGGAATAGTTGTCGAACTCATTACACATGGATACAGAAGTTCCCAAAAAATAATAGCTATGTTAAAAACTAGGCATAACATAAAAAAATCCACAATACAACACAAAAAGATCAACAACAGCGTGGAATGCACTCCTTACGAGATTGCTAGTGCTCAGTTTTTCCAAATGTTGCAATAGGGATATTGCTCTAGTTACATCAACTTGGGTACCACTGATGATCAGCGTTTCATTCTTCTGTTGCTTGACAACGACTGAGCACGAGTACTCGATCCAGTTCAACCAGAACTTCTATGAAGTACAAAATATCATCGAACGTGAATAAATGGGCTTTTCCGTTTCAAGTACACCGCTTGCAGGTCGCTTCTACGTTTTGTGTCAGCAGCAATAATCATCAGGACCCAGCAATATTTTATTTTCTTGTAAGAGCAAGTATTTTTTACTTTGCCTGCCTAGTTTCTCCAGCGTGTACGTCCAATGACACAATAAAATGTTAGGACCTATGCTACGCACTATCGAGCCGGCAATTAAGATCACAATTGATAGTATCATTATTTTCGACCTTCTAACTAGATTCGAGCACGATAGCAGATGGACAACAGGCTGAATAAAGCAGCATAACTTGTTTTTTCAGCAAACGAGTAGTCAAGGACGTGGCTGTTGAACCTTCACTAAATCTTACAATCATCTGTTTTTCACTGATCTAAGCCAGTGGTGCTTTTATCGCTGCCTCTTAAATCTTCATTATGTTGGCAGTGAGTTTGGTTTCACTGGGTTTCAACCCATGCTAACATGCTCCTGCACCAGTGTTACTTTCGGGGATCATCACTATCAGGTTATTTTCACTTTTTGCTCCACAAAACAGATCTTCGTTGGGACCCATCCTGACATACATTTAGAAGTAGCACAAGTTTCATAATCTTCTGTCATGGCTGAAAAATGTAATATATTCTAGAATCTGGATAATTACAAACAGTTTCACGATTTTCAGTGTTGCAGTATCACTAAACAGACAGCACAAACATAGATGTCACATCTATCCAGGAGCTTATTTTATATTGCATTTTTCATAACTTTGCTGTAAAATACTGCTTTTTTCATGCTCATGAGCTGAAATATTAACAATTATTAAGAACAGTGTACTAGGCTAGAATCCAAGTCTTTTGATTAGCTTTCCAGCATTGCTGGTTTAAAAGTTAGGGCCTAAAAACAACGAAATACATAATTAATCCCCTAATTAGATAATTAATTTTGTTTTTTTTAGGCCATAGCTTTTGAACCATATACGCTAGAAAGGCAATCAAGGGCTCAAAAGACTCAGATTCTAGCCTAGTTTACAATATAAACTCAAGTCAAGTCAAAACTATTCCATCTAGCAGTTGAGGCCCAGGGCCAACTAACCTGAGCCAAAATGGCTCAAAATCTATCTCACTTATGGCGCCACCCACAACAAAACGGATTCCAAAACCAGGGTTTTTATACGGAAAATGTTAGGTAACCGACCCGCAGGGACCCAATTTCTCCAATTTTAGGGACCTGATTTTCTCTGATTCTAGGGGCCCAATGATAATTTTCTGATTCTAGAGACCCGATTTTCAATTCTAAGGACCCGAACCAGGTTCCTAAAACACCTTAAAAAATCTGCCAAAACCTAAAAATTTTTTTAATTACAAACTAGAGGACTTGCCACATCTTTTGAGGGTTTGAACAGCTTCTAACACAATCGACTGGCGAGATATGGAGTTGCAAAGTGGCATGGAGATAACTGCTAATGTGGGAGCACAAAGTACAATATATTTGTACACAGGCAGCAAACAGGCTAATTTAGTGGGTGTGCTATACCACATTCTACCATTATGCAACTTTTGATAGAAAACTAGTGATATCAGGCTTTGTTGCACCATCATTTCAAAGTTGGCAATCGCTTATGCAAAGTTTGGATTCAAGTAAGAATTTACTTTCACTTGCCATCTGAATATGGTGTCATCTAATCATCAAACCACAGTATGGGCTAAAATTGATAAAAATTTGCATGGGTAGTTATCACAACAGTAGCCAATAGCTTGTTGGATAAACAAACCAAATTGCACACATGCCCACTACAGGTCATAATTATCATCAGTTTTGTTGAAACCTTATACTACCACCAATATAAGACAATATATTAACTGTCAGCAAAAACAGACTACATTCAAGTAACAAACTGACTAAGCATTTTAGATTACAAGGCTTGAAAGCTGTTTATATAAATGTTAACAATACTAGTACTGTAGTCAAATCCAAAGTGGCCCCTTCAGCTACATACTGCTTGTTACACACATACGATATTTGAAACTAAATTACAGTTATCAGATCGCTATTTATAATAAGATGAAGAAAAGCGGTGCATTATGCAACAGCTGCAGTTTTTGAAAATTGCCTATATTTTCTCTATCCAACACTCAGGCATTCATCTTAAAACAAAATTTGCACCAAAAAATTGAAGCTACAGTACTACCTGCAATCCAACAAGAACACAAGTTGGAAGATTATGTAGCCACAGATTATCTTCACAATCTGGATTGCACACTGCTTTCACATAAGCCTGTAAAGCAAACAATTTTTTTCTGGTATTTAGTCCTTCTTCTGGACACAGCAGCAACATTGCATCAAAGTCAAATCTAAAATCATTAAAATTAAATGCATCTGTAATAAACTGTGCTACAACTAACAAAAAGCAACAATCACATCCTAAAAAGG
>Ga0210059_1013817_pt1 | contig 12025 bp, 7 predicted proteins | sample Ectturendosymbi2_FD_188042 | JGI IMG/M metagenome (GOLD analysis project Ga0210059, IMG submission 188042) | Ecteinascidia turbinata endosymbiont from Florida, USA - Sample 2 (SPAdes) (version 2) | ecosystem: Host-associated > Tunicates > Ascidians > Unclassified | place: Key West, Florida... | reverse complement strand
ACGCAAAATAGGTTGTTTCAAGTCTTTCACAGTCAAATGTGCGCATAAATGCAACTTACAGCGCATAAATGCAACTTTCGCTGAAAATAAATGCAACTTTCTCGCTTTGTTACTGCAACAAAAACTTGCCCTACTTATTATGTGAGCAACACCATAGTAAGGACACAAAGGGTTGATTGATTTACATCATCTTATTTAAATCAGTGATTTAAATCAAGCAATAAATATCATGATTTAAATCAAACAATAAAATAAAAAAAAGTATGTCATTTTAGAGATTTTTGTGATGTGTATGACACATTCAATTAGCATTCTAATAGGTTTTCACATAGCCTGTACAGTATTAGTGTAGAAGGCAAAGAGTTCTTATGACGACACATGTCAAAACCACTTAAAGTTTTATCAATCATAGAAACTGTGAGGTCACAGATTCTATGTTATTTAACTGCAAAAATTACATGTGGACTGAAATCACTAACCCTTGCAGATTCAGAAGCCATAACTGTTAGAATGCCACAAGTTTGAAAGTGAGGATTGGCATAAAGTGAAAGTTGCATTTAAATTCCATGAAATATGAAGGCTGTTGACTATTAACATAGTCATAGAACATATTTTTGATTTATGAAACAGATATATTATCATCATAGGTTTAACATTTGATGTGTGTATGTCATGAGTGTCAACAAAATTACTAACTGGCAGTTGCAGTATTGGCATTTCAATAAATATTTCATTTTGTACACCGGTACTCGTTTTATATGAACTTATTTGTATTATATAAGGGATATTGCATAAGCGCAAAATATTTGAATGAATGTTCAGCTATTTCTAGTCAGGATTGATTGATTTAAATCATTTCATTTAATCAGTGACAAAATCAAAAAAATTCAGCAAAAAATCACATGCAGTTTTGAAGCTTTGTGCGATTTGTATGGCACATTAGTTATATTTCGTTTTGTACACCGGTACTGGTGCTATGCATTGATTTGCTTTAATTGTGGTGAATAAGTGCAAAGTAAGTTTGAATGAAAGTTCTGCTGAATTCTATTTCTAGTTGTACAAGAAAAAACAAAGCACAAAAAATTTATATTAAAACAAACTTTTTAAAACTCAAAATTACTACTTGTTAGGTGGCCATCCTCTACACATTAAATTTAAAAAATCATAAAAATTAAAAAAATCTGATTTAAATCAAAAAATCCGATTTAGATTAAAAAAACTGATTAAAAAAATCATGATTTTTATCAACCCTGAGGACACAGATATCGCTAATTTACAAATATGATTACATTAGGCTCAAATACACATGTTTAATACATATATTATATTCATAAACCCTGACGTAGCAAACAAAGCATAAGTCAGTAAGTTTGCTTTTAGTGTCCATAGCACATATACATTCAACATAGTGATATGATCACACATCTTCAGAGCTTTATCTTCAGATTACACTGGTTCTGTCACAAAATTTCTGCAAGTGGTCATGACACAGCAGACAGTGATGACTGCTTGAGACATGATTTTTCAAGAAAACTTTGTCAAAATCTGCTTAAAAAAAGAACAGGTTACATACAAAAAAATGTATTCAAACTTACTTGCAACAGTTGATAAAAGTCCTTTATTTCAGAAGTGATGTAGCTTGACTCAACATATAGTTATGGCTTAGCTAAAGCACTATTTATGCTAGTTCCTAAATGCATTGTAAACAACTAAAACAAGTGTACCAAACTAAAACAAGAATATAAAGTATGTCAACTGACCCATAAAAATCAGATTTCACCAATTATATTGTCAATGAATCAGAATAAGGCATTGTTTTTCAAGCAAACTTGTTTTGACAAAAAACAACCAGCCACATATTAAATTACAACTTATGGATGTCAACAAAAACAAATTAAAACATACAGCGAAAGAATCCTATATTTACAAGAAAAATAGGCAATGATAGAAGACCATGGAAAATGTGACAGAAACTAGCACACTACATAGTAACAGCAAAATTGTTTCACCATCAATGTTCAGCACACAAGTATGACTGAATTATTCTTTAAAATGATATGAAACAAGATGGCAACTTGGTCAAGTGGGAATGTTATGCCTGCAACTAAAACCAAAGACTACCTTGACAATCCAAGTTTTTTCAAATCTTAATAATGTAGTTTGGGATATTACATATTCCTTAAGATAGCTGCAAATGTCTTAAAACATAGTATCCCAACAATTTTATTATGTTGGACATTTTTGGTTTAGGGGAAAGGGTATACATGTCTTCGCAAGTACTTATGAATAAACACAACCAAATACTAAGTCGATATTTTGCCAGCTCTGCTTGAAACTTTATGTCAAAAAGTAAATCTAATTTTACCTTTGATAAACACCTAAAACTTGAGAACATCTTGCTTTTATTCAGAGGTGCACAACCTTTTTGCTTTTAAACGTTATGTCAGCCACATTAAGTTTATTTTCGTGAATTATGGCTGCCAGTGAATTCGAGATATTTTGCTTTTTTGCATTGCTTTTTTTCTGCTTCAATACACTGAGCCCAGCCTACTTCCACACGTTTGTTTAGCTGTCTTTCTACTTAAGAATCCTCGTACAGTAGACAAAAACATTTCTTAAAGCATAGCTGCCAAAACACATTTTTAAATTACATGTGCACAGCTGCAGGTTGTGCACCCCTGCTTTAGGCCTAGGGAGACTGTTTCTGCTTTTATTTTTATGGTGCCCAGTATATGAGTATGTCCAACTGGCATCCAACAGAGTCTAATCATTTAATGTTTTGCTGACCTTAAAACTTTATTCATGACAGGGAAACTGTAAACTACAATAAAAGAAGGCATATACAGGTTTAAGGGCTTTCGTTGTTTTCAAAAAGCCTTTTTTTTTCATAAGAGATAGTACAATCGTCTTCATTATTGCAGCTATGCACATGCACTAAAAGTCATTCAAAGCACTGTAAAAGCAACTGAGTTCCATGACCCAAGAGTTAATTACATTATAATATATAAATCACCACTGTAAAACTAAACCGGGCTATTATGACATAAAATGCATTTATTATCTATCATTACTTTAGCTTAACAGCAAATTAATTAGAACACCTAAAACCATATTTTCTGTGAATGAAATCACAATAAATTTACCTTTACATTTAAAACCAAATCATTTACACATTTGTTTGACTAGATTGATTCATTTTATTAAAATTATGTCAAGCATTTTTGTTTTTAAAATTTCTTCTCTTTTAGATGAAAGCATTTTTCCTAGCGGTTATGGAGTGCATACCAGGAATGTCATTGGATATCTGCTAGACACAGATTGTGAACTTCATATACATTGAACTGTTCTTATTACAGAAAGCCAAATTTTAAATTTTGTCACCCTTCTTATAATAGCATGCTGTCAGCAACTTCAAAAAAATAAATGTGTCTGAATGAGATAAAAAGGCAGAGGTGATAGTTCAAAATAAGGGCATAAGTCAATAAATTTTTAAGTAGTACTAATTTGAAAAAATTGAATCAAGACTGTTTGACCTGAAGTAACTTCTCCCATTTCAATAAAAATCACAACTGTGAAATTAGTTTACTTTAGCAACTGCTGTTTATGAGGGACCTAATATTTTTGCAACAAGTGCAACCTTTGACAACCAAGAATACAGGTGTACTTATTACACACAATTACTGATCTGATCAACATTGATACAAGTAATTTTAAAGCCAACCGCATACTGATGCAATGATACTTATCTGTGTATTTTGTGACACATTGAAATGCTGTCAAATAAATTTGCAACAAAGCAGCTTACAGACATAGTAGGACCTGCGTAAGTAGGCAAGCATGCCTATCTGCTGTTATCAATTTAAAATTTTGACACATTGGTCAACACTTTTTATAGGAAACCTTGCACAGAAACCAAACAGTTACACACAACAGTTTTTATAATGAACACAATCCTTAAGAAGAAATTACCACTTCATCAATGTCCCCTATTGGAAATGTAAATATTTAAAATGAAAAAAGCATGGATGAGCAAGACAATGGATATTTTTCTGAGAGCTGGATAAAATCCCCATATTAAACGAATAATTGTTAACATGCACAGAACAAGTATTTTCTGGTAATACTCCTAAAATGTAGTCCACAAAAGAAGCAAAAAATCAAATAGAAGACTTTTTTGTCATAACCTTGCAATTCTTAACTCTGATATCAGAACCTATGCATGTATCTGTTCATAAGCAATTTGCACATAAACAAGCTAACAACCAAGGACCTGTGCCTAATATTTATCTCCTCTCCAGATATTTGTTCTATACTGATGACTTTTCTTGTAGTTTAAGCATTTCTTCAAGTGATTTTTGGCAACTTTTACAAACGTAAGTAAAACCACATGTTAAAGGCACTGAACTCCAAGTACACTTATGTGTTTCAAGTTTAACAAACATTGGATTCTTTTTTCCACTTTTTGCTGCATACACAAGACTGTCATTGAATTTTGTGCTAACATTTGAACCACACACAAAACATGGCACAATTTCTGGAAGAGGAATACGTGGTGCTACATTTTTAATAGTGTTTTTCTTGATAAATTCTTGCTGAATTTCATGCAGCTCTTGATCATACTGTGCTATGCAGTTAGTGCATACAAATGTGATGGAATCACAAATCACCTTCGCACCTTTAGCAGGTGTTGTGCTTAAAATATTAGGATAAAATGGTACACCAGCTCGCATTTGTTCGTATGATGGTTTGCAATGAACAGGGCATATAATGCATGTTTGACTCTCTGCTTCACCACATGAGTAGCATGTGTACTTTGAAGGCATACCATCTTCTGTATCAGAAACACCTTTACATTTCTGTTGCATAGCAGGTGGGGGAGAAATGCCATGAAAGTTTTCACAAAAATTTTCTTGCTTTTTAGAATGACTGGGATGATCCGATGAGAAGTCATCATCACTTTCATTTCTGTCAAATTCTTCATGTTCTTCACCAGTATCTTTGGAATGCTCATTCAATATTTCTTCTAGTTCAATCTGGGCATAAAAATGCACATATTTTATGTTTGACCATCAAAACAGAAATGAAATCCGAAAAAAAATTAATTAATTACATATATGTTTTTGAAATCTTTCACAAACATCTGCAAACAATGCCCTTACCAATTTATTCACAGCAATTTCTTGAACACTTTGTTGTTTCAGTATACAAAACCCATATAAAAGAGCTTTGATAATTTTGATAATCATACATTTGTTTGTTCAATAAAATATAAAACACTTATAAATTCCAAATGTTTTACTATGCAACAGAGATTCAACTCTTCTAACATTAATGCAAGTACATGTAACACTAACAAACCAATTACAAAATAATAACTATATGAAAACATGAGACCAAAATTTAAAAAAAACTAAAAACAGCATCTAACTTGCTCTGTAATTTCTAACACTAATTTATGCAAGATAACTTCTATCTCATGACATAATTTAATGTAAGAAAGTACCTGTGAAACAGGCTGGCGGATTTCACATCCACTTGGTCGCTTTAACCAATAAAGCCTTTTGCTAACGGGAGTTCTAGTAATTTCAAAGGATTCCCATTGTTGAGTTAAAAATGCATGACACACACGACATGACACAATTGACCAATCCTTGCGCATAGGTTCTGAACCTGGAGCAGGATCATGATATTCAAGAAAAGGAAAATATGGCTCCCCAGCTCTGGATCTTAGATTCCGGGAGTACAGTAAAACTGCATTCCGTTCATAAATTGCATTTCCACAAACAAAGCATATAGTCATGGAGCAATGTGGGAAGCTAGGTCTAAACATATTGATTTGTTTCTGCCACTTTAGAACTAATCTGTATAAAATAAGTTTGTGTAATACATTAGCAACATACATAGATCAGATGAAGAAAATAGTAAACTAAACCACAACTTTTCAATTAAAAGCAAATTTTTTAAATACTTTCTCTAACAGGATGTGTATCTTTACATATTTGGTAATTACAAGACAGATACTGACTTACGAACCAATACCGATTTTGCATGTATTGGATGGATACTAGCTACAGTCTTCTTCGCTTGAAATTTTGTATACAGTATTTACATATAAAAACTATGAAAAGAAGTCATGGGTTTAACAACTTAAGCCCTTGTTTGTGCTTCCATTGAAAGGTGCTTAATGAAACTGGCATATGGCATGAACAGGGCAAACTCTCAAAAACAGCCTGAAACCACATGGTACTTTAAGTATTATTAACTCACCATATACCCTTAGAAATTTGTTACAGCCCTTACTAAAATCGTTTCTGAAATTGGAGTGTTTATCACTTTTAATGCAAAGGTTAAAGAAAAACATAGGCTATGCAAGCAAAACCGAAACATCTGTTATAATAGGTACACTGTCTCTGCCATGGCCATATCTTCATGAATCTGAACACATCAATGACAAACTGGTTGGGACCCAGCAATTCCCTGCATAACTGCGCAAACCTAAACAGGTGGGCCAAAAACTAAGTGAATTGTGTCTATCACGCAGAACTGAAGGGTACTTGGCTTTGCTTTCATTTGTGTATTTTACTCAGAATCACATATTGGTTCATATAACAAGGGTGAAAAATATAACACAAAAATGCTTAGATGGAAACATGTTAACAATATTGAACAGCACCAGACTTTGACACAATGCACAAGTAAATAACAGCACACAGAAGAGTCACATACCAGGAGAAAACTGAAGACTTATAAAAAGCATTAAAATTTTAAAGTTAACATATAAACAATTAGAGGAAGTTCAAGTAACTTCACTCCACAAGTGAAAGAAGCAAAGAATCAATCACAAATTTTTAATAGGAAATCGATTTCACGAAACATTACGCATCGTCAGTCCTATCATCTTATTCAAACAGCAATTAGAGGAAGGTGAACATTTTGTACTAGTGCAGACACATTGTTTGCAATCAGAGCATCAAATACTTTTGGACATAATGCAGCAATTCACAGGTGTTATTATAGGTTATGTGCCAGCATTTAATACAAGATTGTGTACTTGTTTTGCAACTAGCCAGTATTCAATGGCTGCAAGTTAACATCATGCTATCAGACTTATTTTAGGGCACACAACAAAGCATTTTAACTATAGAGACGCACTGAGAAAATGAGCCTGTTTGCTAGACAATAAAGTGATTTCACTTGTTATTAAATATCAGCATAATCCTTAAGCAAGGCATGAGCCAATACATCAATATATTTGACCTGTACAGCAAACTCAACACTCGCATCATGTAGAGAACATCAGGTGTTACAAACCTGATTAACTGTAAAACAGTGGTTCTGAAACTTTTTTAAATATAATTTTGCACAATGGTCCCCTGGCAAATTTCTTGATGACTCGTGGTCCACTATCAAACTTAAAGCAAACAACACCAAAAGTGAATTTTCAGGCATAGATTTGTTGCATGTAGTAAGCATAGTTCAATGGGATTGTAGTACCTTCATCATGCAGTTCTTTTAATCCAGTGGTTCTCAACCTGGGGTTCATGAACTCCCAGGGATTCACGGGAATATTTCCAGGGGCACTTGGATGGCAGTTGAGTTTTATGTATTGCTATTTTTAATATCCTATACTAGAGGAAAATGCATGCTACTGCTGATTGAAAACTATCTGTAGATTTTGCCTTATCTTGCATTGTTGTGATGCAACAATGTGAAATCCACAGCTTTGCCAGCTAACCTGGGGGTTCGGGTTGATTGCTTTATGACTTAGGGGTACTTAGTGGGAAAAAGGTTGAGAATCCCTGTTTTAATCCATTGTTTGGCCACACTAGATCTCAAGACAGGTGCTGAGCACCCATGGACTTGTCTCATTATCCAGAACTGTTAGACCATGCACTCGTGGGGAGGTCGATGGATTGGACAATGGAGAACAACATGGTCAATGGCCTGTTGTTCTGTGGCACACCCAAAAAGTCGCAGAAGGGGCCATACCCTATTCGTGTAAGCAGTAGCAGAAACATCTGACACCAATGCGGATAAGCCAGCCCAACGCTGTTGTTCTTGGTAGAATCATTCTAGAAGGGTCGGTGCTGGTATAAGGGATGAAAGTATGGGGTCTTGTAGTGTTCTCCAACCACTCCACATTCCATCACTGCCCAGAGCACTGAACTTCTATAATTGTTGTCAGATGAACTTAACAAGTTGTTGTATGGCAGGTAAATCAAGCCGTGCATTCCCACTTGGTGGGCAGATAAGCACTGAGTGAAGCAGATGTCTAAGCTGAAAGACACGCCGTGCAATAGACAGTGTGGCTCTTTTGCGATGAAGCTTAGCAGGTTGGATGCCTGCAAGGTTAGGAAGATTTTATGATGGTGTAGGATGCAGGCATCCAGTCACAGTTCATAAAATGTCATTGACGACAGGGTCATTCTTAAGGTGTTGTAACTTGCTCTGTTTGTTGCTACCTGTGGTAAGGGTGAAGCTGCAATTGCCAACCAGCTCCATGACCATGCGGACCATGTGACTATCAGGTATCAATCACAGTAGTGTGCAAGTGAGGCTGCAATGCCATATATTGTAGGCTGCTGTGAGATTGACAAACACAGCTCTGGCCTTTTTAGCCAAAATACCAACTTGTTGTCTTGCATCAATAAGGCAACCTTACCTGCAGTCAACCTCCCATGTTGAAAGCCCCTTGTTTAAAATTCAAATGAAAGAAAGGTTGCTAGTGTTGCAATCGGAAAAGCCTGAGCGGCATGTGCATAAAGCTTCGCACTGTGGCAGTAAGCAACAATAGAGCTCACCCGACGAGATCACTCCATTATTGCTTGTTCGTGCCACATATATATATTGGTGTTCTTCACGCACATCTCGTTGGTGGTGAATCACACAATCAACGCAACACCAACAGAGAGGTTGCAACACCAGCCAAGATCGGTCTGTCACAAATGCTATCTTTGTGTAAAAACCTCACTTAACATTTTGTATGAAATCTCAAGAGTCCGAAAAATGTAGTTTGAAATTTCAACAGATATGGAATCTGCAAAGACGTCAGATATGTGTTCTACATTTTGTGGAAAGTTGTTTAAACTTAAGTTGAACAAAAGGTTGTTAGCTGAGATCTGTCTGTCGCAGATGCTATCTTTGCGTAAAAACCTCACTTATTTAAAGATGCCAAAAAGTGTAGTTCGAAATTTTAACAAATATGTAATCTGCATTAAATTACAAAGACAATGATATAAAATATGTTCGTACACTTTGTAGAGAGTTGTATAAATTTTGATTAAAAACAAGCTTTTTGCATACTTTTCAGCTAAACATTCTGCGCGATTTTGTTTTATTTCTAGGTTTTTTAGCATTGCAATGGGATTTTTTCAAGACTACAATTTTTGCACTATTAAAATATTAAATCCATTTGCTACAACAAAAGTTTCTCAGTTTTTGTTGATTTGGTATTAAAAATGTTAGTCTAAACTTTGCATCCTCTGAAAAGTGCAGCTGGGGATTTGGGGAAAATGCAGTTAACTTCACCTTGGTTTAGTTGATGAGTAGAGTATTTAATTTTAGTAAACATAATATTTCATTCATAATGTCATGACTTTTGACATATATCCACCTACCACACAAGCAAGATTGGCATCATAACATTGACACCATAATTCAGCTTTACGGAATTATGGATCTAGGAATTAAACTGAAGTTAATTTCTGTGAGAACCTGGAGGTGAGCATCACTCTGTTTGCCTTGGAAGCTTCATATTGTAGCAAGGTTGCTCCTCAAAAGTGCTAATCTGATCTTTGTTCTAAAGTAAATCATGAAGATGCATATGGTTCTTTGTGTTTTTCAACTATTTTTTCAGCTAGTCTTTTGTTGACTCTGGTGCCATCTCACCACTTGTGAAGACAAGAGGATTGAATGAAGGCATCTAAATGTCAATCACTCTTTGGTTGTACTTATCCTTCTCTTTTTGATGTTGTTAGTAGATCTGCAAACGGGACTTACCAGATTAAGAGTGTGAGGTAGCATGTGTGATCCTTATGTCAAAAAAGGTTTTCTCACAGATATTCCACAGCTCTCTCGCAGAAACATCCAACCTTGCATTTAGATTATTGAATTTTTCTTCAAATTCGTTTTCATTGATTGGCAGAAGTGTAGGTTTTATCTGAACATCTCTACAAGCCTTCAACTCAAGTACAGCCTGTGCACCAGTCACAAAAACCAGCATGCATAGATGTTATTTAATGAAAATCAATTTCGCCATATGGCATCTTCAGTTCAAGTAAATTAAAGGTAAAAGGAACGGAAGTATGCTTATTTTTGAAGATAAGTGGCTCAACAAAATCAACGCTTGCATTAACAAGCACAGATTTTTTTGCCTCGCATTAAATGATAGACTTTCCCTTGTTTAGATGTTGTTTTATCATCACTTTTGTTTTAGCCACACCATTTTTGCTTTTCTCCTCTCATTTATTGCTCTTTCCTTTCGCTTTGCTTTTTAACTTATATTGTCACTAGTTTGTAGTTAGTCTTGTCTTATCACAGCTAGTGTCTTTTACTACTTGTTTGTGTTTACCTTAACTACTTATTAATTTACGATACTGTCAACGCTAGCTCAATACGTTTTTCACATAACCATCGTCTTCGTTTCATAACAATCACTGCTTTGCGTACTTCCACTCATTTGGAAGTCATGTCTACACGACTATGCTCCGATTTCTGGTGCACGTTTTTTTATAGTGCTCGGATTGCAATGTTAAGTTTAGCTTCTACACGGACAATGATGGGCCAGGAGTTGCTAAGTACAAACTTTTCTTTTGTTTTGCTTCCAGGATTTGCAGTAACAAGCTATATGCATAATTACTTGATGCAACAAAAGAAAGGATTACACCTAACAATCCATTACTCATCTTCAGTGTAAACGGGCATCTACACTTTTTCCTTTCAAGGTTTACTTTTAGCTTTACTTAGGGATTTTGCTTTAGGTTCAGATTAAAGGTTTTAGATTTACAGTTTAAGGTTTTAAGGTTAAGTGATAAGGTTTTGCTTAATAGGGTGAATGCAGGTTTAGAGTTGCATAGTACATTAGCTTATTCAGTATTCTTCGGTCGACTGAATCATACTAGCATATTAATATGATAGTTCCCAATTATTACATTTTGTTATATTTCAGTTGATTTTATTGCTTTAAACAATAAGTTTGCATTTCTATATCAACCAACTTTCAATGCATTTAAACTATGAAATCCTAAGACTTAACCGCAACTAACGCACAACTACGCCCAGCTTAGTCATGTGACTACAAATCATTACTGTCATAACTGCACAATTTGGCTCGCATAGCCATAGTCGCAGGTGAGGTAGATTTCAGTTTTACTTTTGGAAGTGGCTACAGAACCATCCATGGATATTCTTTCAAAATTTATTACACCATACCGACTCGCATGATGCGGTTTGAATAAAGTGGTCAGTTTGTCACTCAACCAGTGGTATGGTATCCCAATACTCAATAGGCAATACGTAGTGGATGTGTTTAAGGTCTGCTGTGTCAATACTAGTTTTCAGTTCACCTCTCACCTTGGCACCTTACGTTTTCATAGTAGTGACTGGTTGCACATTTCAATTCATGGGGCCAGGTTTTTTAACTTTTTTCAAAACCTTCCAAACTTTTGGTTTAGGGGTTAGTGCTAGGTAATAGGTCAACATTAGGGTTGGGTTAACGTTACGATTAGATTAATGTTAGGTTTAGCTTAATGTTAGGTTAGCATTTGATTATTATCATCAAGGCTACAGTAAAGGTTAGGGTTCAGGTTTACCTTTGCATTTACTATATTTCTACCAAGCCTACTGCATTCTCCTAGTGCTAGTGTGTTACACCAACGTAAAGCCCGACTTTTCTAGCGGCACTTTTTTCAGTGGATGCGAGGTTCGCGCGTAAAATAGAAAGATCTCAAACAGGGAGAAAATGACCTGTTACGACAAAATAAATGCAAGTAAATGAAAGAACAAGTTCTGAACAGAACAGCCAAAG
>Ga0210059_1013816_pt1 | contig 12026 bp, 6 predicted proteins | sample Ectturendosymbi2_FD_188042 | JGI IMG/M metagenome (GOLD analysis project Ga0210059, IMG submission 188042) | Ecteinascidia turbinata endosymbiont from Florida, USA - Sample 2 (SPAdes) (version 2) | ecosystem: Host-associated > Tunicates > Ascidians > Unclassified | place: Key West, Florida... | reverse complement strand
GAATTATTATAGAGGGATAAATAATTCAGTGGTATACCTCACGCTATAGTAGTAACCGGAGGTAGATCTCACGCTATAGTGTGGTAGACCTCACGCTATAGTAGCACCCGAAAAACCCTAGAAAAATTTTTGTCCTCCTGGAAGAATATGCTGGACAAAGTTAAAAACTATTGGACATACTGTAGTTAAAAAAAGTGTGCTCCTCTCAGAAAACTCTTCACTCTCTTGGTGTCTCAAGTTGGTTACGGGCCTGTCCTGTTTTCGGCCCCTCCATAGCTGTCGGGCCCCGGAACAATGTACCTGCTGGACCCCCCTCTCATAGCCCCTGAGCCAGTAACCAAACTCTGAGCTACAAGTTAAACTTTGTAGAGACACTCCAATTGTTTCTTTTTGTCAAACATTCACACACTGTTGCACTTATTTGCAACATTGTCAGTCACAGCAGCAACAAATGAACGTTCATTTTTAACATATCAACGGTTGCTAGCCTATCTACGCAGCACTATGGGGAAAAATCGCCCCACTTGTAAAAATGTGTTGGACATATTTTAAAACTATTGGACACAGGCCTGTAACCAGGGGAAAAAGGGCGGCGAAACCTCCGCTGCCAACCTTTTCGCCCCCCCTGGAAAAATCTGTTGGGCATAGTTGAAAACTATTGGACATAGTTTGAAAAATTTGGGCCCCTCTCAGAAAACTCTTTGCCACCGTTGGTGTCCCAAGCTAGTTACGGGCCTGATTGGACATAGCTTAAAGATTTGGACCCTTCTCAGAAAACTCTTCGCCCCACCTGGTGTTCCAAGCTGGTTACAGGCCTGGGCAAAATCGTCTGGTGGATTGACTTTGTTGACGTGCAATCGTGATGTGACAGTTGATCCTGAGATGCTTATTGACAAGTTGTTCAAAAAGAAATGCAGGTATTTTGTAAAGTCAAAATTTGGCTATTGGCACCCTCTGATTTGTTCCTATGAATCCATTTACATGCTTTTTGTAGTTGATTTTGACTTATAATCATTAATATTCTCAAAGACAACATTACACGGGGCTTCGCTTTCCGCTACTCTTAATGTTCATTGAAAACGGTTTGGTTAACAGCTGCTTGATAATGATCACTGCGAAAGCAAACGTCTTCTTGTCTTTGTTAAAATTTATCGATGTCGACTGAAAGAAGATATTTGACGTCATATCCTGTTGTAATTGAACAGAAATTGACCAGCGACATCAAAATGATCTTTGTGCAAAATAGCTAAAGTTTGAAATCTGACGACGTCAGTGACCGACCCCTCCCGAACAAAATTCCTGGCTGCGTCCCTGACTCAGGCCACCTCTGCACGCTGTTCGAAGTGAACCGTGACAAGCCCTAAGGGAACCTATTCCTAACTTCGATGCAAAATAACACTGCGTGCGGCGTGGTGCATAATGTCACGTGACGAATTCGACCAATTGTAGGTAAGTTGATTTGTTGCGCAAATTCAAAGACATGAGAAAGCGAAGGTGGTTGTGTTGCAGTTCCAAGTTCCCACTTCTGATGTTTTTATTTTACATCACATCTGATGTTTTAAGAGAAATATGTGATGTCTGATGCTTTGCCGATAAGTGTGAAGTTGACTGGGCTGTTGTATTTGTTTCTCACGTTTCACCTTTTTTCATGATGAAAAGAAGTTAAATTTTTGAGTTTCTTTTTCATTCATCAAATCATCTCTCAGCTTCGTACTCGCTCTGTATTATGATCAATCAAGAATGGGGGACATACGCACAACATTTAATTACAAAGCAAGTAGCAAGGGCAGAAATCAAATTTTTAAAGATACATGATACACAATACATCAATGTAACACAGATGATGCTGGGCAAGCAATGGTGAATGGGTGAAGAGTTGAGGCATGTACAGATGGCAGTTCAAGCACATACTCAGTACTGCTGTATGTGAAGAAAGCGAACAGCAATAAGGGTCGTGAGGCAGAGAGCAATCAATTAGAAACGTATCAATCATTTCAATGCAACAAGTATCAAGGGCAGAAAACAGTTTGTAGATATAAATCGTGAAGAAATATGAATTTACCCACAGACCGTCCATAGGCTAATGGGTGTTGGTGTGAGATCCAATGGATGAGTTATTCCCAACCAGATGCATGGCGTCACCAAACGATGTTGAAGAGACAAGGGCATGGATAGATTACAGCAATATTAGCAACAAACATTGGTCCAATAAGTGGTACATGAAAAACAAAGTGTGTTTGGTAAGTGACTAAGAGAAGTATTAAGGTAGAGTTTCACAAAAAGTCACAACATATGTGAACTCAACTAGCCTCTTAGTTACTCCACAGATGTAACTGGTGTCATGTCATTGACACGATCATTCAGCTTCATATGATTGTGGGCCTAGGAATTAAACTGAGGTCAATATCCGCGAGTTCCTGGAAATGCCGGTGGACATCACTCTGTGTGCCTTGAAATCCTATTGCGGCAAGCTTTGTACTGTATTTGGTTATTTCAACAAACTTTCGCTGTGTTGGGATTAACATATAGTTATGTTAGCCATAAAACCACTTAACTTACATAAAACTGTAATAAAAGCATTTCGTTTATTCTATATAAAAGTGCAATGCAAGAATCTGACGTTGATTAAAGAAGGCAACAAAATCTAATGTTTAATGATGGCAGTGGTTGCAGAACCACCTGTGGATATTTAAATGTGAAACCTTTTTCGACCACTTCCTGTAACATGACAATAACACATGACAAAAATGCAGTAGACTTGTTAGAAAAGTAGTAAATCACTAAATGCAAAAGGTAAACCTAACCCAAAATCATAGCCCTAATGCTAACCCCTAAACCGAAAGTCTGGAAGGAGTGAAGAAAAACTAACCCATGATGAATTGAAATGTGCAACCAGTCACTACTAATGAAAACGTAAGTCGCCAAGGAAAGGCAAACAGCAAAAACACCCATTGGCACAGCAGACCTATTATCTGCATCACTACTAGGATGACGACGCTTGAGTGATAAACTGACTGCTTTATTCGAACTGTGTCATGCAGTGTATGCAAGTTTTGAAATAAGAAGATCCATGGGTGATTTCGTAGCCACTGCCTTTAATGACACTGACCCCACGCAGTGGCAACACTCACACTGGTGGTGTATTTCGTTTAGGCTGGTTATGTTGGTATGGTGATGTGCTCGAGTGTAAGAGCTGTCAGCATCAGTCTGGAATACTGGATTAGTATAGTCAAATGGGGTAAAAAAAACAAAAATTTTAAGTTGCAATATCTCTAAAACAAGCTAAGGTAATTTCTTGTCCTTTTGATAAAAGGTAACCCCCATGCCAAAGTATATTGACATCGAAATTTTTTTGTTATATTTTCCCAAAAAAATTATTATAAAAAAGCACTAGTTTTTTTTATCCAGGTGAAGGGGTAAAAAAACTTTTTTTGGTTAAAAAAAAACTATTGCTGTTTCAGCCATTAAAAGTAATCCACATTTGTGCACAAACATTTAGCCATATTATAGACTCGCAGTGATTTATTCACAGCATGGTTTATGTAAAAACAGGAGATTACAATGATCACTTCAGTTCAAACAGTCTTGAGCAGGTCATTGGTAATATTCTCCAAGTTAGCAAACTTTTTGGACACTACGCTCTCCCTTAGAAGTTAAACAAGCCTTTCCTCTGCCTGCATCTGTAAGTATTGGCTGATCTGGACCATGAAAACAATACTTAATGCATGGAAGAAAATATCCATGTCTTTCACAGTGGGCCAATCCCACAAGCAACTTGTATTAATTGTACTCCAGCTTTTGTGCAAGAAGTTTATTTCCATACTTGCTGGTATTTTATCATCGAGTCGACTGCCTCAAAGAAAACTTTGAAGTTGTTCCCAGTAGTAAGCTTTAAGACCTAGTCAAAAAAACACCATAAATGTTCCCACATTTACTCCTCAATCATTTTTGTGTCTTCGGCTTTACTCTTATATGTAGTACTTAGGAAACTTTTAACTGATGACTTAGTGGTGCATTGGTAACTGGTTCAACAAACAAGTTCCACATCTGATTTGACTTTCTTTGTCAACTTGCCTTTTTTCTTTTTCTCACTTTGTACTCAAACATAAGTCTTTTGTCTGCAATGACTTTTCCATGTATAAACAATGCCTTTTTTTGGCGGGTGAAATTTCAAGCTGGCCTGTTTTTACACTTGAAAATAGCCTCAGATGTTTTCACTGTCTTGAGGTACATGAGTCAAAAATATTTTTTATCTGGTAAAGAAAATCATTTGATTGTTTTTATCTGACTAAATGTATCTCGTTCTATCAATTGCTGCATGCAATTAAATACTATTTTTTTCTCATCTGGCTCTTCTGAAAGGTAAACCTGCTGTGGTGCAATTCTAGCAAAAAAGAGTTTATGAACCTGCCATTGTTTTTAGCTACACAGTACTACTGTGATGCAGTTTAAAGAATGCAATTATGATGCAGTTTCATCACCACTAATTTATTACTTTCTGGACAAACCCTGGGTTCTCAAAGTGAGGGTCATGAAAGATTTGGAATAAGAGCATGGGCGTGGTAGCAACATACTGTTGAAAATCACGATAATTGCAAACAAATTATTTTACTGTTTGATTGTGAGGTTAGCTGAGATGCAAGTATCAATGACTAAAACTAAAGAAGACGCATCTACACTAGTTAAAGAACCTCTGTTATAGACTCAAAACAAGATAATTGGTATTTGCTTGTGAGCTATTATAGTAATCAAATACATTTACAATATAGTTGAAATTACCAACACTAAATGAAGGTTCTTGTATTTTGCAGAGCAGTACTACAGAGAAATTTACTGCATCTGTTATATAGTACGATCATACAAAAATACAAATATGGGGTAAATAAAAAGTAACTAAGTTTTATTTGCCCAAGTCAATACATCCGTTTGGCGTAAAAACAAACTAGCCCATAAATTTCAAAATGTAAAGTTGTAAAATTTTAAATTGGTGTGGGTATGGAGAGACATTTAGTACCAAAGCAATTGCCAACTTTGACATGTTAATACTAAGTACTTCTAAAGCAGCATAAAAGTTCATAAAATTTGTTTGAAACTTTTGGTCCTATTTAATATCAACATCAATTTTCAAACAAATCTACAAACCCTACTTGAGGACTTAGGTTGGAACAAATATGTTACAAGCAATGTCTCAATGAATGCCTCTGTAACACCAATTCATTTGGAACTTTTTTCTTTTCAATAGTTTTTAAAGGGGGTAGTTACTTTTAACCCCAACATTGTGAAAATTTTTTACCCCATTTGACTATATATAAATCTTTTTTCAGTTACTTGTTCGTCTTGGCCTTAAAAGGTGAACATGATTATGAGAAATATATTTAATGAACGTTACAGATAACCAATGAATGGCAATCCCATTGCATGTTCTACTACGTTAGCACTGAAATTTAATGATTGCTCCAGTGCATGGTAACGAGTACGCTAGTGATTTTTTAAAAAACCTTCCGTGCTGAGCAATTGCTGCTTAAAGGTATAATTTGCCAATATTAGGCAAGTATTTCCAACTCCATAGCTCGCCAGATGATTGAGCTAGAGAGCTGTTTGAACCTTCAAAAGATGCACGGAGTCTTCTTGTTAGCATTGAAAAAATTTAGAAAGTTTTAGATATACAGTTTTTGTGGGTGACGTCTTAAGCAGGTGCGGACACAGGGGGAGATGCAGGGATGCATGCTTCATCGATAAGCAAACCTTTGGTTTTTTCGTGCCATAGGGACAAGCAAAGCTCAATCCTAGCATTTTGTGCTTTTGCTGGTCTGTTAGGCTACATGGTGAATTTTGCATCTACTTATCACCTTTTTTGTGTAAATGCTATGGCAGTCTTGAAAATGACAAGGTTCTTTTCTTCAGCAACCTCATTTTCTTTTACTGTGGCTAGATTGCTTGGTAGGGAAGCTTTCAATGAATCAGCTATCATGCTGGCATTTGCACTTTACAGCTAACCACTCAAGCTTTGCTGTTCTTTGATTTTCTCTTGCAGACTTAGATGAGCTGGCCTTGTTTGTGGAACCTGGTATAAAATAGTCAATGATCGTGCTTTGTCACTTTTGTTTTTTCTTTGCTTTTGTGCTTTCATTCATGACAAATTGTTTGCTTCTTTCTGTTCTCTTAATTTTGGTTGCAAAATAAATAGAATCAACATGCTTCTTGTTCTTATTTCATCAGAATTACCTGCAATAATAAACATCATACACAAATTACTATGGGTGTTGCAGACTATTCCAAATGACAATTAAAAACTGTAAGATTCCCCACTTGAAGAGCATTGATCTAAACCACATCCAAGTGACTATGCTCACTTGCTGCAACATGCAAGTCAAACTGCACTATGCTGGCTACCCCCACTGATGATTGTGCTGTAACAAACGTAACCTACAATGAGAATAAGTATTATGTCGTCATGTGAACTGTTTATCTCAACTCCTCTATGTACCTGTGCCTACGTCATATCTTTATGTGCTTGTTGGTTCCACAGTAGTGCAGTGTCAAAGTTTTACCACTCAATCTTCTTCTAAACCAAGCTTAGACTTGTTTTCTTGTAAATGTACATGTGTGAAAGGGATTGATTTACACAATATGGTTATGTAAAGCATTGGGTTAATTGCAAATCAATATCGCATCCACCCACCAAATTAGCCTATGTCTGCTACTGGTCATAAGTGGAATAGGTTTTGACATTCTTGGCCAAGGTCATCAGGCCCTGGGCCCCAACCGCAAGAGCCAATTTTTGACTCAAGTTTTTATTGAAAATTAGCCTATAATCTGAGTGTTTTGAGCTTCTGATTGGCTTTCTAGCGTTTCTGTTTCAAAAGTTATGGCCAAAAATTAAAAACTTTGGTAAAATATCTTTTTACCCAAACTAGTTTTTTAACCCAAATTTTGTTTTTTTGGCTATAACTTTTGAACTAAACCAATGACAGGCTCAGAAGATTCAGATTATATTAACCTAGTTTCCATAGCCTAGATCAGGGTTTCTTAAACAGTGCCCCTGGGCCCCTTTTGCAGACCACGAGTAGAGGCCTTCACTAGGTAGCTTTGCCGTGATATTGCATAACCCAAATGTCATGATATATTAGAAGGGGCCATAGCTCATGACAGTTTAAGAACCACTGGCCTAGATGATGATTACTTGCTTACTCCCATTGTGGAGATTAGGCTACTTACTAGAATGCAGACATGTTGCAAGTGTGAATCAGTGCAAAAATTGAAAGCAAAGCCCAGTAGGATAATTCCAACAAGCTTAAAGAAAGTCTAGAGTCTTTAACACTTTTGGTGCTGACTGATGCATGCATAATGCACTTGGTGTGGGTTGACACATATATGCATCATGAAAGTGCCAACGTGATAACTTTTTTCATACTAGTTTTTTGCAACAAAAATTTCCACAAATGTTCTTCATACGTTTGTCGTCAAGGTTACCTGGCCCTGGGCGCCAACCCAGCTCGCCATTTTTTGGCTGAAGTTTTTTTTGGTATCTACAGTAGGTCATCATCTGAGTCTTTGTAGCCCATGATTGGCATTCTAGCATATCTGGAGCCAAAATTATGGCTCAAACCAAAATTTGGGTAAAAATTCAAATCCAACAAAAGGCAATCTTGGCGATTTTGGCTTAAAGCCATAACTCGCCATCCAATTGAGCTAGGAAAGTCTTCTACTTTGGAACGAAAAAAACTTGGTTTTGGATGTCGCATTGTTTGTTGATGTTTACATGATGGGAGTATGTTTATGCATATGTTGTTTACGTTAGGATGATATCATCAGGCCCGGGACGCCAAGAGACATTTTTTGACTTGAGTTTTTTTTGAAAACTAGGCTACATACGAGTATTTAGAGGGTTTGATGGACTTTCTAGCATTTCTAGTTCTAAAATTATGGCCAAAATGCCATAAGTTAATTAGGAAAATCCCTGCTAATCCCCTAGGGGATTCTGGAAATAATTGGAATTCTGTGGACCTCGGAACGCTAGAAAGTCGATCAAGGACTCTAAAGACTCATGTTATAGCCTAGAATCCAATAGCTTTGGGCCACAAAATTGGCTTGTTGGATCAATTGAAACGTAATTTTAAAAAACGCAAAGCCTACCCCAATCATGATGTCAACAACCAAAAACCCAAAACTTCAAATTTTTTATTTCTAAACTACAAAACTTGAGTTTTTAGAGGGTTTGAACAGCTCTCTAGCTCAATCAGCTGGCTAGTTATGGCCTTGAGCCAAAAATGATCAAGATTACCTTTTGTGGGATTTTAATGTTCATCCAATATTTGATTTTTGAGCCATAGTTTTAGCTCCAGATTGACTACAAAGCCAGTAAAGGGCCTAAAGACCTAGATGATAGCCAAGTTTCCAAAAAACCCTTGAGCCAAAATAATAGCTTGTTGGTTTGGCTCCTAGGGCCAGAAAACAAATATTTTCATTAGGAACGTATATATACGTTGCCTGGAAACCGTGGCTGGTTTTCCTCTGACATATATGTACGTCACTTGGTATCGAAAGTGTTAAAGGATTCGAATAGCTCTATCAGTTGGCGAGTTATGGCTAAACATGTCCAGCCCACAATTGGGGCTCGATATTGGAGGGTTCATATTATTTGCTGAGATCCATTTGAGTAGCAACAGAGTAAAAAATCCTAAATTGAAGCATTTCTATCTGTTGACAGGTAGTGGTGGACCTAGAGTTACAAATTATTACTGAATTTTTGAAAACTAAAACAAAACATGTCATCTTCTAATGAGATTTATTATTCTGACAAGTATTACGACGATCAATATGAATACAGGTGGGTTTGAAATGTACACAATGTTTGCTAAGATCTATATTGTATAAATCGAAGTTTTTGGTGAGTTTAATGCTAGAAATCACCTTGTTTTATTCAGCTTAGGCAAATGTTAGATTTGTCATGTTAATCTGATTCAGTAACAGACAAACCTTTTCCCAGGCATCAATTGTTGAAGTGGCAGTCATTAATTGTTTTTTAAAGAGTCTTTACATGTTAAAAGAAAAATGTCTAGAACTGAAAAGCTGTGGTAATGACCTGTGCTAATCCTGCCAGAGAAAAGTCAAAAGTATTTGTCATTTGTGTACAAAATTACTTTATTCCAGAAAGATGCTGTATGAGTAATATAAAACATTCCTCTGTTAAAACAAAACATTACAGCAAGGAAGCTATGCAGGAGAGTGGTTGGGTGACTCATTCACTGGGCTGCTCACTATCAGCCACTTTGTAAATGGAGTTAGTTGGTTTTTTGACTCTCCAGCATGAGCTTGTTACTGCAGTCTGTGCATTATGATATCATAGAAAGCATGACAATGTCAGTGACATGAAAAAACACATGAACTCACATAAAACTACCTTCTACAAAGTTAACACTTTGGCACCCGGCTGGCTTCGGGGATTTTCAGGAAAAAAACCCGCCTAAATGCACGTGGCTTTGCACGGGAATATCTCCGGTCCGGTATGCTCTACAGACCCAGTAAAAGTCTCAAAAGACGCGGCAAGTCTTCTAGTCTGCACTCGAAAAAAATTTTTTCTTGCGGAGTGCGTTTTTTTGTGAGTGACGTCATAAGTGTAGGACTTTTAGGCCGCCTTGGTCCACTTTGCCTGGCCCTGGGCGCCAACTGTGAGGTGGTAGTATTTCACTTAAGGTTTTACTTGAAACTAGGCTACAATCAGAGTCTCTTGATACTTTGGATGACCTGCTGGGGTTTCGGGTTCAAAAGTTGTGATGTAAGTTGGTAAAAATATTTGACTAATTAGTTAATTAATTTGTTTGTTTTAGATCATAGCCTTTGAACCAGAAATGCTAGAAAGTTGATAAAAGCCTCAAAAGGCTCGGACTAGAGCCTAGTTTCCAATAAAAACTTCAGTAAAACACTATAGCCTAGTGGTTGGGCCTTAGGCCAGGCAACATGAGCCAAAATTACCCTAAAACTACTTCACTTATGACGTCAGTCACAAAAAATCCACACTCGACAACCAAAAAATTTTTTTTCGAGTGCAATCTACTAGACTGGCCGATCCGTTTGAGCCCTTGAACAGCTCTCTAGCGCAATCGGCAGAGGAGCTAGGGCGTTGGTAAGGCAACTGAAAACTGCTGTTTTTTAGGCCGATACTGAAGTACGAATAATATCATAGACTGGTTCTCAAAGTGTTAATATGGAAGTTTGGTATGAAAATCAGAAATTTTCTATATCGGTACAAATGTGGATACCCCTAAAAACACTTGATATATCGAAACTGAGTATTTGTCCCATCACTACTATACTGTATTTTTAAACATCAACTGAGAAACCATGTGGTAGTGATTGGCAACAAAATTTTTCTGGTTTAGTAAATGAAGTGATGTTTTCATCACCAATCTTTACTACAAGTGCTCTCTAGAGAGCTATTGAAGAAAATGTATTGTAACAGTTTCGCGTTTTTAGGCATGTTATGCTGCCCAGAGATATCTGCAAACTAGTACCAAAATCTCATCTAATGTCGGAAGCAGAATGGAGAAGTCTTGGTGTGCAACAGAGCCAAGGGTGGATACATTTTATGAAACATGACCCTGGTGTGTATTGCTGTTGCTTATTCTTCCTCTATTCATATCTGATGTACAAGTATTTAAAGGTATAGCTAATACTGCGCTTTGATTTTTGACCATGTATAGCAGCAGTCCCAAAACTTTTTGGATGCTGGGCAAAATTGACGATCTTATCAGTGTTCACGGGCTGGACTACTCTGTGTATTGAAAAAATAAAAATAACAGACATCACGTTTGTGTATATTGCTATTTATTTTCCTTACTAGGTAACATGTTTGCAATGTGTCTTATGAAACTGCTGCTTTTGTTGCATAATAGTTGTAATATTTGGTTCCATGCTTGATGCTGCAATATGAAGAGTACCGTGCAAATGTGAAGCTGAAATTCCTTTACAAATGCCAGATAACGCTTACGCTTCAAACACCAAATGCTTACGCCTACTACAATTTACAGATTCCGCAGCACTTACACAAGCTAATGTAGAGTCTATACCAGTCTGGGTGCAAGGGCCTCAACCAGCTGATATTTTCGGGGGGAGGGGCAAAATAATTTTGTAACAACTAAACATCTTTGAAAAAAAATTGGGTAATTACCCAGTTGTCCTGGTTTCGTGTCTGCTAGACGTCAAGCACAATATTATTGTGCTAGTGCGCACTAAAGATCTGCGTGGGTTTTAGTTAACCTGTGTGAGTTACGGGTACCTGCATTTGCTGGATGAGTGTGGGCTAAACATGGTGTAGGGCAGGTCGGCTGACAGGATAAGAAACCCTTTGCGCAGGTAACTGAATGTTGACCCATTGCATGTGAAAGTCACTGGAGCAAGAAAAGCTGCAGAGAGCTTGCAGTACAAAAGTGCAGCAACATTCTCTAGTGGTGGCGAGACCATAAATTATCATTTCCAGCTCTCAGTGGTCTTGCAAGAAATACGTTCTGGGTGATGAAAACTAGTGCTGCTACTGAACGAGTGTTTTGTATGCCTGGAAATGTCATGAATAGCAGAAGATACATTTTGAAGAGTTCGTCTGTGAACGACATACTCTTTTTTATGGTGCTTTAAAGCTAAGAAGGAAATGCTCAAGGTCACAAAAAGGTACACATTTTTACTTAGCGGTGTTAAAGCTTCTAGTGGCTTTGAAAGAAACCACTTAACACCTTGGCATCTGGGTGGTTTTGGGGATTTTCACAAAAGAAAACAGCAGTTTTCGGTTGCCTGACCAATGCCCTAGCTCCTCCGCCGATTGCACTAGAGAGCTGTTCAACGGCTCAAACGGATCGGCCAGTCTAGTAGATTGCACTCAAAGAAAATTTTTGCCTGGTGTGTTCGGGTTTTTTGTGAGTGACGTCATAAGTGAAGTAGTTTTAGGGTAATTTTGGCTCATGTTGCCTGGCCCAAGGCCCAACCACTAGGCCAAAGTGTTTTGCTGAAGTTTTCATTGGAAACTAGATTCG
>Ga0210059_1013815_pt1 | contig 12026 bp, 6 predicted proteins | sample Ectturendosymbi2_FD_188042 | JGI IMG/M metagenome (GOLD analysis project Ga0210059, IMG submission 188042) | Ecteinascidia turbinata endosymbiont from Florida, USA - Sample 2 (SPAdes) (version 2) | ecosystem: Host-associated > Tunicates > Ascidians > Unclassified | place: Key West, Florida... | reverse complement strand
ACGTCATAAGTGGGGTAGGTTTGGGTCTTCTTGGTTGAGGTCATCGGGCCCTGGGCCCTAACCGCAAGAATGAAGTATTTGACTAAGTTTTCAGTAGAAACTAGGCTAAAATCCAGGTCTCTTGAGCCTTTGATTAGATTTATAGTAGTTTTGGTTCACAAGTTTCAGCCAAAAAGCCTAAATTTGGGTATACCATGTTTATTCAATTTTAAGCTCTGGCTTATAATTTTTTTTCATCATTTCATACAGCTTATAATCAAGGGCGGCTTACCTTTTTCATTTCTTCACCTTATGCAAAGGTATAGATGACACTCAGTCTTTTCTTGGCTACGTTTTATTGACCAAACTCTTCTTTCACATTCTATTCTCTTTAGCATCATGTGCACATCTGTCACAGCAGGGTTATGATGAACAGAAAGCTGTTTTAGTGGTGAAGCATCTTCACCGGGGTTGCCAATTAAATGCAAAATGTGCTAGTACATGAAAGTATCTCAGATGCTTAGGTAACCTATGTTCAAGTGTAGCTTACAGTAAGTTTTTAACACAATTTCATGCAGCTTACAATCAAGGGCAGCTAGCAATCGAGTAAATACAGTAATTTCCCAAAAAGATTCTTTTGCCTAAATTTTGGTTATTTTACCCAAACTTTGAACCAGAAACACTAGAAAGCAATCAATGGCTCAAAAGACTAAGATTTTAGCTTAGTTTCCACAAGTGGCGCATCTAGCCTGGGAAAAAGGGGTCTGTCGCAGAAGGGCAGCTTTTGATATCACTTTTCAGCACAAAAATACACTTTCCCTTAAGACTAGAAAACAACCGATGAATTTTGCGATGTTGCCAAAGTATTATATCAGCAAAATTCCGCCGATGTACAGTATATCGGCAATAATTGCTCATAAAAGCCACTACGCTAGTTTTCTGCACGAAGTGTTCGGAAATCCAAGTTGCTACTTTGTCTATGATTAATTAATGCAAATTCCTTGTACTATTCCTTACAGCAAGCTGCCATCCGACTGCATCGAGTAGTGTGCAATATTCAGACCACTCTGCAATCGTCCCAATAAACCGGTCTATGACGTAACATTCGCTCCCAGGTTTTGCGTGGTAAGCAGATGGCTGCTTGCGAACAAGGCTGTGATTTTTGACTATGTTAGTGACCCAGGTTTGCGTAGATTCCATGTCATATGCTTCTTCATCGCACCGAAGTATTGTCAACTGTGGTTTGAGTGTTGCAAAATATCGGTCATCGGCAATGAAACATAACAACATCAGTATCGGCTCAGAAAAGCTTTATCGATCGAAGTCTACCTAAAATCCAATCAATCAAACTTGATTAGTAGGGCTAGTAACCTAGCGCAACTAACTAATTAGAACAGATAGTGGTATTGATCTCATTGTCGAAGCACACAAGGAAAGATTTCCAAATTATCCATACTGCTGGTTACAGTGCATTTATTACATCACAATTGATGTTTGTTCTTAGAAACATGGTGCTGAAAAGATACTTAGCTTGTCAAACATTCAGAAAATGTCAGCCATACAGCAATGAGAACTATTTATCCATACGTACATACATTTATAAAATCGAAGCTGACAATCAGCTGCATAACCACATCTGTGGAGCGCTGTTTATCAAAGATGGCGGTGTTATAAATATACTTGCGAAATCACTGCTGCGGTGAAGAACGATTGAGTTGCAATTGCTCTGATGATTTTACATCGTAACGTAAAAGTGACTTGCTCAAAATCAATATAGGACATTTTGCGCAGAAAACAACATTGTCAAATGCTCAATCCTAAAAAAGCTATTTTGAAATACAACGCTTGACTGATATTTTGTTCAGATAATGCGATCACAATTTCTGAGGCTAGCTGTCGTGCTTTTCATTATGAGAAATTCCTCTCATAAATATAGATGAAGTTGAAACAAACCTGCATTACTTGGCATGATGCTGAGGAAGGCCTAAACTTATTTGATTTAGTGATAGCCTAGTAGGTGTAAACAGCAGATAAAATTTAGGCCGAAACTGCAAAACAAAATGATTGCGATTGGACAGTGTGTCATCTCGCCATGAAGCGAAATATTACAAAACAGCTCTGTGTGTGTGTGTGGCAGTGTATGAGCTTCTGACAGCTTTGCTTGCATTGGAGCTAGGACTGCCAGAGGAGGAAATTCCGAAACACGTGTGTTTGACGCAATATCAATTTAAAGCAGTGGTGCTAAACCGTGGCCCGCAAAGCAATTTTCATTGGAAAGAAAACTTAAAACTTTAATCATTTAAGAGAATTTTTTAGAGAATTTTTATTAAGATTATTAATTCTTGTGGCCTGCGAAGGGTTTCTGAAAGACAGATGTGGCCCACGAGCCAAAAAGTTTGAGCACCACTGATTTAAAGTGTTCAAAGACGTGAATTGCTTGATGTCATTGCGCACTGCACAGGCACCATTTAGACAAAGCAGGGACGTTGTTGTTTTGTAATAGTACTATGCAAGGTTAGAAGGGAAATGAGGGCTGTTGCCTGTTCAAAACCACCCGCATTAGAGACCTGCAGTCACAGCGTTTGATATTTTATCATCGGCTTTGATGCTGAGTAGCCTACCTGTGTTACAAAGTGGTCTGTCATGACAGCCATACAGACCCCCTGGATGCGCCCCTGGTTTCCACTAACAACTTGAGAGAAATACTTCCCACTTGTTGTTGGGACCCGGGGCCTAATAACCTTGGCCAAAAATCCTAAACCTATCCCACTTATGACGTCACCCACAAAAAGCCTGAAACTCAAAACCTAAAAGTTTTTTTTGCTACACTCGCTGAGTATTTAAGGGTTTGAACAGCTCTTTAGCGCAATCAACTGGCAAGGTATAGAGTTACAACTGCTGGTTAGCTGTGACTGTCTCAACTTAAGGTATTTTCTTTATTTTTGCAGCAGTGCAGTCTATGTAACTACTGGGATATGTTTAATCAATTGTAAAGAGCCTAAAGTCTGGGGGATGTCAACAAACAAGGGTGAGTTCTTTTGAAGATGCATGTGTTTGCTTGGAGAATGTATTTATTTGAGTTTGTAGAAATAGAAAAATATGTTAATTATACTTTGCAAAAATTGTTGCAGATTATGGCATCAGATAGAAAAATATGAACTGTTTAAGTTATACAATCAGTGATTGTTGTTCTAATATTTGAATTAGAACAGGGATGCAAACTTTTCTGTGAATTTTAGTAGCGTTCACATATAGGCTTTGCCATACAGCATTAATACGCATAAGGTGTAAACAACTTGGAAAGAAAATATGCAATTTATTTTTTACATTTACTTAACGTGGGCTATCTTCTTTCAGACAAGAACAAGGTTGGCTATCTTTCATTCATGTGCAGACAAAATGTTTCAAATGAATGAAAAGTTGTCTGGTAATTTTAAACAAATGATAAATTGTCCAGTAACTCGGGATAATATGAATCAACCTACTTTGCAGAGGACCAACTGACGTTGTCATTGCTCTGTGACATATGTTATATATGCAATAGTGGACAAGTTCTCATGAGACCTTCTCATTCATTTATGCTGCAACTAACATCAAAGAGCAATGATAATGCCAGCAAGAAGCAATGATAATGCCAGCAAGAATGAGAGCAAATGGAAATTTCAGCAACCCATGCCTCAAATGTTTGCATTCAGTCAGTATAAATTGCATGAGCCTGAGTGATGCTATTGACCTGGAGCAGCTGTGTCCAACTCCACATGTGGCCCAGTCAAAGTTTTTTGCGGCCCAGTTTAGGTTTTCTCTGTAGTAAAAGTATGCTATATACTGACAACCTGTTCTTATTTTGATAATCTTGAATTTGACATTTTTGATACAGGTGGTCTTCAGTGCCGCCTTATCACATCTGTTACCATTGCAGTTAGGATTCCAACGCTTTCCGTACATTAGCTAAGCTAAATTAAGTTTGCTAAGATCAAAGTAAGCCATTGAATGTGCGGCCCTCATTAAATATACACTTAAAAGCACTAGTGTTTCTGTATGCTTTCGAGGAATCAGTCGACTGCCATCTGCTTTCGTCTTTTTGCGATGATTCAAACTTGTACATATCTCTATTCAAGTATGTATTTTCCACGATGGGTGTAAGCAAGGAATCAATCAGCAAATTAAAAATTTGCTGATCGATTCCTTGCTTACACCCATCGTGGAAAGTACATACCTCATTAAATATATCATTCTATGTGTGGCCCTGGTTAAGATAGTGACATAGTTTTTGGCTTACTAAGCCATTTGGGTTGGACATAGCTGACCTAGAGTCACCCTTGAGATGACATCATCTATACTCCATTTCATCTGTCTAAATAACGGTGTCAATTCGTCATTTTGCTTAACCTAAAACGTAGAATGGGAAATGAGATAAAACTAGGGAGCAAAAGGATACCAGAAGTGAAACTGCAAAAGAGTTTTTCTGTTCACGGTGTTTCATTATCACCGCTATTAATGGTACTCCAAGAGTAACATTGCACTTAAAATTATGAACTAGGCATTGCTAAAACGCTATGTTGCTGCAAATCTCATTCACAGCCTCCAAGTTTTTGGTTGCCAGGCATGAGTGCGTGACTGCATTTTTGAACCCACATGGCAGTGGTGATTTGGCGATTAGTCTGATAGAAGCGTGGTAGTCAGCATCCATTGTTGCATCACAATTACTTTAAAAACAACCAGTAAAAGCAGTGTTTGCAACAACGCAACTTACCCAAGCTAAAAGCGGAGTGTTTGTGATTGGATCAGGACTTCACGCAAAGGTCAAATTTAGTGAAAATGCTGTAATTTTATACCACATAGTTATGTGCACTGCTGTCGGAGCACATGTCTGTGTCAATAAAATAGACACAGTCTAACCTTCATGCTATTGTTGCAACATATTATAATATTGGTTTAATTTTCAGATACAGTGCTTTAGTAATTGCAATCCAGTGCATTGCTTAATTCTCTACGTAAGTGTAAACGGAAACTATAAAAAGATTGGTGAAGATGACAAAGGCTTTTCATGGTGTACATACATTTTACAGCAGTGATAAATTTCCAGAAGGAACATTGCCTACCAAGCACGTTTGTTTGGGATTGATTGGGTTTTAAGTGAAGATCATTTTTTTTCAATGAATGCTGCAAGAGTTGTTGCTGCTGAGATTGTGAGGCATTAGATATGGAGCAATGTTTTTCCAATCCATGAACTGACTGAACAGTCAGCAACAATGCTAAGAAGATTTTCAACATGATGACACTTGAAAAAAAGATCAAAAAGTTTCAACATGGCGACACATGATGACACGCGTTTAGTCACTGCGCTAACCAAAAACGTTCGAAACCATTGTATGTTGCAAAAGAAAGCCGGTGTATGAGTGATGTTGAAAAATTGTTTAACATATTTTGTGAAGACAATCAACGGAGAAGAGAATTACAGAAAAAGTACAGGCTATGAATGACTGAAGATGACTTTCTGTTTTATGAAGATCAAAAGGGACCAAGAAAAGCCAGATGTTTACATTTGGAAGAATCACTCACTTCATCTGATCTTTGATTTACAAGAAGGATTGATAAGGGTGGTGATCAACTACCAGGTCCAAGTCACAGTGGCAATGGAGATGCAAGTGGTGCTGGAGATCCAATTGTCTTAGATGATCAATCTCCTTTTTCAGGGTAGTAAAGATAGTTGTTCTCAGTCTTCAGGATCTTTTCTTGAAAGTTTTTCTGGAGCATGATGATCAGGATCTTCAGAGAATGGCCGTCAACAAGTTGTGTAGTCTACGATCAAAAGGACCAAGCTATCCGATTGAAAATGATATTTTCAAGGATTTATTGAGCCAAGTTCAGTTTTGACAGAATGCACAGATATTCGCAAATTTTTGATACCAAAAACCAACTTTACAGTCAAGTCATTCCACAAAATGGTCAATTTGAATATTCTGGATATACATAAAGCCCCCAGCAACAAAGCAGTTCAGTTACGAAGAAATCAATGAGCTTCGACTTCGACCATCAAAGCTTGACCATCCATGCCACAACCAAGCTGTTGAGTGACATGTGAAGTTGGTCAGTGGTCACTGAGTCGTCTGCTTCGACTACAGGTCATGAGAGGTGTGATGGGATGATCAAGCAAACAATTTAATCCATGAAACTAATGAATTCTTTAGAAACAAAGAAACAATTCAATGTTTGAAAACTTCCATGAGTGTTTTTGATATAGCTGAGTATGTGTTTTAATTGGAAGCAAATTTTCTGAATTCTTAATCATACCTCTGCCAGGTATGGTTCATTTTTAGTAGCGTCGGTTTTAAATGTTTGTGTGTCAACGTGAGTTTTTGATACATTCTTTGAGGAGTTCTACAAATAGAATGAACAGCTGCAGGTTATTTGCAGATAGTTTTATGTTTTGGTGCAATTTGCTGCTCTGTTGAGAGAACTTGGCAGAGGTTTCACTTTGAATGTGTATCTGGTTTGTGTATTGTGATTTGGTTAACAACATACTGTGGAGATCTTTCATAATGGCGTATTGTTTAAATAGAAAGGCTTGCTAATTGCAATGTGTTCTTTCCAAAATTTCACTCATCATAAAAATAAAAAAAAATAAAAAAGTATCTTAAAATACCATTTTGTGATAATATCTTCATTTCTAGACAAAATGGGGCAGAAAGTTCTTTTAGGGCAGATAGAAACTTGTCTTATGGTTACAGGACTTAAGATGCGTTGGAAAACGTGAAACCAGTTTCCCTGTGAAATAAACTGTGATTGATTTACTTGCTGCCATCTTTCTGGCTTATAACTGTGAAAAAGATATGCTTGCAAGTTTCAATCATCGCAAAAGTATAAAAGCAGAAAGCAGGCAGATTCCTTAGAAGCTTGCCACAAGGCTAAAGTTTGTTTTGATGCCACTGCAAAGTTGTAGGATTTTCACTAAATTTGACCTCCACGTAACCTTTAGCCTTGTGTTGGTTGACCACTAGAGGGAGCAACTGAAAAATTTCAATAGAATTGGGAGTTTTTGACCATTTGTCAACTTTTTGGAGGGCCACTTTATTAATTTCAAAAAAATTTTGTTTCACCCTGGCCTATGTGGAAGACATTACAGTGCATGTTTTTTTCAGTATGCAGGCCACATAAACAAATAGAATAATAGCACAAGTTTGAAATGAAAGAGCCAATTGCGGTAAGTTAAGGAACATATTACAAATAAAATATACAAATGACACAAGCATGAGGGCCAAGAGCAATTACAAAGATGACATTACGTAATTCAGAACTCATTACAGTGATGAAATCATTACTTCAATGTGATAAAGAACTGTACAGTATCGAAGTCTGCATAAACCTAGGTCACTAAAACAGTCAAACACCACAGCGACAGCACGTACCCTGATTTTTTGCAAGCAGTCAACTGCTTACCATTCAAAAACTGCAATGAAATGTTACATCATAGAGCAGTTTGTTGGTATGTTTGTACAAGGGCCTGAATATTATGCACTACGTGATGTACTGTAGCAGAGGGTGAAGCGCCACAAGGAACAGGACAGAATTTGCGTTAATCAATCAAGGACGAAGTAGCAACATGGGTTTCCGAACACTCTGCGTGGAACAATGACATAGCAGCTTTTTTTGAGAAAATATTCTCGGTATACATCGGCAGAATTTTGCTGATATGATACATCGCTATGCTGATGCATCAGTTGAGCTCTAGGTCAGGGTTTTTTAACCTGGGGTACTAGCACCCCCAAGGGTTGCTGGGGAAGGTCACATATGTGGCGGTAAAAAGTAAAAGGAATATGTTTGTCTTACTTTATCCTTATAGTGACTAGGTGTTAGCCAATGGTAGGGGGTGCTGGACTACTCAGGCGTGACCAAAAGGGGTGCTGAGGTAGAAAAAGGTTAAGAAATGCTGCTGTTGGTACTGATAGCATCTTCGTATCACAAGGAAATATTTCCAGGTTATCACGTGCTTTTGTCAAAATGCGTTTATTACATCACAACTGCATTTTGTTCCTGCGAATGTGCTGCAGCAAAGATATGCAGCATGTTGTGCAATCAGCAAACGTCAGCTGCACAGCAACGAGAACGCTGTTTATCCAGAGGTACATACACATGAAATTTATGCCGACAATCACCTGCATGACTGTACCTTTAGAGCGTTCTCTTTCAAGGTTGAGATTGTTAAGAATACACTTGCGAAATTGGAGACGAGCATTTGAGTCAATTGCTCTGTTGATTTTGCATTGTGATGTAAAAGTGAATTACAAGAAATTAGTGTGAGACTTTTTGTGCAGCAAACAACGTCATCAACTGTTCATGCCAATAGAGTTGCTTTTGAAATACAACGCTTGAGTGGTATTTTGTTCAGATAATTGAGACAACAATTTCTGAGGCTAACCGTCACACCTATCAATATGAAAAGGTTGTCTTTAAAATAACACGGGTTCAGCAGAAAGGAACTCATTACTTGACGTGACATTGAAGTAGGCCTTAACCTCATTTAATCCTATCATAACCTCGGAGGTGTTAACATCAGATAAAATTTAGACCTAAACTGCAAAACCAAACAATTGGGATTGGAGACTGGGTCCTCTCACCGTGAAGCGAAATATTACAAAATAGGTCTTCGTGTGTCTGGCAGTGTGCAAGCTTCTGACAGCGTTGCATGCATTGGAGCTGGCAGAGTAGGAGATTCTGAAACACGTGTGTTCGACACAATATCAATTTAGATATCATTCTGCAAGCGCTATTTAGACAAAGCAGGAATGTACTTGCTTCGTAACAATGCTGTGCGATGTTAGAAAGGAAATGTTGTTGCTTGTTCCAAACTACCCGCATTAGAGAACCCCAGTGGCAGCCAGTGTTCTCTCTAACAAAGTTTTACACTGAGCAAATGTTTTTTTATTGAGCATGCAATTGTGCAAACATTGTAAACTCACAACCAGTGAAACGTTTCAAGTGCTACAAGGGTCTAGATGATATGTATACGATATTAAATTTGGAATGTTGCAAGTGCGTGCGAATGAGATTTCACTGTGCAAATTGTCTGGTGGTACTGTGCATATGCGCACTTTAAAAGGAACATTGGTAGCAGCATTTGATATATGATGGTGTTAACACTAGAAGCCCTGAAAAATTTCTCTACCTACAAGGATGAGTGCGCTCATTTTTGACCTTTCGTTTATGAACCGTTTATCAACATTTTCCTGCAATACTTCAAATGTTACATTGAAACAAGCCAGTCAATCATATTTGCATGTTTGTGCAAGGTGAAAATGTAGCCTACACATAAAAATGTATTGTTAACAAAACATTCTGTTAGAAGTCAGTCAGCACTGTTTTTCAATATCAGTCTAGTTCCTGGTTCTCATAAGAAAATCAAATCAGTTGCTACTCCATTGTTGCGCAACTGTGTTGATAGTTAGGAAAGAAATTCTACATCTCCAGAACATGCGCAAGCCATTTTGGACCATTCAGGGTCTCCATTGCTACGTAAGTATGTTGAAAGTTACGAAAGAAACTCTACATCTCCTGAACATGCGCAAGTCATTTTTGGCCGTTTGGAGTTTCTGGGTAGATGTGTGAAATACTCCATTTCCAAAAGCTCTATCAAACAAATTCCAATAGCTACAAAAACTTGATTATATGTTTGGAAAAGTCAAGAAGAATGATGAAGCAAATAGAAACAACAACAAAAATACGAAACGCTAAAGTTGTGTATTGTTTTGAGATTGCAAGTTTGTTGTAAGCTTACACCCATTTTCACTATCAAGGTTGAATTTACCAATGAGGTAACAGTCATTTTACATGCAAACTTCAGTTTTTTTTATGAGATGTGAGATCCTAAGGTTAAAGGTTGACAATAGCTATGGTGGATTTTGTGAATGCGCATTATTTGATTTTATGCGTAATGTTAAACGAATATATTGTATAATTGCACACATTTGAAAGGTCTGGGTTTACTGCAAACACACAAGGAATCAAGCAGCTTGGCTCTGCTTTCTTCACTTTGCAGTGATTCAAACTTGCACATATCTGTATTCAAGTTAACTAATTGCCACAAAGGCAACTGAGTTCAATCTGTTGGCAAATATCTTTTAATAGGAGATTGATTTCATGTTAGACTATAAATCCTCAACCCTAAAATCTTATTCAATAAATTCTATTTCCATCTTTTCCAAAACACAAAAATTTCATTATTTTTAGTAAAGAAAAAGGTGACTATGAAGCACACACATCAGCTTTGAAGAGAGTTATTGCTGCAGAGTGCATAAGATTTATTTGCAAAGCTTCTTCACAAACTGTTAGAACCAGGCTTTTATTTTGAGTTGTGGCCTAGATTTTATGCTCATTAGTTAAATACTAAATATTCTGCAAAATACGCAAATAAGTAGCACAACAGAAGAGGTTAACACTTTCGAAGCCGGTATGGTTTAGTCTAAAAACCAGGAGTTTGCACGTGTCTTTGCGTGGGAATATCTCTGGCGCTGCTTTAGAGCTGTTCAAACCCTTAAAAGACTCGGCAAGTCTTCGAGTCTGCAATGAAAAAAATTTTTTTGGTTGTGGTTTTTGGATTTTTTATGAGTGATGTCAGAAGTGGAATAGTTTCAAGCCTTTTTGGCCCACTTCATATGGTCCTAGGCCCAACCACTAGATGTAGCATTTCGCTAAGTTTTTATTAGAAACTAGACTGAAATCTGAGTCCTTTGGTACTTTGCATGATGTGGTGAGGTTTGAGGTTCAAAAGTTATGACCTAAAAACAACAAAATTAGTTATTTATCCACTAATTAAATAATTAATAAATTATTTTATTTATTTTAGGCCACACCTTTTGAACCAGTAACGTTAGAAAGTCCATCAAAGGCTCAAAAGACTCAGATTCTAGCTTAGTTTCTATTGAAAACTTCAGTTAAATTCTTCTGTCCAGCGGTTTGGCCCTTGGTCAGGTGACATTAGCCAAAATGGCCAAAAACCTACCTCACTTATGACGTCACTCACAACGAACCCAATACCAAAAATTCTTTTTTCATTGTAGACTCGAAGACTTGCTGAGTCTTTTGAAGGTATGAACAGTGCTCTAGCGCAATCCGCTCAGGAGATATGCAGTTGGTAAGACAACCGAAATATGCTTGATTTTTGCCCGATTTCCAAGTACGATACATTTGAACGCCAGCAGCGAACATGGTAAATGCGTTAAATGCATCATCATGCAGTAAGAGATGGGTCTTTGTTTCTCTGCTTGTGATAAATCTGTAGATAGATTATGACTGTTGCGATCAGAAAAGCCAAGCGGCATGTGCGCAAAGCTTTGCACTGTGGCAGCAAGCAACAATAGAGATCATGCGCTGCAATCACTCTATTATTGCTTGTTTGTGCCACATATGTGTGGTGTTGTTCCTTGTGCACATTCTGTTCGTGGTGAACCGCACATTCAACGCAACGTCAGCAAAGCGGTTGCAACAACATCCTCTCCTTTTTACAACAAACCACACCGATCGCACGTTCTTTTTGTGAAGGCTTCACACGGCACGACCTCCACATCCTGATCACAGCACCATTTTCTTGTGATCGGAAAAGCCTGAGCAGCATGTGCGCAGAGCTTCGCACTGGCAGCAAGCAACAATGGAGATCATGCATCGCAATCACTCTGTTATTGCTTGTTCGCGCCACATATATGTAGTGTTATTCTTCGCGCACATTCCGTTCATGGTGAACTGCACATTCAGTGCAATGCCTACAGAGTGGTTGCAACATGACAATCTCTTTTGTTGTTTTTTGATTTTGTTTAGGCAGTGTTTGGTCAGACTGTTCCATTTTGTAACGCTATTAAATGTTGATTGGGTATTCCATTCAAACGTACATCATGGACTGCAGTCGCCACTGAACTGATTGTCAGACATGACAGGAAAGCCATATAGAGAGATTAAATGTTGATTACCTTATGTTTGGCATGTGTCAACATGTTGGCATGACTATGCTTTTAACATTTTTGTGTCAATTTTTTCTTTAATACCTTCGGCGCCAG
>Ga0210059_1013814_pt1 | contig 12027 bp, 8 predicted proteins | sample Ectturendosymbi2_FD_188042 | JGI IMG/M metagenome (GOLD analysis project Ga0210059, IMG submission 188042) | Ecteinascidia turbinata endosymbiont from Florida, USA - Sample 2 (SPAdes) (version 2) | ecosystem: Host-associated > Tunicates > Ascidians > Unclassified | place: Key West, Florida... | reverse complement strand
CGTAAAGATAATTTGGAAAACTTCCCAAAGCTTGGCATAATTTGCATTCTTCATGTTGTTCCAAAATTGATATTCAGAGATATGGTATTCGCCAATCAATAAATCTCTAATATACCAAGTGGATTTCTAATTAAACTACAAACTTAAAAATAAAATTGATGAATTCAGCTGATGATCAAACAAAGTACAATGCACAGTCTACAAATAAACTTCAAGAGATTTGGGCAGAAAAGCCAAAAAGCAAAACATTGCCAGTGTCTTTTGCTGATGGATTATCTTTTTGAAACATTGAAAAATTTTGTTCCTTTTTCATCTGTCCAAAATGTTTAATGATTTTTTAATTTTTCCATGACTTGTGAATTTTTATCAATTTTCCATGACTTTCCAGGAAAATTTATTTTTCCAGGATTTTCAATGATTTTCCATGACCATGGGAACCCTGTAACTACTGTAAAGTGTAGACTACCAATGCAAAAAGCTTCTACTAAAAATGTACGCAAGATTAAATTGACTAGCCTTTAGTTTCAGTAGCACAACTGACTCGACTGAATAGCCTTACTAACAAAGTTACTTTGAAAGTAGCTAGTAGTAGTACGCACAGCAGTTATGAGATACAAACCTTAAAGATGGCCAAATGTGGTTTTTCGTGCAGCGAACTTAAAAAAAAGACAAATTTGGCCATGAAATGGCCAATCTGGCAAGCCTGTTCTGAAACATGACGTAGTCGATGACAACCAAGTTTTGCACTGATTTGCAATTACACTTAACACAGTTTTTGCAAACTGTTGCAGCCAAGACTCCCGCCAAATAATACGCAATAGACCGTGACCTTTTAATTTTATTTGTTTGTTTCCAGAAACGAAGTCCACTCCACAGCTCAAATTCAAACACACACACTCTCTGCACAACTCAGATCGATAAAAACGGACTTTGTAAGTTTCGAAAATATTTTCTTCAGGGATCTACGGCAGAGGTGGCCACTGGCCACCGGAGATAAGCGGAGTGTAAAATTTTTCAGTTCGAGTCCAGCCCTGCTCCGAAAAAATTCAATCCGATCAAGACCTGATCTGCAAACTTTTTGAAAATCATGAGTCCGATCCAATTATGATCCATCCATGTTTAACAATGTACTTTTAGGGAGTGTCTATTTTGACTCATATGGCAAAAGCACCGCCGGAGCTATTTCACTTTTAGCCAAATACGACTGCTTGAAGGCAACATAGCTCCAGAAGCGCTTTTGCCTCATGAGGCAAAATAGGCACTGCCTTTGTTTGGCATTCTCAAAATTTATCAAATCTGTAAAATCGGATCACAACTAAAATTTTTGACATGATTAAAATAATCACAATTCAACAATAAACTTTCACAGCCCAATCCAGTCCTGTTCCATGCGCATCTCTGGTGGCGAGTGATCTGGGGTTCCGGAGTCCACTCCGGCAAGATTATGCGTGTTTTCGGAGCAGGACAAATGCCGGACTCAAATATTTGTGAAAAACCTGAGCCAGATACGAAGTCACGTTTTATTTTCGTTGGTAGCAGGAGTCTGTGTGATCTCTATCAGTGATGAGCCCGAGTCATTTTTATCGAGTCAGAGTCGAGTCACAGTCACGAACCCTTCGAGTCAGAGTCGAGTCAGAATCATCTGAAATTTTGTCGAGTCAGAGTCGAGTCATGACTTGGTCGAGTCGAGTCACAAGAACGGTCGATTCACTTCGAGTTATTGGTTTACAAGCTCGAGTCAATGTCGAGTCATACAGATTTCAAACTTTTCCTATATATTTTTGGCTATAGGTCCACCAGTGGATCTTCAGTGGCTATAGGTCCGCCAGTGGACCTGCAGTGGCTATAGGTCCACCAGTGGATCTTCAGTGGCAATAGGTCCGCCAGTGGATCTTCAGTGGCTATAAGGCCGCCAGTGGATCTTCAGTAGCTATAGGTCGGCCAGTAGACTTTCAGTTTAGTGAACATATTTGTCCATAATATGATGCTAACCCCCAAACCTCAAACCCTAAACCTAACCCCTATCTCAAAGTTTGCCCCTAGGTTAAAGCTTAAACCTGAGCCTTAAACCTAAACATGACCCCTAAACTTAACTCTCAACATAAGCCTAACCCTAAACCTGAACTGTAAACCTAAAACCCAAGCTGTAATCTGAACACAAAACTGTGGAAACTTTCAAAGACAAAAAAAAAAACATGTTGCATGAAGTGTGCAACCAATACACTTATACCAAAATGACATGCACCTGATCCAGGTGGGAGTTGAATTGAAAACTAATTGCACAGTGGACATAAACGTACGTGCAGAACTACCATGATAGTTCCAAGTGGCAAGGCAAACTCAGCATTTTATTCGAACCATGTCAACACCTGCGGACTTATTGCAGCTTCCTTTTTTTGCTATAAATTGACGACCAACATGCTTATATGTTGCCCAATGAGTGACAAAATGGTGCTCAGTGTTGTTTCAGCATGTTTGATTGCATATTATTCAAATCCAAATTTTTTGAGAAAGCCGTATGCATTTTACTTGTGTTTTTCAGTCTCATTTTTCCACAAGTCTAGCCCAACCTTGCCGTATGGTATATACTATCTTGTCTTTTGCATGCCCAATAAATAACCAGAGACGAACATTCAAACATCCACTTGCATATACATTTGGATTTAAATCTTGCAGCATTCTAGCATTTTTATGTATTTGAATGTTATCATTTTTGCTTAACCAGATTTGGATTGGTATTCATGATATTCTTTTAAACTTCTTCGCAATTTTGGATTCATATTGGGGAGTGTAGGTGAAGCTTCTGCATTGATAAAAATTTCTCAAATTCGTTGCAATTGTTTATTGTGTTTCTTGAATGTTAAGCCCTGACAATGACCTGCAAAAAGTCAGCTCTGTTGTGCATCCTCATCATGTCACCAGAGTTACAGAATTGCTTGAACAGTCATTGATCCAATCCCTATTATTGACTCATCATTGTTATAGCCTACCATGTGTATACATTTTAACATTTACCACGGTTATCACGTCGCAACATGGGCTTAGGCGAATAACAGTGACAAGAATTTGGATATGCATTAAATTGAGCTGTATATTTTTGCATTGGATTTGTATTCAAATAGCTTAAATCACTTCATCTGGAAAAAACTCAAAGTAGCAGTATGTGGCCGACTGCCGTTATCACGATATGCAAATACCTGATTGGATCATGATGATGTGTCAATAGGTCTATATTGTGCCCTTCTGGCCCCTCAGTCAAAAGCAAATCTCAGGTCTACCTCTGTGCAAGTTATGAATACTTGACCCTTAGGATACAGTATAACAGGACTTGAAAGTCAAAACAGAAAAGTTGCACCAATTTTGATCATTCCTGGACCAAAAAATGATCATTTCTTTGTATGTAGACAAACTGGGTTTGTCGATCAGAGGCTCTGAAATTTTGCAAAAATGACTCTGGCTCGAGTCTCGAGTCATTGATTGTGACACGAGTCGAGTCGAATCATTATGTGAAAAACGTGACAGAGATGAGCGACTGTGAAATTTTTCAGTCCGAGTCCAGTCCTGATCCGATAAAATTGAATCCGATCCAGTCCTGATCCACAAAATTTTTGAAAATCATCAGTCCGATCCAGTCCTGATCCGCCAATGTAAAATCATGTATTTTTATTTTGTCTCATGAGGCATAAGAACTACTAGAGCTATTTTGCCTTTAGCCGAGTATGATTGGTTGAAGGCAAAATACTTCCAGCAGTGCTTTTACCTCATGTGGCAAAATAGACACAGCCTTTTGGCATTTCCAAAATTTAACAAGGCAGGGTCTACTAGGCATCAGAGGCATAAACACTGCTGGAGATATTTTGCCGTTAGGAGAGTCCGACTGCTTGGATTGGTCATGTGACAAGGACGATACACTTGGATTAGCGTAAGGTCCTTGTTACATGCCCAAAATGTAAACCCAAAACCTAAACCCTAAACCTAAACCATAAAGGTAAACCCTAAACCGACGCTTAAGCATACACCCTAAATCTAAACCCTAAACATTTTGAAAAAGTACATTAAAAGCACACCTATTAAAGGTGTAACCTCCACATGCTAAGCTAAAGAAAATGGTAAGAGCAGAAACAACGAACAATCGCACAGCAGGCATAGATACTATAGATACTAACCCAGTCCCGTCGCCTCGGGGGGGCTTTGGTGGGCTTAGCCTCCCCAAACAGCGTACTAAGCCCCCCAAATCGAAATATGAAACACTATAAATCATTGTAAGTTTTATCAACTTTTCAATATCAAGCCCCCTGGCACAAACGCAAAGCCCCCCCACACGAACGTAAAGCCCCCCTAGTGAAGACTTCCTGGCGACGGTTCTGTACTAACCACTCAGCTATATTCACGTTGCTACTAAAACTCAATGTTATATGTGAAGAAAGGTGAATAAAGTTCGAATTGCAAAATAGTCCCAGCAGAGTTTTGCATTAGATGGCAAAATATGTACTACCTTTTAGCAAACCTGTGCAATCGGATGACAACTAAAATTTTTGATATTTTCAGAAAAATCACATTAAAACAAAAAAAATTTTCCCAGTCCGATCCAGTCCTGATCCGCCACTTTTGAAAAAAATTGCAGTCCTGATCCGGCCAAAATTGGCTTCAGTCCTGATCCAGTCCAATCCAGTCCTGATCCGTGCTCATCTCTGAAACGTGACTGGAGTCGAGTCACCATCTTTCTCAACGTGACTCGAGTCGAGTCAGAGTCACCAAAAATCTTGACTCGAGTCGAGTCATTGACTCGAGTCACGCTATCACTGGTTTCTACAAATGCCATTGCTTAAGGGCACAATCATTGTTGAAGCTCAGTTGAATCGATGGTTGCCGGTGTCAAGCAAAATTTCTGACGTCTGCGAAATTTCTGACCTGATATTGTTTTTCAGCTATTTTTTTTCTCAGAGCAAAGGAATAAAGTTTGGCGATTACTTGTTTGATGTGTGTTGTGTAAATTAAAACATTGTGGTTAGATATCAGGTACCCACAATAAGCCACAGCGATGGAATAACTTTAAACATTTAAAATTTTCGGACATAGTCGTTGACCTCAATTATTTTTCTTTTTCTCACCCTAAATGAAACCCTAACCGACACACTTACCTAAACACGAATTCCTCAACCCTAATAATCAGTTTTATCAGCGTATTAGGTATGTAGAATATTACTCTGTGCATGCGCACATGGTGTGAAGTCAGAATTTTCGCAAGTCAAAAATTTCGCTTGACACTGGAGTTTGAACAGAGGAATCGGATTCTCAAATATGAAAAAATTCGTACCCGGATCCGGATTAAAATTTTTGGAACAAAAACGGAGACAGAGTTTAAAAATGTGACTCCAGACACCTTATCAACGACAGCTTCGTGTTGCCTCTTAGAAAACTGGTCTCTAGGAGAGGTGTGCATGGACTTGATTTTGGATTTCTTGGATCCGGAATCGGGCTGCACCAAGCACGATTCAGCATGACTGTTGTTTGCTCTGCTGCGTAAATACAAATGCCTGTTTCTCGAAAATGCAGAAAATCTAACAACGTATGGTTGCGTGCTTTGATGCAGTCAGATTGTTAGTTCTCGTCACTATTCTTTGAACATTAGAATCGCATTTTACTCTGTGAATGAGTGATCGAACTTTGCAGTGTCCGTTTGATCGATGGCGTGTCAAGCCACACCGCTTTCGCATTTTACCTAGACTAGACTAGTTTAGGAATTAGCGCCCTACTCCGCAGTAGTGCTGTAACAAGTGTTGCGTGTTAGCTAACAATAGTGTACTGTTAAGAATTTGTCTGTAACCCTATGGTTCTGTCTTCAATGCAGTTGCAAAACGTGTGTGTAACCCTGTGATTTCGCCGGCTTCAGTGCCTTGTACTACGTTCTGTTTCGTCTGTTTTTATCAACCTGCGTTCTGCAGAGTGTGTGTGTTCATACTGTGAACTTCGTGTCTGCTCATAAACAAAAAAGAATAATAATAAATAAATTAAATTTAGCTGAAACTGGATTGGAATTGGATTCAGTCCCGTCGTCACGAGGGGGCTTTTGGGGATTAGCCCCCAAACGAAACTCCAACTCCCCTCAATGTGAAACATGAAACACTATAAATCAGTTAAGTTTTTGTTAATTTTTTAGTGTCAAGCCCCTCCGCACAAACCCAAACCCCCCCTATTGAAAACTTTCTGGCGACGGTTCTGATTGGATTTTGTGTTTGCTGAAGAAGCGTTAATGGTTCGTGATCAGTTCTCTATTTCGAAAAACACCCTTTTCGTGCAGCAAACGTCGAGCTGCAAACTTACGATCGTATTCTTACACGTCTGCAGCAATGCTTCATTTGCTTTGATATTACTGTATATAAGGCATCCAGAGTAGAGAGAATAGTGTTTATAGAGAATTAGATATGATAGTACTCAGTACTCACGATCCATTAAGCCTTTTTGATATTATGTGATGTTTGCTTGACTTATATTTGTTGAGTGAAACAGGAGTCGGAATGCTTGTGTCATGTTGTAGTGGACCGGATCTGGCGCGGATTCAGGTCGAAATTTTGAAATTTGCGAACCGAATTTTGCTCATACTCCTGCCGCTATCGATGCAACCGAAATTCAGCATTGTTTGTACTTAAAGAAATGACATTCTTAAAGACCACATAGGCTCCTGCTCCTGTCGAAAATATAAAGTGCGTCCTGACACGGGTCCGGTTTTTCACATGTTTTTGACTCCCGCTTTGGCTCAGAAAAGAACGAAGATAACTCCCGGATTCGACCCGGCACTCCGGATTCGTAGCCACTTCTGGTCTGGTCTTTACTTGAGATGATCACTGTCCGGCTTGCCAGTTATTTGTTTCAGAGGTGATCACGGAGCCGGAGCGCCAGAGTGGATTCCGCCGGGAGTAGGCCTTTTCGATTTTTTCCGTAGGCGGAACAGGAAACAGGAGCTGGAGCAAGAGTGAAATTTCCAGTTGTTGGAAGAGCCGGATAATAGCTTTGATTGAATTAAAATTTTCTCTGACAGGCTAATTGTTCGATTAATATTGTGGCTCTATTCTCTCTGATACGTTAAATGGGGCAATGTCCGATTTACTGCAGACTGTTGACGATGAGGGAAAGTAGCCGACTGGCGGGTTCTGTTCTGGATGGAGCATAGCCAATGCTCAACTGCTCTATGACAGGAATAGTTTTTTTTTTATTTAGTGGATACGCCAATTACGGGAAATTTTTCGTCTGCGCTCTGCCTTGTTTCAACAATCCGCCATTAGCTGCAGTCGAACGTATTGAGCTTACCACTCACGTATGGCTAGTGGACACTTTCGTCCAGGGTAATTTCCATACCAGTGCCCTTTGGATTTGATCAAAAATAGCAGAAATCGCTGCTACAGTTTACAGCAGACTGCAGCCTACACATATTTTAATTTTTTAAGCAGTGATGTGTCCGATTCATTTTTGTCAAGTTAGAGTCGAGTCAGAGTCACAAGCCCTTCGAGTCAGAGTCGGACATGAGGCGATTGCATCACAGATGTAATCGATTACGATTACGATCACTTATCAAATGCTCGATTATGATTACGAATAAACAAAAGCAGTGGTGGGTTTAGGGTTGGGGGTCTCGAGGCAAGATCAAAAAGGGAGCCCTCTGATGACGTCATCATACTCAGGCAACCATGATATGCACATTTAATCAAGCCTAAGTTAAGGCCACCCAAGGACACGTTCCTGAGACTATGGCATGTCTGACATAGCAGAAGGAGAGAATGCAAAAGGGTGTTCATGATACACAACTTTGAAAACACTGAAAGTTGGGAAGACAAAGCTGGCAACACATAAAAGTTAGGCAATAGCAAGTTGGCATCGCTCCCAGTTCTTTATTTTCGCGCCCCGTTTCTCTGCATTCACAATCAATAAACTGCAAAATTTACCCAGTTGAAAGTTTCACACTTTCCCCCTTTGAGAAAATGCTTGGTAGTTGGTAGCCTGAATTTATTCACAGTCATGGCTTTATGGGTATCCATGAAACTAAACAACAACCCAAAAGATTCCAAATACTATTTGTTTGAAATTTCATCCTTTTAACTGCAAGAGCATAGCATACAAAAGCATCCAACTTCAGACTTGTTTTGGAAAGCTTTGAGTTTGGATTAGTCAAGGCTGCCCTCATCTTGTGTTGACACGGGTTGTTAGAAAAATGTGCGAAAGTAGGAAATAATCCATCATATACCTTATTGCAAACATTTCTGCTGCAGCAAGTAGCTTACACAATTGATTAAATCTGTGCTAAGAAAAAAAAATTGTCCAAGTTATACTGGCTAAGTGCTGCCAAAGATCTTTTAGCATCATCTACCAAGTCACCTTAAACCAACCATTTACTAGTCTAGCTTCAAATAACCTATGACTTCAAGCATAGGCTAAATTCAAACCACCTGGCCTATCTGTAGAAAAGATGAGTACTCATAATACTCAAAAAATAGCATTTCTGCTACCTGATAAGAAGCATGAATGTAGCCTTGCTTATTCACAGTTTAACAGTCTTTGCACCACAACAGCAATAATACAAAATTACTTTGTAAACTAAGAAGAAAATGTCCTATATATTGAAAGATGTAGTGTGGTCCCTGCTAGAAAATTGCCTGTTGTCTTATTTTCTGATGGAAATGTTCACCAAGATACAACATCGCAAGAAATGAGAAATTTGTCTAACGTTTTCAACTCAGAGACCTAAAAAATAAATCCTTGGATAAAAATATGTTTCTAATATGTTCTATTTATCAACTTCATTTTTACAAAACTTGAGTTTTTGTACATGGCATATTTTCCTTTTTCCTTCTTTTTGCTCATCAACTTGGATACTTTCTGTTCCACTGTGGCATTTTCAAAAAATTTTCAATAAACCAAACACTTAAATCTCCAACAATCATAATTTGGTACAAAAAAAATTATCATTTGGTATAAATATTTGCTCTTATTTGATAGGGTCTTTTCAGAACTTTTTGGAAGAAACTACAAACAATTTTTTTAGGTGTAGAAGTTGGTTTGAAACTTTTCTTTTATTGCTTATTGGAGATGGTGGTGGGACCCCTTTGAAAGTATAGTACTAACACATTACAGTTGCTGTTAGGGGGCCCTTTTAAAGGAAGGTACTTACACTTTACAATTGCTCTTTGTGTCCCCTTTGAAAGCATAGTACTTGCACATTACACTTGCTGTTGGGGGCCCTTTGGAAGGCCCTTACACATTACAGTTGCTGATTGGGGCCCCTTTAGAAGCATAGTACTTGCACATTGCAGTTCTTGCTTGTGGCCCCTTTGAAAGCAAGGTACTTACACATTATAATTGTTGTTGGGGGGCCTTTTAAAGCAGAGTACGTACACGTTAGTTTCTTTCAGGGGCCCCTTCAACGAAGTTTTAAAGCAGAGTACTTACAGATTTCTGTGGCTCTTGGGGGCCCCGTTGAAAGCAGATTACCTTCAAATTGCAGTTGCTGTTGGGGGCCCCTTTGAAAGCAAAGTACCTGTATATTAGTTTCTGTAGGGGGGTCTTTGAAAGCAGAGTACTTACTTATTATCTGCTTTGTAGTACATTATATGAGTGGATAATAGTGTTTTCACCAAAAATAAGGAAAATTTACACGCGTAACTCCTGAAGGCGGACCCCAAAAACGGGGGACCCGAGGCAAGTGCCTCGGTAGCTTCCCCTTAAACTCACCACTGAACAAAATTACAATGTAATCGATTACGATTACATTGAGAGTAATCACGATTACAATTGTCTTGAAACATCCTCAGAAAAAAACAAACCCATTTGCATGGATTGAAAGTATATTTTCAGACAACATACAATATGAATGAATGCAATTATGATGAAAATCACGAATCTGTCAAGATTAAGCAGCAGAAAAAAGGAAAATCACCAAAGTGTTTACTGAGATGTTGATGCAGTCAACAAACCAGTGGCGCAACTAAAGATTTGAGCCAGGTGCAAAACGTAGTTGAAAGAGGCCCACTGGCCACTGTAGGGGGCCCAATAGACAACACTCAGAAAACGAACTTGAGAAATATGGTGAATGCGAACGTGGATGACTATACTAAAACCCCAAATCAACGGAAAATACTCCGAAAACCCAAAAAACGACAACCTACTGAAAACTAAAAGAACACTAAAACCTAAACAAGCTAACTAGAGAGCTGGTTTTTACATTTAGCTTGCCAGGGTGAAAATTCGCCTGACTACCCCGTCAGTTACGCCACTGCAACAAACACTTTAAATGTTGATTAAACAAAAATAATTAATATCTTTTTGTTGACGGCTTTAACAACTGTTTGTTACAGTTGATAACATCAACACTTCAAATCATTTATCAGTCAAACGATATCTATCAGCCATAGGCGTAGCCAGGGGAGTGGGCAGAGGGGCCATAACCCCCAACATTTTTAGAAAATATAGTCATTTTGTGCTTTGAGAGGCGTTTTTCCAAACAAAATAGTGTTATTCGCCTAAAATCAAGCATTTTGGCTCTCCCAATTTTTTGGCCCCTCCCAAATTTTTGGGCTGGCTACGCCACTGCTATCCGTCTTGAACACTCGTTCAGCAATGCTGAAAAGTCGGTTCTTAGAAATTTCAAAATTGCTGACTATATTTCTTAAAACTGCGGGTTACGATGTTTTCAGCTGTGTGACGGCCTTTGGACCATCTGCAAAGGCAACATGGCATTGCGTGGCTTTTTATTTGAAATGAAATGAACCTATATAGCTACGCATCTGTCTATTGGACCAAAAGTCAATGGTTTTAACTAAACCTCGTTGCTTTCATTGAATTTTTTGCCAGTATACGTAGATGATCTCTGTTGACATGTTACTCATCAACGTTGTGGGAAGGTGCATTCCACTTGGGTTAAATTACTTTCCTCTGAATAAAAGTTAATTTATTCAAACTACTGTGCTAATTATATATATACATAAACTACTGTGGTAATGATATACACAAAGTTAATTTATTTAAACTACTGTGCTAATTATATATCCATAGCCTACTCCAGCACTTAGATTCATAGGTTCACTCTGAATATATACAAATAAAACCACTACCTCTCCTCGTTATGTGCCGCTGTCTCCGGTTGCCGAAGTTTCATTTCAACTCGTTTTTAAGAAAAGTTCTCAATTTTGTGGCTGACTGTGACTAGGCACTACATTATTCTGGCGGCCAACAGGAAGGTTAGCTGGAACAAAGTGAGCATCAGCTGTAAACGCTGTGCTTGCCGCTGGACTATCTGGATTTAATGCGCACAGACGGGCTAATGGCCTGCCTTGAAACATAACCATAACAAACAACCATAACAGAGGAAACCCAGCTTCCAAAACCGCGATTCATCGCATAGTGATGTAGGGTGAAGACTTCCAAGTTTAATCGCGAAAGTAATCGTCGATTACGTTTGAATTGGCAATGTCATTTTTAGTCAGTTCAATCAATTACGATTTCTCAAAAAACTGTAATTCTTCTTCTTCTTCTACTTTTGAGCTAGTTGTTCAAACCACTGCTTGGCCGCACTAGATCTCGGGGCAGGTGTTGAGCAGCCATTCGATTGTTTTATCGTCCAGAACCGTCAGGGCATGCAGTCCATGGGGAGGTTGGTGGATTGGACATTGGAGGACGACATGGTCGACGGTTTGTTCTGCGCTACACTCACAGGCCGCAGAGGAGGCCATACCTCATTTGTACAAGCAGGAGCGGAAACGTCAGACACCAGTGCGGAGGCGGTTAAGCCGGACCCAGGCTCTTCTTGGGAGGGTCATTCCGCGTGGGTTGGTGCCGGTGTCTGGAATGAAAATGCGGAGTCTTGTGGGGTTTTCCGCTCATCCCGCATTCCATTGGTGATCAGCCCACTGCGCTGCACGTATGTTGTTGTTGTCAGATGAACTGATGAGGTGTTGTGCGGCGGGTACAAATGGGTGTCTCGATTTGAGGCGCCGTGCGTTTGCACTCGATGGACAGGTGAGTGCTGAGTGGAGCAGA
>Ga0210059_1013813_pt1 | contig 12027 bp, 9 predicted proteins | sample Ectturendosymbi2_FD_188042 | JGI IMG/M metagenome (GOLD analysis project Ga0210059, IMG submission 188042) | Ecteinascidia turbinata endosymbiont from Florida, USA - Sample 2 (SPAdes) (version 2) | ecosystem: Host-associated > Tunicates > Ascidians > Unclassified | place: Key West, Florida... | reverse complement strand
AATAGTTGTATGTTGTGGCAATAAAATTAAAGACAGACAGTTGGAACAGTCCAAACATGTGTATGTAGTAACAACAGATAGTTTTGACGATTTGAAGATTGCTTATTCTGTAATGTCCAGCAGTACTTGCAAGGTATGTGCATTCCGGGCATTGCTGATTCGCTTCCATTTCTTATTATCACATAAATATGTTTCAGTTAAAGTAATTGTTATGGCTCAATCTTTTCCAGCCATTTGCAAAAAAGATGCAGTGTGTACAGTGCTGAACATCTGCAATGTTGAGCATGTCGGCATGTCAGAGAAGCTCACGCAAATGCCAAGTTGCAATAACTCATCTGTTGTCCACCCTTTTTTGGAGTTTCCCATCCTGGAATTCTACGTATCCCTGGATGCAAGATTGTGACGACAGACTTGGTTCGGCTATTCGTCAAATAGTAACTGCTTTTTGTAAAAGTTAAAGATCGCTGCACTAAACCAAAATGCAAAACCTAAACCCAAAACCAACAGTAACCCAAAACCTAAAACCAAAACTTAAATCTTAATCCAAAAGCCAAACTCTAAACGCAGACCCTAAACCCAAAACTTAAACCCAAACCTCACCCAGAATTTAAACCTAAACTCAAAATCTAAACCTAAAAGCTGAGCCTAAAATCTAAACTCAAAATCTAATCCGTAAATTTAAACCCAAAATGTAAACCCTAAACCGAAACTTTAACATCCACCCTAAATGTAAACCCTAAACCTAAAATTTTTGAAAAAGTACACAACTGGCACTCCTACCAAAGGTGTAATCTCTACTAGCTAAGCCAAAGGAAATGGTGAGAGCAGAACCACGGAACAATCGCACAGCAGGCATAGACACTAACCACTCAACTATATTCACGTTGCTACAAGAACGCAACGTTATATATGTGGGCAAAGGTGGATACAGTTCGAATGGCAAAATAGTCTCAGCAGAGCTTTTTCCATTGATGGCAAAATATTCACTCCTATTTACCAAATTTGTAAAAGCGGATCACAACTAAATTTTTTTTATATAATCAGAATAATCACATTAAAACAACAAAAATTTTCCCAGTCCGATCCAGTCCTTACCCGCCAATTTTCATAAAAATTATAGTCCGATCCAGCCCTGATCCGTGGTCATCTCTGACGAGCGGGCCACTGACAATATTTTCAGCAGTTGGATTTTACCGAGCCGCTACAAGCCGCCCGCTAATGTTTAAGAAAACTTCACAATTTTTTTGAGTTGAAAGAACCACTCGGTGGCAATAAAAGTGTGTGAAAGTACTTGACATCTGCTTAGAACATTTTTCCGATGCTGCATTCTTAGCACAGATGAGCAGAGTCACCTTTTACAGACTCCGACTCCGCTCCTGCTCCGACTCTGCAAAATTTCGAAACTTCAACTCCGACTCCTGTTAACACTCCGAAAACTTCCAAGCAACTCATATGAAAAGATAGTTTCTATTTTGCCTCTTGAGGCAAAATATATGCCGTGGCTATTTTGCCTTTGATTTCACGCAAATGGTTGAAGTGGTCACGTGACAAACACAATACAGAGAGATACAACATGATGAGGTTTGGAGTTATGGCTTAGTCTATCTTTATGCAACGAAGACAAAAAGCCATAAAATTTGCTAAAGCTTAAATTAGACGTTACAGCCAGCTATGTAGGTCATGCATTTCAAACTTGTTTTGTGTTTTGAACTTGGCATGTGGTCACTTTAAAGTTTAAACAATTGTGTTCAGGTTCAGCTACTGACAAAATAACTTCAGAACACTTTTTGCCTCATGAAGCAAAATAGACACTGGTTATGAAATATACACCTCTAGAACTATAGGTTCTACTGTAATTAAGTTATGAAGTGGTAATCGTTGAAACACAAGTCAATTGTACTTCAATCTTCATTAATTAACCAGATAGATCATAATCCTTTGAATTGAACGCAAATTTTCAATTTTCACAAAGGACCCATCTCCAGGGTCAGGAGCTGATCACTTGTTCACAAATATTGAATCGTACTTTAGCCATGTGTTCTGACAAAACTCTGAACCATGACTGTGACAAACTGAGCCGTTAAAATGAATATGCTAGAAAATTCAACAAAAAAATTAATAAGATGAACATTATGCATGACTTATGGGCTACAAAACAACCCCTTTTAAATTTATCATTAGCCAATAGAGCTGTAAAACAATATAGATTATTATCTTTAATTAAAGCCAAGGGCGTACGCAAGGGGGGGTTGGGGTTAACCCCCACCCTTGAGCTCGATATTTTACAAACACTTTATTACCTGCGCAAAGGGGTTATACTGTTTTCGCATACTTTCTGCTTGTTGATTTTTAATGCAAATACCACAGAATGAATTTGCATGCAAATTTTAAGGAACATTGTAAATGGGCCAAAAGTAATACAGTAGAATTTGTCTAAGTTGTCACCGTTTAATTCGTCAATTCTTTACTTTATCGTCGGTCGAATGCCTATCTTTTGTGTACATTTCCGTTCGTCTAATTCGTCAATTTGCTCAATTCGTTACCTCTTTCTATCCTTGAGAAGAGTCATGTTCGGCTAACACGCCATTTACAGTTTCGATTTTGATGTTTAAGCAGCTTGTTTAATACGTGTGAGAATTCAAACAAAGTAAGGATATTTATCTAAGAATTCTTGCACCTCGCAATTTGTTTATCGAATTTATACACGAGGTGCAAAGCGCGACCCGACTCTCCATTGAGAAAACGCAGAAAGTTTTAAAGTTTATTAAAGATTTAAGAAGTGCTAGATTAAATTGAAGAGTCTAGGTAAGCGCAACCTGACTCCCCACTGAAAGAATGCGGAAAGTTTTTTATTTAAAGTTTATTGAAGATTTGAAAGGTGATAGATTAAATGGAGGAGTCGAGATAAAGTAGAGGAGTTAAAGAGTTCATTCAAGGGCGCACGCAAAGGGGAGGGGGTTGGGGTCAAATCCTCCCCTTGAGCTTGATATTTTACAAAAACTTTATTACCTTTGCAAAGGAGATTAATTGTTTTCGCATACATTTTGCTTGTTAATTTGTCGACTTAAAATGCAAATACCACGGAATAAATTTCCATGCAAATTTCAAGGAACATTGTGAAAGGACCAAAAACTAATAATTACGTTTTGGTGGGAATCTGGGTTATTGTCTGCGTCCAGAAATCATCTCACCACTTTTTGCAGACCTTTCGTCCACTACGAATGTTCAAGATTGTGTTCCGCAACAGTTCACTTTATCCGAAACAATTGTCTTTATTTTGTCTGCTAAGGCTGATCAGCGCAAGCGTTGACCGCAGTGACTACATTACCAATTTCTGTAGCATGATAGAATTGTTGCACGAGCTCTAAAACAGCAGTTTTTAACATAGAAGCATTCAGGCATCTGATAAGGTCTCAGTAGGAAAAAAGGAAAACTAAAAGTTTGCTGGACTTCTATACATCACAAAAATTTGAAAGATTTCTTGTGTACTTTATGCGCATTCCCAATTCTTGTGTAGTTTGGCAAGATTCGATCTCTCAAACCGAGGTGTGCTCAAGCCAGTCCAGCCGCACACGTTCAATGCTCGACTGCTCGTATTCGACAAGATATTAGCGCGGCCTCATTTTTCCGTTGTAAATTGCTCTGACACAGTGATGAGTGTGTTTTACTAGTCTGTTTTAACATCCAGGTTAACATTTTTGCAGTTATGAACTGCTGTGTCGTAACGGTGATTTTATTTTCCTCCGATATTCTAACTTGGAGCAATGATAGTTTCTATTCAGTGCAATGACACAAAACAAGGGGAGTGCGTGTAGAAGAATATACCTATTATGCCAACAAACTTCCACAAAACGTTTGTTTGGAAACATGAATATGACGTCAAATTGTGACGTCACAAAGAGCGCACGCCAAATACAAATGAAGATCATATGCCACTGAATGAAACCCCCTCATGAAAATTTTCTGCTTACGCCACTGTGTTCCACTGCTCCTTGAGTTCAGTTGTAAACCAGATTCGTTTGAAAATTGACTTCCTGCAACTTCAAAAACTTTTCACTGCGCTGGGCGTAGTAACCGCTTTCCTCAGTTGATGTTGATCGATTTATATGCCTGGACAAATATCCAACCATCAGTTTTGATGTTGCACGCGTTCTTGGAATTATCACAGTCATAATTTTAGTACAAAATTGCTTATTGTAATAGGGGATTGTAATTGGCTCATCCTCAACCACATGATTGCGGTAAATGCTGGATTGCAGAAAATCCTTCAGACGAGATTAATAAAGAACATAAAATGGTGATTTTGTTTCTTGCTGCAAGTCTTCCGTTTTGTTAGTAAAAATGTGATCACCCTCTTCTGCTCTTTCACACCTGTCTGAAGGCGCTCATGGGTACATGCGTTTGGAGCCATTGTTCATAGCAATTGCAAGATATTTGTTCACATTTTTTTTCTGTTTATATGTTTGCATGCTGCCTAAGCATTCGCAAGGACAGCTTGATGCAGCCATTTCCACGACAAGCAATGTTGGATTGTCGATAACCACTGGCCCCGTTTGGTTTCCACACGTTTGTGTCAGTAAACAAGTGACGCTTTGTAGTTTCTATTTACTATGACACCTTCGCAAGCAACATACAATTTACTCCATTGTTTTCTTGTAAATGAGAGCGGGGTAGAACACGTAAAAACACAGTGAGGATGATACCATCCTAGACAAGTTCAACATTCAACCATGAGCTCTCCTTTGTATTCGCTGTTACAAATTCACCACCGCTAACGGTATTGTTGATAAGATGTATGTACGGACACGCCCTTTTTAAGTTGTTTGGGAGAATGACATGAAACCACGGTGCTGTGCTAGACAATTTTTTCAGTTCCATGTAAACACTCTTCACGGATTTTCTGAAATTCAGGTTGTTAGCCCACTCTTTGTCACTTTTTGTTTCTTGAATTTGGTTTGATATGACAAGAATGTAAATATGCAGCGACAGCACGTTGTGGCAAGTTTGAATCTTCTGGAAAATGATCCAGACCACTGACCAATGCTTCTATACCAGATTTACGAAAACCAGGTTTTGATGTACACGGGACTTACTTTATTGTGGAGCATCATTAGCTCTTCTTTGATATTGTTTGTGCATCGTTTCGTAAAAGCAGACATAAGCCGTATCCGCATTGCCAAAGGACGTTTAAGCCATGCTCGACTCGTGCGCAGATATTCCTCCAAAGTACGTTTGCAAAATGCATTTATATATTTTTGGTAAAGAAATAAAGCCATTGATTTTGCGAGGTGAACTTTGCACTTGTCATGGACTCCACCAAGCATACTTTTTGACGCAGTAGACAACGATTTCCGAAAATCACTGAAAAAAAATGAAAGGAACTTACACAATAGGAAATGCTGCATACCTAGCGTTTTAAAGAGGAAAATATTTTCACTTTACCAAATTGTTTCGCCAATTTATTTAAATCCAATTTCCAGCTTTTGTGACACATATTGTGTTAACAATAGGCAAAGAGAATTTTTAAGAAGGGAAATCACATGCTAGCAGTATACCTTTGGTATAATAACATTTCCTGAGTAATGCACATTATTCAAAACGTGTCGTATGGAGCAGTAAAAACAACGTAATGGCGTAAATTAAAATGGCACCACTTACTGCTTTCAGTACGAGTGAACTTTAGTTTTACAACGATGTCACTATTGCATTGAAGTTCTCGTTTAGGAGCGATTAAAGCATTTTTTATAATTTCACATTTCTAGCAAAGATTAAACGCTACAATGGATTTGCAATGATCGTTTTAGAAAAGGAACTCTTCGACAGTTGTTTTGTGTGATGACCTGAGATTTTTAATCAATATAACACACTTTTAGCTTACCTTCTAGCAACATACATTACCAAATTTAAGAACTTGTCATTTGCATGTGATTTATGTTAGTTTTGGCAAATATTATTTTTTTTGTAACAGCATACTTAGCATCTATGATCTCAACCACATATCGAAGGGATGTCATTCACAAAACTCTCCTTGAGAGATTAACAAGCATTCTCGTTATTTCTTCAGAATAGAGTGGCCTGGTTATTACAGCAATCATGTGTTACTTGCAACCATCGGACGTTTGTTTCTTGCAATTACTTCCTTCACACGTCGTGTCTCTAGAGTTGAACTATTTTCCAACACGTCGTCCCCAAACCAATGAAAATGGACTAACTTTTTTCGGCTAGGACAGGGGTGGGCAAAGTTTTTGCGTGGAGGGCCACATTTTTAAAAAATGTTGCAGCCGAGTGCCGCACACTCTTATTACAAAGCAGGAAAATTTATTCAGTGTGTAAATAACCACGTATTCATATTACAAACAATTTTCATATTTCACACTCGGTACGTTTAATGCTATTTATACAGTTATAGTTAGAACTGAAACATAAAGTATTTTCATAAAATTCCAAGTTTTTATGAAAATAGTAAATGTTTCACAAAATTCTACACGCGTCGGAGTTTCTGTAAGTGCCGGCGGGCCGCATGAAATGGTCTCGCGGGCCGTAGTTTGCCCAACCCTGGGCTAGGATCTTTACATATCGTCTGCATTTTCCCAGTCCTCTTTTCCTACTCCCCATACCCATACGGTGTACAGTTTTTCTGTATGGCTTAACGATTATTAACAGGTTTTATGAACCGACTCAAGTGAGCGATCTGTCCCAGTGGATTTTCGGTGGTGCATATCGAAATCCAGTCATGAATCGTTGCAAATCTTGCTCAGACATTTTTTGTGTACATGGCAAGGATGCACCTACGCCACGGCTAAAAGATGCAAAGCATACTCTTAGCAAGTTTTATACACAACGCAAAAGTCAGGTTTAATATATTTATGATTTGTTCATCAATCGATTATCTGAGCGACGAGCGAAACACGTTAGCGACTTTCGTGAGGTCGGACTCTTGCAACTGCGTTCTCTCAACAAATGACGTTTTTTTTCAAAGCAAACCGAGAGTGTGTAGTAAGTATTTGGTGAAGTACAGGTGAACGTTAACTTCAAGACACAAATATCTCATCTGCCTTGCAGAGATATACCTTGTTGCAGATAAACATTGATGTCAGCAGTGAGTTGAGAACAAAAGTCAACAAACTACATGGATCAAGTGTAACTGGCAGGAGAAATCTACTTCATGAACGGCTTCGTGTTCCCGTAAATATTAACTGCCCTAAACCTTGCCATATAGAAGCATCGGGAACTCACGTTAACAAAGCCTTGTGCAGAAAAATTGCGCAATGCTGCAGTGCGGTCTTACCTTCTCGAATGCAAAATCCATTCTATTAAATAAACGGGAAAATGCATGCGTATTTATAAGGCACCTATGGTGCTTTCCAGCAGGCCTTTTCTTTTTGCAGGTAGTTCGTGGCATAATGTTTCGCTTCGTTTAAAAGTTAGTTTGTTCTTTTACAAACGTGACATTCGTGATTTGTTTTATTGGTCTCTGCGACAAAGGCATAGTAGGTTATGAAATTACGATAAGGTAAACCAATAGTTGACTGCCTCTCATGCAACGAAATGAATTGTTTAATAGGTCGTTTCTCCTATGATGACCACACAATTACAATCTACGTTACGTTTGATGTTATTGTCATTCATTGGTGTGACAGTGTATGACAGTTATCTCTGTTACTGTTAATGCTTTCCTCTTTTGCCACGTCATCCGTACTGCTCTGCTTTTGGAGGGGGCTACCACTTACCCAGCGATTAAACATCTTGCAAAAACACATTGTGCCACTCCAAACCTTAAAACCTGTCTACGAGCCTTTCCACCAACATTTTCTGTTTTATACGTGTATGCCTGCAACACTATCAATCAAAGGCACTTTTTTCCAAATATTTCACATTTACTACCGCAGCGCAATAGCTACAATAATAAATTTTACTATTAAAATCAGCATGAATTTTACCTGATGAAAAAACGACGTTTCATTTCAGATGATTCCTTTTTCCACTTTTCCTCCAGGGCGCTTTACCTTCCTAAACGGTATCAGCCAAGAATCATTAGAAACACTAGTGTTGCATTAATATCACTAAACATATTTCATAATTACAGACACGCATGCTGGCAAAAATGAACGTTGTGGAATTTTTGTCCAGAAGAAAATATAGGAAAAACAGAAAATACAATTAGAAAACAAATGACATACATGAAATAATGAGATAATTTTACAAAAAGTATAGAGTGCTAATACTTGTTTTTTTGCTATGAAATACCCCTAAAATGGCCTATCTAAACACTGGTGTAGGAGGCGGGATGTAGTAGTGCTACCGCACCCCGTGAAATCCGGGAAAAATCCTCTATAACCATGGCCATATCTCTGAGAACCTTCTATAACTCCATGAAAGTATGAGCTAAAATGGCGCCCACCATGCTTTGCTTTGAAAATAATGGCGTCCGAATTGATATGAAGAGTTTTTTGGAGGCCACTTTTTTTGAAGCATTTTCGTTTTTCGGGCAAGCTTGGGAGAATCCGGGCAAAATTCCTTCGCACCCCCAAAAATGTACCTGCTCTAGCACCTATGTCTCGAAAAACACACGTATTCAAGACATTGCAATTCTAGAGAAGCAATTTTATAATGCCTAATGCTATTCTGATTTTAGTGAAATATCATGTGACATAAAGTTCGAGGGCTAAAGTAAGAGCAGTGAAAGCAACCAAACTCAAGACTGACGTGAAAAAATCATAACATAAGCTGTGTTGTGGTTAATAGTAACCCCAACATGTTCAACCATTGTATATGGTATGAAAAATAGTACCCATCTACCTTTTCAGACAAGAGCTGACGAAAAGAACTGTGTAGATCTTTTATGATGAAACAAGGAAGTGTTAGTGAAACTTTCATATGTATATGAGATTGTCTATTGTATATGGTGAATTTGCGCGTGGTGTATTTTATGTATTTGATTGATATTGAACGCTAGGGGGTAGAAGCCAGGATAAAATAGGAACCATAAGTAGGTGTAGAAAGCGTCAAACAAAGCCAAGGAAATACAAAGGCCTTGGAACACTAAACCAAGTAGTTCACTCAAGCATAACGGATTTCAGGCGGAATGTCTCAAGGTACCAGACTATGCAAGCAACCGGAAACAATACAAGACAATTGCTGAAGAAGACCAATACAGCCAGACAAGATATGTGTATGCATTGAATGTTAATACTAAGATATTAAGCTATGTGACTTTACGAATCGTCTTTACGAAACGACTTTACGACACGACTTTACGACACGACTTTACGAAACGACTTTAGGACACGACTTTACGAAACGACTTTACGACACGACTTTACGACACGACTTTACGAACAGTGAATGATATAAAAGCAATATAGGGTATATTAACCTCGATTTTCGCGTAAAGGAGTTAGTTGTGATTTTGCATTTGACGGGCGAACTTGGGGGGCCTGGTGATCTCGTGATCCAGGACCGCCTTGTAGCCGACACTCAAGGGAGTTCAGGTTTACATTTGGCCGGCTTTCTAGGCACGAAAGTCTCGGCACTTTAATGCTATTCTCGAGGTAGTTAGGGATGTATGCTGCTATTTAGTCAGATGCTGTTGGAAAAAGCTCCGTAAAAACTGTAAGTAACGAAGTTCTGTCAAAATTTTACTTAAACTTGCACTTTGTAAATCTGTGCGCCTGTTAAATTTGACTAGGGAATAGAGTCCTGTCAAAATATTCTAGAGTTTTGGACTTTAACTAAAAATAAGGAATTTTAAAGCCAAAAAGGAAACAGAGTTCTGCCCAAATTCTTCATAATTACGCACTTAGAAAAATCCCGAGCAATGGGGGGGTCACCATGTTAGGGTTCGATTCATGTGTATGTGTTTATGTATTAATTTCATGCTCGAGACTTGTATTTTCGCTGTCATGAGTGTAATAAACGTGTAACCCCGCTTAAAAGGGTATAACGGTCCTGTCATCAGCAGCTAAGGTTGATGATATTGGCTGTTTGCTTTAGGGTAAATAGTCTTTATGGGACCACAGCCTCGAGGACCCTGTCGAGTTAAAAGTATAAGATAAATGTTAATTTTATAAAGCATTTAGCACAACTTGTTTTGCACCAAGCTTCTCGTGGACGGGTAAGCTGAGCTAGGACATTGAGTACCACGGGATCCATTGGCCGCAAAAGCTGCGACCAGTAGAAGCTGGAAAATACGTCTTTCCTAAAGAATTGATTTCATGGGAAGCTTTCACGAATTTACAATATAGAAATTTACTTGCGGCCCACCGTGCCAAATCGCTCTTCAGCAAAAACAAATAGCGAAATGCTACAGTTGGGTTTGCAATGTATCGACTGCATGTTTCTGACATAGGACTACCATAAGTAATATACTATTCAATACCACATTTTGTACATTGCAGGGTTACCAGGCTTCAACAATTTTCAGACCCTCAACCTCCCCTCTGCGAACTCATTCTTACTTTTAATCCCTTGCAGGGATAATTCCTACAGTAATTAAAGCTTTGAATGCGTGATCTTTCACCGTGGATGCTTTATCCAAGGTGAGGTTGGTCCCTATTCCCCTGGAGCTCGGCACTGCATAGAAAATTCCTCCAATTATAAGTACTAAGTATCTTTCGTGTTAATCCTGCAACAAGCCAACAAACAACGTTCTTCTAACTTTCAATTCAGGAACACTGACGATTTGACCTGCAATCATGACAAATCACTGAGCTTTTCGCCTTCCAGTATTGCCTTTCCGACTGGGTCGACAAACAATTTTTGTTTATTATATGGCTCAGAACAGAAAGGCATTCCTATACAAAACTGTGTTTCGACAAAAGTTGCAAAGCAACTTCAAAAACAAATGCACATTATTCAACAGAGCTGTCTGCCAAACACAGACAGCTCAAGCTATCTAAATACCAAAAATTAACGCAAATCGACAGAACACAAAACAAAAAAACATTTCCGCCCACTCCCATGTTTCAGTGTTGAAACAACCACGAAGCCAGACAGAAACAAAACCAAAGTCCTGCAAAACGAAATACCATAACAGTGTTCGCGTGGAAACAATGCTTTTTGTGGTAAGCAAAGTCACAGACAAGCATCTGCACCCATCGCACAGGACAACAAGGCGCTATAAGCAGGGCCGGTTCAAGTTGCCTGGTTAGTTAAATCAGTGCCGGGGCGCTTCGTTCATCAACATATTCTTTTCTTGAATTATAAGGAAATCAATATTCGATCTAAAGTTTTTCCCCCAGTGTGAGAAAGTGGTTTAATTTTTCTTTGAAAAACCGCTAAAAATGACGTTTTTCGCATAAGACCTTTACTTGCGAAAAAACGGTAAGTTTGACTTCTTGGGCTGGCTTAATGAGGGTCGATGCGCTGTTTTCATCATCGTATTATGAATGTGGACTTTAAGTCAATCAAAATTGACTGGGAATTTTTTTGCCCCCAGTGTGGGAAAGTGGTTTAATTTTTCTTTAAATAACCGCTACAAATTACGTTTTTCGCATAAGACCTTCACTTCGGTAAAAACAGTAAGTTTGACTTGTTGGGCTGGCTTAATGAGTGTCGGGGCGCTGTTATCATCAACATGGTATGAATGTGGACTACTAGGAAATCAAAACTGACTATAAATTTTGTTGCCCCCAGTGTGGGAAAGTGGTGTGATTTATCTTTGAAAAACCGCTCAAAATGACGTTTTTCGCATAAGACGTTTACTTGCGAAAAAAACAGTAAGTTTGACTTTTTGGTCTGATATAATGAGGGTCGATGCGCTATTTTCATCATCGTATTATGAATGTGGACTTTAAGTCAATCAAAATTGACTAGGAATTTTTTTGCCCCCAGTGTGGGAAAGTGGTTTAATTTTTCTTTAAATAACCGCTACAAATTACGTTTTTCGCATAAGACCTTCACTTCGGTAAAAACAGTAAGTTTGACTTGTTGGGCTGGCTTAATGAGTGTCGGGGCGCTGTTATCATCAACATGGTATGAATGTGGACTACTAGGAAATCAAAACTGACTATAAATTTTGTTGCCCCC
>Ga0210059_1013812_pt1 | contig 12027 bp, 9 predicted proteins | sample Ectturendosymbi2_FD_188042 | JGI IMG/M metagenome (GOLD analysis project Ga0210059, IMG submission 188042) | Ecteinascidia turbinata endosymbiont from Florida, USA - Sample 2 (SPAdes) (version 2) | ecosystem: Host-associated > Tunicates > Ascidians > Unclassified | place: Key West, Florida... | reverse complement strand
TTTCGAGAAACAGGTACTTGTATTTACGTAGCAGAGCCTCAAAGGTAGGAATGTTACATTGAACTTGGTGGCTACTAACACTCGCTCTCCAGGGCAAGTTGTATAGAGCTCTGCAACCAAAATTATATGCCACCTGCAATCTCTGCATGCAAGACTTCCTGAAATTACACCATAATTGAGATGCATACATGGGCGTACAAAAGGAACGAAAAAGTACGTTTTTAACTGGATTAGAGCAACGGGAAAAAGAGGCTCGCAGCTTGTTTGCTGCACAATATTGATATCGCAGTTGTTTCTGAATGTCTTTGTCATCTGAGAGCTCAGTATACAATACAATCTCCAGGCATAGATGAGCACTGGCAGAGATGGATAAATGGCAGAGATGAGCATTGGCTTACAGGTGATCGAAGTCAGAGATGATCGGATAGGGTTTTTTTGCTATCCGATCCAATCCTGTTTTTGAAAAATAATAGCCGTATCAGATCCGAATCCTGTTTTGGTTGAAATCATACTATCCGTATCCGAAAACTATCTGAAAATGTATTATGATGCACAACAGACATTTTTGTGTGTTGTTTATTTTTGCCCTATGAGGCGTTATGAGTCAAAATAACTGCTGAAATTCTTTTGCCTTTAGGTGAACACGATTGGCTGAAGTAGTCACATGACAAGTTTGGAACATATTCTGCATAGTTGACCGTGACATCTGTAACAGATCAGTCCCACCTGCATGGACAAGCGTTGCAATGGTTTCATGCCTGTGATGGCGGCCTGAAGATGGCGCCACATACAAATAAATGGTCAGCGCTAGATGGTGCCCATAAGTAACAAGTTACTGTGATAGTCACCACGAGCGAATTATCGTAATTCACTTATCCCTATATAATGACAGTTGTAGCGGTCACGCTAGCGCTACCACTACATGTGAGCAAAGTCGGGCAAGGCAAGGAGAAGGGAAAGATCAAGCAAGTGACACTCATAAGTGAGTTCCATGCACATGGAAGTGAGGGTTATCTTTGGCCGATTCGACTGGCGCGGAGTTAACATCCATGACGTCACAATCCATCCTTCCAGAGGTTCGAGGATCAATCCCACACTTAAGCAGGACTCAACAATCAGGAAGTTCCGCTTCAATGGGTCCCGATAACGGACACCTCCTTGAGGCGCTGGGACGGATAACGTGCATCGCATGGAAAAAGCAACAAAAAGAAGAGATAAAGAAGAAAAAAGGCTCAACGTACCAAGGACAAACCAAGCATGACACGCACGTCATCGGACCTGGCTGGAATCTTGATATCAGTTGGCAAGATATAGTTCTAAAAGAAAAGAGTGGGCAATCCAAAGACTTCGAGGAAGGAAAGTGACGTAGCAGTCCCGCTAGCGCTGCCACTACATGTGAGCAAAGTCGGGCAAGGAGAAGGGAAAGACCAAGCAAGTGACACTTATAAGTGAGTTCCATGCACATGGAAGTGAGAGCTATCTTAGGCCGATTGGTCTGGCGCAGAGTTAACATCGATGACATCACAATACATCGTTCCCGAGGTTCGAGGATCAATCCCGCACTGAAGCAGGACTCAACAACTGGAAGTTCCGCTTCACAGTGCAACCCAGCATCAGTAGAGCTGCTGCTTGTTTTCCTGTTAGTTTAATGCCCCGAGTTACCATCTTTCTCTTGTGCTTGCCTAACAGAGATGAGTGGATATTGATTTTTCACTCCTTATCCAAATCCGAAAAATTTTTGCATATCCGTACCCATTGCTTATCCGAAATTTCTGAAATTTAGTATCCGATATCCATCCGTATCTGATTGCGACACTGGCTAAATATGCAACAAACAGGCAGTAGTTATAGGTCTGCCAGTGGACCTTCATTTTTGAAAACTTATTCATCCGTTGCCTGTAACATGACACTAATCAGTTACAAGTGTGCAGTAGACTGTACTACGCTTGGTAGAAACGTAGTAAACCTAAGCCTGACCCTTTAAACCTAATCCTAAACCTAACCCCTAAACCAAGCACTTAAACCTAAACTGCAAATCTGACCACAAAAAAATTGGAAAGTTGAAAAAATAAATAAAAATGGTAGCCATGAAAAGTGCAACCACTACTACTAAAACGAGAGGTGCTCGATCATGTCCAGAGCCAGCGCAAAAAACATTTACACAGTGACAGTAAGACACGTCTACATGGCTACCATGACAGTGCTGCTAATGTTGCAAACTCAGCATTCTATTCTAACCATGTCACCATCAGCAGACCTATAGCCACTTCCAAACATAAACACCCTGTCATTTTGTGACCCAATCCAAAAAAATAATGAAGTGACTAGGGATACGCCTGTCCTGACGCAATTCAAATAGAACGGTCAGTTTGTCAGTCACACTATGTAGATCGTATAGTGTAGTGGTTATGTGCTACGCCTTCTACACCTATGGTTTTCGGTTCGAATCTCGCCTTGCCGACTTTCGTTTTGTTTGTTTTCTTTCGACTTTCGTTTTGTCTTGTTCTTTACTTTTTTTCAGGCTTACGTTTTACGTTTACGGTATTAGGTTAGGGATAGTATTAGGTTAGGGATAGGATAGCGTTAGGGTTAGTTTTGACACATATAACCTATGCCTGTAAAAATGTAATCTTGCAAGCTTGGCACATCGCATAAACTCTAAGTAATTTTTAGAATCAATTGCATTAAAAAAGACAAATGTTGACGAATATATGGATGCATTGAGAAAATGACAAGCAAAATGTGAATCAAAAACACAAATATGAAACCACAAAAATCATGAAGATGTAGTAGAGTTGCCCACAGACCATAATGGAGTACCACCAGGCACATAGCACCACCGAAAGAGGTTCCACCAGGCGCATAGTACCAGCAAATGAGGTTGGAGTCACTTTTTCAGACTCCGACTCCGCTCCTGTTCTAAAATTTTCGAAACCAGGTCCAGATCCGGCAATTTTAAAAATTGAGAATCCGACTCCTGTTCAGACTCCGGCAGAGATGAGCACGGATCAGGACTGGATCGGATTGGATCAGGACTGAAGCCAATTGTGGCCGGACAGGACTGGATCGGACTGTAATTTTTTGGAAAATTAGCGGATCAGAACTGGAGCAGACTGAGAAAATTTTTGTTATTTTAATGTGATTATTGAATATATCAAAAATTGTAGTTGTGATCCGATTTTACAGATTTGCTAAATGGTGGTGTAGGCTATATTTTGCCATCAGTGGCAAAAGCTCAACTGAGACTATTTTGCAATTCGAACTGTTACTGTATTCACTTTTGCCCACACACAGCGTTGAGTTCTAGTAGCAACCTGAACATACTTGAGTGGAACATACCTGAGAACATACTTAAGTGTCTGTGCCTGCTGTGCGAGTGTTCGTTGCTTTTGTTCTCACCATTTCCTTTGACTTAGCTAGTAGAGATTACACCTTTGACAGGAATTCTTTTTATGCTGTACCGTTCCCTGGCAAAAACGATAGCCTACTTTTTCATTCCAAATCGTTTCAAGTGTGATTATGGCCCTTACAGTAGGCTACTGTTGCGCTCCGCAGCGCACGAATAACTCTGTGACCTAAGAATGTACTGTGCTTGTAAATTAGATATGTGACCACGGTAGCTAGCCTGGCAGCTATTCTAGTTTTCAATGAGTCGTCCTGTGGACTTACTTTTGTATGGCATGAGTCTCGCTCACTGATGCTGCCATATGCATGAATTTAATAAAATTTTTAAGCGTAGTCAGGGGCGCAGCCAGGATTTTTTTCAGGGGGGGCTGAAGTTATGAAAGCAAAAACCTTGAAAAGGAAAAATTGCTTGTGATTAGAATAGTCAAGGAAATCAAATAATTTGTGGATAAACAATTGACTGTTCTCACCTCGAAAACTGAGGGTCCTTCCAACTAAACTGCCATGTGGTTTCTTTGATATTCTTTCATGACGACCGCAAAACTCGACAAACTTGACTGCTTGTCTCAGCCGAGTTTTGTTTTGATCTATGATTTTTTCTACAGTCGGAAAGCATATTTCTCACGTCCACGTTTCCTTCATTTTTGCTAAGATTAATCAACGCATCGAACTTCTCTGCGCAAAACTTGTCTTCTTTCACTTTTTTCCATTTTTTGTGAGCTGATTTTACCAACATACCAAGGGCCTTAGCTGACAACATCAGGTGCAAACGCATGCAACACACCATTTGCAAAGTGACCCTGCTTGAATTTCATGGTAGGCCTAGGCACTGAATTTTCACTGTAGGCACCACTTAAACTCCTTCAACCATTGCATTTGGAAACGTCCCTTCTGGAACCCTGCGTGTACCACACGAAAATCGTGTGAAGATAAAGGAGTCCAGCTATTTAACAATAAAGTTATTCGGTCGCGTTCACTCAGAGAACGTCTCACAAAGTTCCCAATGTCAATAATCTTATGCATAGGCGTACGAAGCGGTTGGTCGGGGAGGGCGGCCGGCCCCCTCGCTTTAAAAATTTCAGGGCAAACTCTGTTTTTAGGGCAAGCGCAAGTTGCTCAAAAATCCAGAATGGTACAAAATATTTCAATACAGTGAAAAATACCAGGACACATTTTGTTTTTCAAGGCAAGCGCAAGTTGTTCAAAAATCCTGAATGATAAATAATATTTCGATACACTTACAAATTTCAGGGCAACTCTGTTTTTCAGGGCAAGCGCAAGTTGCTCAAAAATCCTGAATGTAAAAATATATTCAATACAGTGAAAAATTTCAAGATACACTCTGTTTTTTAGGGCAAGCACAAGTTGCTCAAAAATCCTGAATGGTAAAAAATATATATTCAGTACAGTGAAAAATTTCAGGGCACACTCTGTTTTTCAGGGCAAGCGCAAGTTGCTCAAAAATCCTGAATGTAAAAATAAATTCAATACAGTGAAAAATTTCAAGGTACACTCTGTTTTTTAGGGCAAGCACAAGTTGCTCAAAAATCCTGAATGATAAAAAATATATATTCAGTACAGTGAAAAATTTCAGGGCACACTCTGTTTTTCAGGGCAAGCGCAAGTTGCTCAAAAATCCTAAATGTAAAAAGTACATTCAATACAGTGAAAAATTTCAGGGGAAGCGCAAGTTGCCAAAAAATCCTGAATGTAAAAAGTAGGCTAAATTCAACACAGTCAAAAATATCAGGTCATACTCTGTTTCTCAGGGCAAGCGCGAATTACTCAAATATCCTGAATATAAAAAGTATATTCAATACATGCAATGAAAAATTTCAGGACAACTCTCTTTTTCAGAGAAAGCGCAAAGTTGCTCAAAAATCCTTAATGGTAAAAAATTTCAATACAGTGAAAAATTTAGGGCAAACTGTGTTCTTCAAGGCAAGCGCAAGTTGCTCAAAAATCCTCCACGGTGAAAAAATGTTCAAAACAGCGTATATTCACTTGGGGGTTATCCGTGTAATTTGGGCTAGTGTATTGTGTAATCTGGACCAAAGACGTGAATGGTTATAATGAATTTGATCTGGACCAAGCCCTCGTTTTCTGTAAAAATCGAACAATCGGATGTCGGTAGTTCAACTGCTTGATACAAGAATTTGTTTACTCTTTCTTTGTTCGTTTTCGAGTTTGCGTTGGGTAGTGGTGCAGGGTGTTAAGATGATAGATCTTTTTGATTAACAGGAGTTTTAGAAGCGGGCCGCACGTACGTGCGGATTGCTTGACCCCTTTGAGTGCGCGTCTTTAAGTGCCTTGCTCAAGCGCACAGCAACGATAACACAGGCAGGTGTAGGGAGTCAGACCCTTCGATCCGGAACCTTCGATTTTAAAACATTGCGTTGCGCCATTGAAGTCGCGTACATATTTGCATCAGTAAAAGCAATCACCATAGTTTCTTGTCTGGGAGAAAACAACACGCACGAAACTTCACCCCCTTGAGTTAACAAGCAAGGTAACTACAGAATTTGCCTGTAACGGCACCTCTAGGGGACTGCGTAAAGAACGTTATTGCCGAATTGACATTATAGCCTGCAGCTAGCGGTCACTCGCAGCTCGCACTGCATATCAGACAGTCTTGCGACTGGGGTCAGTCTCGTTAACATCAGATTGTTGCCTTTTTCAACATCAGATTTTTACAATACAGTTATAAGCTAAATGCTTCCATTACCAATACAGCCCCGTCGCCACGAGGGTCTTTGGTGGGTTAACCCCCGAAACAAAGCTCCAACTCCCCCAAATCGAAAGATGAAGCACTTTAAATCAATGGAGTTTTTGTCAAATATATGAATGTCAAGCCCCCCTACACAAAGGTAAAGCACCCCTATTGAAGACTTTCTGGCGACGGTTCTGCACCAATACCTAGCAAAGTGCGATAACCCACGTTGAATCCGAAATCGAGAGAAGTATCGCCATTAAATGAAAAAATCGCTTATATGCGTAACGTGTTATGTTATTCCCAATGCTAGGAAGAGAGCTTCTTCAGTTTGGAACGATTACCAAACACAAGTGAGAGTGAGAAATTGATGAAAGAAACTTAAAAATTATGAATCTAAGTATGTTCATCCTGAAAGGATACAAAACTGGGGAAAAAACAACAGCTCAGGTAACATCAGATTTGCTGCCAAAACATGAGATATCAGAAATTTCTCTCAAAACATCAGAAGTGGTAACACTGATGCATATCATCCACGTGTGCACATCAAGAAGATCCCAGCTTTGTGACGTTTAAACTACACATCAATCGGCACTGTTGGTAGTTAAGATGCCAAGCTTGTTTCCATGCTGGCAGGGCATGATAACACCCAGCTCTTGTTATAATGGTAGTACAAACCACGCAGGAATGAAGAAAGCTGCTTCAATGTTTCTCAAATCTCGAAAATTCATAACAGCTTGGTTTAATAACAAATGTGTTGCTATGCCTTGTGGTACTGCCAATGAACATTTTGCAGTGCACCCGATCTCGTCTTACAATGTTGGTGAAAAACTAAGAAAATAAATATAAATATTCTGAATGCTAAGGGGGAGCTTGAGCCACTTCAGCCCCCCCTGGCTGCGCCTTTGAACGTGATATGGTCCGTTATTTTAGGCATTGTGATTTTCTGTTGTGCAAACGCAACTGCATTTCATATGCCAGACTAGAAAATTTCGGAAGGGGGTCGTTAGGTTCAGTTACTGTAAGTTGCAAAATAGGTCGCTGCTTGAAAAAGGTTGAAAACCACTGGTTCAGGGTTTATGTTTTGGGTGTACGTGTAAGTTTCGGTTTAGGGCTTGCATATAGTGTTTTGGTTCAGGGATTAGGTTTTGGGTTTAGGTTTTAGGTTCAGCTTTTGGATTAAGGTTTGGGTTTAGGTTTTGGTTTTATTTTAAGTTTAGGTTTGGTTTCAGGCTTAGGGTTTTAGGTCATGTTACAAGAACCTCATGCTAATCCAAGTGTATCATCCTTGTTAATTGGCCAATCCTACCAATCGGGTTCTCCTAGTGGCAAAATAACTCCAACAGTGCGTTTGCATCTGATGGCAAAATAGACACTGGCTTGTTAAATTTTGCAAATGCCAAAAGGTTGTGTCTATTTTGCCTCATAAGGCAAAAGCGCCACTGGAACTATTTTGTCTTCAACCAACCATATTTGACTTAAGGCAAAATAGCTCCAGTATTGATTTTGCCTCATGAGATGAAATAAAAATAGCCTACGTGATTTTACATGGGTGGATCAGGACTGGATCGGACTGATGATTTTCAAAAATTTTGTGGATCACGACTACATCAGATTCAATTTTATCGGATCAGGGCTGGACTCGGACTGAAAAATTTCACAGTCCGCTCATCTCTGGACTCTGGCTAGTATCATCGATCCTACCGAAATTTACCTATGTTTTCACTTAAGAAATTAACCACGCAGACTCCTGTTACTGCCGAAATTGAAAAGTGGCTCCGATTCCTTGCCTGTTTTTTCACAAACTTTTGACTCCGGTTCCAGAACCGACAGAAAAAACAGAATCCCCGGAGTCGACTCCAGCAATCCAGATCCATGGCCACCTCTGATTGGACTGGACTTGGATTGGACTAGAACCGGACTATAGCAAATTTTGTTGAAATTGGATTGGACCCGGAGTGTAAATCATTTCAAAATTTAGGATCCAGACCGGATTTGGACTGAGTTAATGGAAAAGAAATGCGGCATTTTTGTTTTGAAAAGTCTGCATTTTTCAAATTTTTTGGATTTCATTTGGACTTGGGTTTTACATTTGAAAAAAATTTTGGACTCCGGTTGGACTTGTACTAAGTTTTAAAAAAGCAGGACTGGATCTGGAGTGCAAAATATGACAGTCCGCTCATCTCTGATAAATGGATCACGATCAGCGATTTCAGTCATTAGTGATAACTACTCTAGGGCAATCAAATGTCAATAAAGTCAATTTTTTTCTGCCTTACTTAAAGTTTATGAAACGTCCACAAACCAATTTTCATGCTGATACCATGAACCACTCCGCAGTTATTTGGTCAAAAATAGTCAAAATTTGTCATTACGTCAAAATTTATCATTAGGTCAAAATTTTCTTGCAGCAGAATTTTTTCTCTTTACCAATATTTTATTAAAGCTACAAAATCAGACTTTGATATGTTTTTGCAAGTTTATTTGCAATTGTGACGTAATAGTGAGTTTGTTACAACATCTGACGTAATAGTGTTGTTTTATCACTACTGCACGATTGATTAGTAGGATAGGCGTGGTAAGGTAAGAAATGTGGTCCTACAGCACTTTGGTAAATTCTCGTATACCGTAGTGTTTTAACTTTATGCTATTCTCAAGTATGACTCTACTGTATTCATTGATGTACTTAACACTGTAGCATGCCTGAGGTTAAACAATCAAATTCTTTATAAAAGCCAGAGTAAGCAAAACCCCACGAATATGCTTCTGAGTTTACCACAACATCTTAAGATGAATTATTTTGCAAATTCTGTGACTGTTTAGTGAGAATGACAAAATTTTTATGGTGGAAGTACGTCGCCGCAGTGCAAAGCATCAAAGAGGTGCTTTTCATGAAACTAAAAGTAGCCAGACATATTTTTAAAATGCCATACCAGATTTTGAGATAAGATACTTTTTGGTCCATTTCAATTTCAACAGAATAGAGATTTTTAACGTATTTTGGTTTGACTTCTAACAATGTACATGAACACGCTTTACATTTCGCATTTGAATTCCAAATACAAGAAATCGATCGATTAAAATAAGGTCAAAATTTGGAAATTTTCGCGTCAAAATTTTAAGTTTTTAGGTCAAAAAATTGGTTTCTGTAGTGGTGACTACAAAATGGATAGCCAAATCATTGCCGCCGTCACGCATGACTGCGCCTTTACTCGAACCTGGCAACAAGCAGGCAAAAGCCTTGGCTTGTGTGCGTGGTGCATGGTGCAAGACAGGCATTTTTGCACAGTTCTGTAGACCTTCCGAAAAACATACTATGTGCCAGTTGCTCATGGGCGTTGTATATAAGAAAACTTATGTTATTTGATTTACCTGTTGGGTGTGCTACAAATTTGTTTTATGGGTTTTACGATAGGCCTCTGACTGCAACAGCTAAGCAAGCCTATGGTTTAGTTTTTGAACTCTTAGGATCGCTTTTATCCTTGCTGTGTATACTGGTTACACAATTTTTCTATAGGATTTTAAGCCCTAAGCCTAACTTGTGGTCTATTTGTGTATTGCACTTGTCATGCGACCAGTTAAACCAATCGTGTTCAACCAAATGCAAAATAACTCCAGCACAGCTTTTGCCTCATGAGACAAAATAGCAACTTGAAACAAGTGTTGTTAAGTTTTCATTTCACTCTTTGTGATTTAGGCACAAGCACAATGAAACAACATACTGCTATCGTTTCACTTATAAGCCTGCACAAACAAAGCCATATAGGCCACACTGAAAACACTTCATACCATCTTATTTACACAATTAAATTATCTCCCTTATTACATATTGTGAACTCGCAAGATAATAATGGCATGCTTAGGAATAGCTTGTAGTAAACTGCATTTCTGCTGGCTTGACTGAAACTGCACTGCTATTGTTGCGTTGTAAAGGTACATACCAGTGATGGAGTCTCGAGACTTGGTTTCGGTCTCGAGACGTGTCTCAAGACCCGTAGTTTGGAGTCTCGGTCTCGAAGGTCTCAGGTCTCGGTCTCGGTCTCGAAGGATTTCGGTCTCGGTCTCGAGCTCTTCGTCTCGAGACTTTGCATTATTTTTTATGAAGTTTTGCAAGGAGTTCCTTGAAAACGGTTTTAAAAAATGATTGTTCAAAATTTAGCTCTTCAAAGAGGTCAGTGGCTAAGCTTCAGTGGCGTGCAGAGTGGGGGGGCGAACGGGGCGCCGGCCCCGGGCATCCAAGGGAGGGGGGCATCCAAAGAGGGAAATTACAAAATTTAAATGCTCTAACTAGACGATTTTTTCTATAGTAAGTCTACTAATACATACTGAATGGATTTAAGTTTTCGAAACTTGTTTTGTTGTCAACACTAATTTTTACGTATTCAAATGCCAGTAATTCTCAGCTTCTTCAATGCCAGGGACCTATACTCCAAGTGTGCGGCGCACACCCAATCAAACTGATAGTGACGTGACTTGTTCCGACCGTGCGATCAAGGGAAAATCACAAAAAGCATTGAAAGACAATCAGGATTGAGAAAAACCGATTAAAAAGAAAACAAACCACCTGTTTTTTTGTTACAGTATTTTTGAAAAGAAACAGGATTTTGTTCTTTAAAACAAACACAAAAATCCATTCTGAATTGTTAATTGTTTTCATTGCATCATGCAATATCACCAGTTTTATAATTACACATAAAATAACCTATTGTGGGATTCAAATCTGAGGGCAAAGAAATATACTCCATCTTTGTTTTCGCAAAGTGTTCTTGGTGAATAAGGCTTGGCAAGAACGCGCACAGCAAACAGAAAAGCCACTCCCACACAAACTCTGCAGTTTCACGTCAAGTTTATGTGATTGTCCAGCTAGTTCAGCATCTATATAGTTTATTTTTTCAAAATACGGTTTGGTATGGTCCAACATCAGAAACAGCTTGGATGTAGAGAAGGCGGAAAAATTGATTAAAATATACCGATTTTACAGAACTGAAGAAGATAACCAGCAGAATTTAATCAAACTGTTCGAATTATTCTTCTCTTTTTTGAAGTCTTTCACATTTCATTGCTGTTCGTTTTGTTTCATTAAAAAAATGTAGGCCTACACAGGGGTGAAATTGGGAATTCAGAACTGCCGGAACTGACCGATTTACCAAAAAAAATTCGGTTATAAGGTTACTCAAAAAATTTCGGTCACTAACAGGCAAATCAAACTGGTTCGAACGTCTAACTGTTCTTCAACAATAAGTGATATCCAAAAAAGGTCCATTTTTTGAAGCATTCTGGCTTTGAAAAATAATTTCGGTCAATTTGATTTAATTTCGATCATTTGAAAAACATATCGGTCAATAGCAGGTAAAGGACTGAAAAAAAACAAAAAACAGCTAAGCATAGAACCAAACAAAAAACAATATGCAGTTCATTGTTTTTAAAAATACGCTGTTAAATGCTCATAGTCATTTTTATTGTTGGGCTTCCTCTTCTTGCAAGCATGATAATCTGCGCATCTCCTTCCTTCCAGGATCCAAGATCGTACATATTGCATTGGCTTAAATGCAGGTAAAGGTGGTCCAACAATTTGAACAAACATTAGTGCACTTAACCTTTTAATCGATAGGCGGTTTCTGCTATCTGTCAAAGTGTCATTCGTAGAACTGAAAGCCCTTTCACATTCAGCTGTGCTCACAATGAGCGTATCAGAACATTTTAGCAATGGCTGGAGAGATTCTGGGACAACAGTTCCTTCGCTTTCTTTAAACTCTCTGAACCCATTGATGATGGCTTGCTCCGCATCCAGCAAGCGAAAACGATTGCACATATTCCGAATGAGGTCATCCCCAAACAAAATATCAAATTCAGCAGGCCAATAATCCGGAATTAAAACTTGCAGATCGTTAACCAAATTATCATATAACACT
>Ga0210059_1013811_pt1 | contig 12027 bp, 12 predicted proteins | sample Ectturendosymbi2_FD_188042 | JGI IMG/M metagenome (GOLD analysis project Ga0210059, IMG submission 188042) | Ecteinascidia turbinata endosymbiont from Florida, USA - Sample 2 (SPAdes) (version 2) | ecosystem: Host-associated > Tunicates > Ascidians > Unclassified | place: Key West, Florida... | reverse complement strand
CTTGTTTCTTCTACAAGATCGAGAAAACGTTCCAACACCCTCCCTCGACTCAACCATCGTACCTCCGTGTGGTAAATCAGATCTTTATATTGTGCATTCACTTCTTCCAGAAACGTTTGAAACAGCCGGTTTTTCAACCCTTTTGCAATTTGCCCGTATTTCCTTCACGCATTTCACTACCACTTACATTACATGCGTCATCTTTAGGGTCTTAGCACAAAGGGCCTCGTGATGGATGAAACAATGAACAGTGAGAATGTCCTGTTCAAAATTTGATTCTCGCAGGTGCTTCTCAAAAAGCGAACCATTTTTTTTGCCAACCATGGAAAGCGCGCCATCTGTCGTTAAACCGATTAATTTTGACAGTGGCAAGTCAGGAACTCTGTTGCGGAGCAGCTTCAGCACTGCTTCTTCAACATCTAAACCACGTGTAGTGTCACGAAGAGAAACGAGTCCAAGAAGATCCTCATGGACGGACAGACGTTTCATTACACGACGGATAAACACCAATATATGCGCAGTGTCAGTCATGTCAGCGCTTTCATCAAAGGCCAGGGAAATATTGAAATTCATCTGCTTTAGAAGATAGTTGCCCAGATGAATCTTCACCACTATCTTCTGTTCTTCTTGGAAATACTGTTTCTAGAGAGGCTGATGTCTCCAAACAGGCGTGCTTTATCTGGAAGCACAACCTTTGCAACCTCCTGCATACAGTCTCTAACAAATTCCCCATCCGTGAATGGTCTGGCAGAATGGGCAATTTTTTCCGCAATCACATATGATGCAATTACAGATTTTTCAGTTCGCTCGACAACCTTTTTCAATGTATTTTGCTGTGCAGACAGAGAGCTTTGTAATTTCTCCACCAAGTCCTCCCTCGACTTTCCAACAAACCCAGCATATTTTACTTCATGCAAGATTTTGTAGTGTCTCTTCACACTGAAAAGCTTTGAAGCAGAAACGTTTTTTTTTACATATCGAGCACAATGGTTTCTCCTTCCATTCTATAAAAAAGTAGGCGTACGTCCACGAATCTTGAAACATTCGTACCGGCTCTTCTCTTTTTCTTTTGCTCACTGCTTCTACACACGCAAGGCTATAAACGCAAACCTCCGCTACAGCACATGCCTGAATGATTTCCATGTCGGCGTGCTGTAACTATTGTAAACTAGTCTAACAATCGAACAGCAATGGACTACGTAACAACCTTAAGAAAGTTTAAATTTTAGCATATACCATAAGTTTTCGCAACAGCTCGCGTGCCATTTTCGAATACGTCGCGTGCCACGTGTTGGACACCCTTCAAGCTTTAAAGAATAAAGGTGGATAAATAAAGACTTTGACGGTCGTTCCGGCTGATTTTATTCGGGTCTTACTCACGCAGTTGCCAAATCCAAGAAAAGGAAGCTTTCGACTGATGGAGCAGCGTCGTTTGTGCTTGAAGGAAGCGATGCAAAAGTGTTAAGTAAGTGGAGTTAATTGAAACTTTCTGTGGTCGCAAACTAAAGCTGCATTTCATTTTCTGGGCTATTGCAAGCGCTCGTAAACACAGCGAAAAGTAAGCAACTTGACAACCAGCTGATGTCATTTACGTTCAAATTATCCTATTGTTATTATCTTTCGAATAATTGCAACCGACTATCATTGACTTTACATTATTGCTGCATTACACTGATGCTGTCGTCGCAGGCAAGCCCTGCTCTGTAAGTTTTGTGTCAAGCCGAGCGTGTGTGTGACGCAACATGTTGCGCGCAGGCGGCATCGCTACCTTCCTGCAAGCTTATCCGAACGGCACTTCTCTTGGGAATATTGAAGCTTACCTGAAGGAAGTCGGCCTTTCGGTAAGATACAACTTCTTGCAGTTTTATAGACCTCGAAAGTCGTTAGCAAAGAATATTCCAACGGGAACCTTTCGGCCCCACAAGACCTAGTCGCTTGGAACATGTCTTCCAATTTGATTTTCAACATTACCTTTACTGGTATTGTTGGGATGGGTAGTTGTGTGGTGGTTAAGTTAACAAAGCGTTGATTCAGTTAACTGCATTAAAGTAGAATTTTCACGCAAGTTTTCTTTTCTATTCCTTCATCTTCCAAATGTTCGGTTTGCAGAGAAACGTTGCAAACGTGGAGGAATTCCTTTCAAAATTTCCGCAAGTTTTTGCGGAAGTCGGCAGCAATTTCGCAGACGGACAGTCTCAGAACCGCTGGAAGACGATATTTTTGTCATCTGCGATGATGTGAAGAAACAGACCTGCTTTCGCTCATCGCTGCTCCCCAACCTGCAGACTCTTTGTCCTTCTGGACGAACTTTAAGAAATAACGAAAAAGAGCCGAACGATTTGCTGGATATTGACAATCTTTCTCATCCGCTGCCGCTTTTGCGTTGTTCTGTTCTGTGAGAGTTTTCTCTGCATGTATCCGGCGTGCTGCGCCTCTTTGCAATGTACAAAGTTGTGTTTGTCGTCATTCGCGAAACTGATGCGCGCATTTCCGCATACGGGAAGAAATTTCACGACGAAGCGAAGTTGGCGCGTAGTTTTGTTAACCTTGGCAACGCAAGCATGCTGCAAAGTCACGCCGTAGAAACGTTTCGCGATTACCACGGTTTGGACAACACTGTTTTCGTGGTTGCTTTGACGGTTGTTTATTCACACACCGGTTAAAGCGGCATTCTGATTTAATCACGGCGTTGTTTCCGCTGCGAGCGTACGAAGCCAGTCAACTGACTTTTTTCTTTATGTCGGTTTCCAGGTCAGTTAGGTTATACTTTAAAGTAAAACGACTGCTGCTGTAAGTGACTGAGGGGGGTGAAGCATGTCAGTGGGCTCCGGGGACGAGTCAGCACCGGCGAGTCCGTCCAGTTCCAAGCAAGGTGGAAACGCTGAGACGGGCGGCGATGCGGTTGACGTTGAGGTGAATTTCACTGGATGCGAGGACGGCAGTGCGGCTGTCTCGATTCGGGCAGCTGTGCGGTAACGACAGCGCCAGGCCAAATATTACGTAAAAAATAATTTTTGCGCAGTCGAGAAACAGTTCTGTAGAGGATCAGACTGTTCCTGTGCTTTGCGCCAACACTGTTTTGAGCTCTAAAAACGATTTTTACTCTATATTTGCGTTCGCTAATTAATTATAAAGCAATACAAATTGATAGTTTCAAACATATGTAAAGCTCTGCGTAGACGTATGTTCATGTTTTGAGTTCAAACATCTTCGCTTGGTGCTGTCAGTTCGGTGACGTAATCATAGCGCCTGGGCCGTAAAAGATGCAAACACAAACCCCCATTTTTGTCATTTTATTTCCTGGTCAATAAAGCTGCTGACGCAACAAGCCAGCACCACCATCGTCCTCCACCCCGGTTCCTCCCACCTTCGCATCGGAAGAGCGTCCGATCCTCAGCCAGTCATGATCCCGCACGTGATCGCATGGAGACACAAACATCCGGGAAACCAGCCGGTGTCACGCATGAAGCTTCTGCGAAGCGACCGCGTGAGTTGCATGTCTGCGTCAACGTGGCTGGCATTCGTTTTCACTGGAAGTTAGTTGCTGCAGTGCGTATAGATTGCGTGCATCTACATTACCTATAATAAAAACCATTTCTTTATTACCGAAAAAATACGGAAATTTCATTCCACGCGGACATTGTTGGAGCCCTCTTTTATGGTTTGAGCTCCGTTCAGCCGTTTCTTTTGTGTGAAGTTCGCAGAACATTGTTTTTTCTCAGAAACTGTGCGAGGACGAACTCACGGGAATCGATGACGTGATTCGATCTCATGCCGGGCCGAGCAGAAGCAACTGGAAGACGATAGCGAAGGAGAACAGAAGGCGAAAACCCGAAAAGCTTCAAGAAGGTTGCGGCTGGACGTGGACAGACACCAGCCAGAAGCCTTCCTATCTGATCGGTGACGACGTATGCGACGTTCGCTTCACCGATTACATTTGATTTATTTCAACCGCACGATGGCGCGCATTGTCAACAAAACGAGTGACATTTGTAGTTGGTGAATAAATCTTCGAATCGATCGAGATTTGTTTGACCCTATCAGTATCCTTCATTCCAGTATCAAGATAGATGCGCTTAAGGTTTTTACTGCAAAATGGCCGATTGCATTTAAAAACCGTGTGAGGATTGTTGGTGCCAATGTTCCAGCGACTCTGGCAATGTGCAAGGCTCACGTGCACTGTTCCCTCTGAGGTGTGCAAATGCGCGGTAGCAGCACCAGACCGTTTGCGCAGTGAAATCTCATTCTCGCGCACTTGCAACATTAAAAATTTAATGCTGTGTCATCTATATGCCGCATAGCCGTTTAACCGCTTAAAACGCATCGCTGACTGCGTGTTTGCATGGTCGCGCAATTGCATGCTCACTGAAACGAACATTTAGTCAGTGTAAAATTTACTCTGAGGAAACACTGGTTGACATTCGAGCCCAACTTAAATTTCAAACAACTGTCAACTATCGCGGCGCTGGCAACTGCTGCGGTGCGTTGGAGCCTTGTAGTGTTAAGATGTCGTGTAGCCATAGGTGACAATATTGTGCAACGCGTATCCAGCACGGTGGCGTGCAGGTACGTAACCCCGCACCGAAGGTGCAAGCTTAGTTTGTCAGTTGAAATCAAAGTTAATCCGCGTGCATTTCACTGTAACAAAGAAACGTGCTTGTGAAATCTATGTCTTCTGACAGCTCTCACATTAAAAACCTGAAAACGCGTGCGCGCCATTCAAGCTACGAACTTCTTGGTGAACCTTTGACAGAAACAAGCCCTGGTTTTTGCAAAGTCACGTGTTCATTGCAGGCGCTTTATATCGACGAGAAAGATTGCTACGACCTATATTGGCCGATCGTCGGTGGCGAACTGAACACGTCGGGCAAATCCATCACTGCCGTGCTCGCCGACCTGGAAGCTTTGTGGACAAAAGCAATCGAAACTTTTCTGGGAATTCCGTTGAAAGAAATTGAAAAATATCGGTAAGCGGTGCGTTACGATTTTTGTTAAACTTGTTGGATGTGGCTACAGACGGAACGTGTTGTACTTTGGTGTAAACGACATAAATCCTTGTTTGCTCAGTCGTACGCAGGCGCATTTCTACCGGCAGCGTTTTGCAGTGTTCACATGATTGCAGGTGTGTCTTGCTAGTGCCGGACCTGTATGCGCGGGAACACGTGAAGAAAATGGTCGACCTGCTTCTGCTCAGCATCGGCTTTTCATCGATCATCGTTCACCAGGTGGGACCGCAGTCTGGGTTTTTTTGCTGAGACATTTCGGTCATTTGTCCCATTGTAATTATTAAAATTCGCCGTAACAGTGTTCACTAGCCTGTATTTTCGGCCATTTAAAAAACAGGGGTATAAAAAAATTAGGTCTGTGATCGAAAAATAAACCCCGACCGCAGCGAACTGCGTTTGCAGGTGGCTGTGGTTGTTGTCATGGCAGCTGAAAACGTTGCGCAACAGCCACGGGCGACCGCAGTTGGGGACATTACCGCGAAAATTCTCCTTGCTGCCAAGTGCAACAGACTACCTGGTTTGCGACCAAACAGCGAACGGCCTGTTTCTCCCTCAAGACACTTCGATGTCTGAAAATCTTCCGAAATTTTCAAAAGCGTTTTGAAAACGCCCAAAATTTTTTTAGTTAGTAGGTAAAGCAACAAGTTGCAATCACTTTGCTCCCCCAAGAATATATCAGATGGTTGCCCCCCTGCTTATATCGGATTGTTTAACGGCAGAGCGCGTGCTATCGCTACGTCAGTTGCACCTGTTCGCCAACGTATCGCAAACGTAATATCATCTTTTGCACCAATCAGGAGTCGGTATGCGCGACGTACGGCTGCGGAGTGGCGACCGCGTGCGTGGTCGACGTCGGGCACTGCAAGACCGCCGTGTGCTGCGTGGAGGACGGCTTCTCTCACATCGGCACCAGGTACCTTCCGGGCGCTTTCTGGCGCCTTTGCGACCGTTGTTGTTCCGACCCGGCGTTCATCCTGATTTTTTCTGCTGTTACTGAGGCAGGATGCGCATGGACGTCGGTGGCTCGGACGTGACGCGCGCCTTCGCTTGGCTCTTGCACCGGAGCGCCTTCCCGTATCGTTCCTGTAAGATCGACGATCGAATGGACGCGCTGCTCGTCGAGGAGCTGAAGGTTTTAGGTTGTGCTTGTGTGACTTGGCTCCTTGCCCTTTGGTTTACTGAACAAGATTTATGTGGAGGTTTGACCCTGCCGACGCCCGCACCAGCACGTTTTTGTTTATCAAATGTGGTTAGTTTGAAGTAGGGTAGGGCGAAAAATTTCCGAAAATATGCGTCAATACAGTAACTATGAACAGAAAACAAGCTGGGTTCGCTACACACAACGAAACCGTTACATGTTTGTTAGTGGTGATCTTTCTTAACTTCGCTTTGTTTGTGTTTAAAGTTTCAACTCTGCGGCGTAACGTGCTGTAGATTTTCAGGCGACACACATCTGCAATATCCTCGGTGTTTGTTCTTTCATTGTTATTTTCAAAATGCCAGCTGCTTACTTTTGTGTCGGCGATTTTCGAAACAACAGTTCAGTTGACCAATCAAACGTCATGCCCGGCTCCGACAGAAGTGCGTTGAGCGAGTGCAGCATGTGTGACGTAAAGCTCTGTACCTTTCGTCTTTACTTTATCTAAACGTGCTTTTACAGGAAACGTTCTGCCATATGGACATGTCGCGTTCGGGGCCAGAGTTGCAGGAATTTAATTTGAGAAGACCAGGTCAGCTCTCCCTCCTTTATCCAATCACGCTCGGTGACGAAACAATACAAGTGAGACATTCGAATTCGCTGCTGAATGCCGTATATGGACTGCTTTTGAATGCTTGTAAGGTTCTGATGCGCCTTCGTGTGTCAGGAGAGTTTCAAAGCTTTGTGTGTCAGGAGAGTTTCAAAGCTTTGTGTGTCAGGAAAGGTTGACAACACCTTCTGTTCTCGACTGTTTGTTTCGCAGAAACAAAAACTGCCTCCATTCGCCTGCAGGCTCCGATGTCGCTTTTCTTCCCCAAGTTCCTCGGCTGCGACGACGACGACACTATACGCTACGCGACCGCAAATCCAGGAGATAACGAGGATCCGTTTGACGAGACGTACCTGGCCGCGACACGTACGAAGCAGGAGGAGGTTTGCTGATTTTGCTCAAAGCAGAGAACCGTGTGCTGAGTGCTTTCATTGGTTTTCAGTGTTCCCATGTGGTATTGAAAAAGTATTGAATTGTGGAATCGCTTTGCAAGATCTTGAAAAAGTATTGAATTGGCCAAAGTGTACATGAAGTATTGAAAAAGTATGGAAATTCCAAATTCAGCCATTTCTTCATTCAAGTTTTTGTCTTTACCGCGGACGACAGTTTTGCAGATGTTTTTTTGCGTTGTGTTCCACGAATAAAATTTTGGAAAAATGAAGAAAAGTGATGGTGTTAAAGTTTTTTCATTTAGTGTTGAAAAGGCATTGAATAAGCATGGAAAATGATCTTTGAAAATGTTTGGGAACCCTGTTTAATTAATTGCTCGTACAAACGTCGTAGAAGTTTGTTTTTAGTGTTCTTGTGGCCCAACAGGTAGCCATAGCAACAAACATGGCTGATGCTCTGCGCTACGTTGCAGGCATGGGCATCGAAGCGTGAAAGAGCAGCCGCCGCTGCCGTGAGCGATGAAAAAGTTGAAAGCATGGAAGTGACGAACGATGACATCGACGATGACTTCATCACGTCCTACCGGTTTGTTGCTTATCCCGCATAGACATCTAAATTTGTTGTCGTCACAGGTCGCGTTGGTGAACTTCCAAAAACGAGGGGTATCGAGCGTAATTTACTGGTGTGCTTTGTTCGTTGTATAGCTGGTAAAATAAGCTGTGTTACGCAAGATTTTTGAAGTTTTTTGTTTGTTCCCCGTGATGTCATTCGTATTCCAGTTCATTTGGATCTGTGGGGCTCTCGCAATATTCCTTTCGTTGGTGTGTTAACATATTGCTCCTGTGCCTTGTCGTCATGTACCGTCTTGATCTAAATGTGTATTTGATAAGGTGGTAATGTAGTAGTTCAGCTATTTGGTTGCATTCCTGCTCTTAATGGCTGTGAGGTTCGCGTGGCTTAAATCTTCAGGCATTATGAGATCAATAAGTTGTTACTCCGCACGAACGGGAAAAAAGCAGCAAACGTCTGAAGCAACATAATTGTTACCTTTTTCATTTGACTGTCTCCGACATTGCTGTCCAAGTCATAAATCTGTGCATCGTCTGTCTCTGACTCGTGTCGTGCTTTGAAATACAAAATTATTTCGGAGCGGGTATTGTCGAAATCAGCGGCAAATTGTCAATGTTTCGCGTAGCGAAAAATTTGCCCGTTATCAGGGTTTTTGTAAGGGAAATGTTCGGTACCCGGTGTGGACCTGTAGGGACACGATTTTCTCTGATTCTAGGGACCCGAATCGTGTCCCTAAAACACTTGAAAAAGCCCCGCTGTTATTTCAATACAGGTGCGCCGAACTTTCATCGGACAAATCTCCCGCTCCGTCGGAACTGGTCGGCATCGACCAGGCGGTCGTTTGGAGCATCGAGAACTGCCCGGATTCGTTCGAGGACGAGTTGAAGCGGCGAATGTACGCTTGCATACTGATCGTCGGCGGCGGCCTGGCCAACTTTTCCGGCGTCGAGGAGTTGGTCAGGCAACGCGTCCTGGCAGCCATTCCCCAGGCGTCACGCATGGCTGCAGTTGCTCGTGTCGAGGTCTTGACGAAGCCGAAGGTGAGATCGAGGTGTCGTGTGCACGCGATATGAAGTGATCAGTAATAGGGCGGGTGAGGGCGCGCACCTTCTAAAACGCTTTTTTGGGGTCCTGGTGTTTTTCTGTTGATCGCATGCAATGCGACAGATATGTTTAACGTCAATTGGTGGCAGACCGAAGCCTAATTAATGCTTTTTGTCGGGGCGGTTGCGTTGAACGCTCTTGCCCAAGGAGCGTTACGGTAAGCTACTCAGTGGCCGTGGATCGAACACCCAACCTTCCGATTGGTAGGCGGACGCTGAGCTAGTCGCCGCCCAGGTGTAATGCTTCCTGCATGCACTTAAAGTGGACTTAGTGCAAGGCTTCTACACGAATGTGCCCTCAGCAACGCTTTTCCGTAGTGCCCCCTGATAGCGCAGAGTTGCTGTGTAAATGGCGCGGTTTGTCCAGAACCGTCGCCAGAAAGTCGTTAATAGTGGGGCTTTACGTTCGTGCAGGGGGGCTTGACATTCAAATTTGACAAAAATTCCACTAATTTATAGTGTTTCATATTTCAAACCGGGGGGGGGCTTGGAGCTTTGTTTGGGGGGCTAAGCCCACCAAAGCCCTCCCGTGGCGACGGGACTGGGTTTGTCCAATGGTATAATTTGACAGACTCCACCATGATCAAACAAATCCATCGCGCGTGTCACCAACCAACGACCGCGCTCGGGCTTTCGGCAGTGTTCTGAAGCAAACACGTGGCTGGTTCAAAGTGATAATTCCTCCTTGACATGAGCGTCATTTTTAGCGAAAAACATCAACTTTCATTTATCTTTGGTCAGGGCCAAGACCCGTCCATTGTTGCTTGGAAAGGTGGCTCGGTTTTGTCGTGCTTGGATGGTGCTCAGGAATTGTGGATATCGCAGAAGAACTGGAAAGCGCACGGACTGCGCTTGTTGAGGGAACAGAGTCCTTTTGTTTGGTGACACTGTTCCGACATTTTTCGCAAATAAATTTTTTTACTGCCTCTTTCTGTTCCTGCAGTGAATCTACAGCTGATGAACAAAATTTTAATGTTCTACAGTGGGTGAGTTACAGTTTGCTGTAAAAAGACAAAGTGTGTGTAGAACAGAAAAAGTGCTAATGAGTTTATTCTATGGATTTGCAGCAGAGATGTTCAAACAATTTTGGAGATGATAGTTGCAAGGGAAACAGATCTTCTATAACTCCCAACGTCACTTACGTATGTAGGTACAATGACCGTTTTCATGCATGCCTGTTGAATTTTTCCATGCATTAAACACACGTTGAATGGACTGCTCAGGCAATTGCACACACTTAGAATCGCAATAAATGTGCTCAGCAAAAATGTCATATTGAAAAACCTGGAGAAGACTTGCCAAATATGTTTAACAATGACGTTCAAATACATCGTCAGCAACTTGACTGCATCGTTGAGTACTTTGCAAATTTGCCAAGCAAAAATAATTACTGGGTACAGACTCGCTTCAAGATCACAGAAATGCTAATAGTTGACCGTAATAGAAATTGTAACTTGGGAAATTTGATTGAATAATATGATCAATTATTAAAACAAGCTATAAGAGAGCAATTTCCCTTCGGGTCGACGCATTTATACTAATCAGGTTTTTTCTGATACAGTAATACACAAACGAAGACCAAGCATCGCGCCAGATTGGACGCTACACATCAGATACGAAAATTTAACTACCAATCATGCTATAGATTTTAGTATAGACCTAGTTACCGTCTAGAAAACAAATGCATTCCTCTCATTAAGACGTGTTTTGTTGTTAAATAATTGTTTATGGTTACTGTGCTTAGTTTTGTTCTCCATACGAAACCTGAAATCATGACAATTAGATGGAAAGGCGTTTATGTTTACCTCACGGTTCTGGCGTATTGCGGGTTACTTGTCATGTTAACTAAACTTTCAATGTTCCGTGGACAAAAATGTTTGGGAAACACTGCCTTCAGGTGCGCAACCAGGGGGCCATTTGCCCCCCCCAGCCGAAATTTTCAAAACATTGCATAGCAATTTTGACATTTGCAGAAACTTTCAAAGAATAAAGATGAAATTTTATATTCTAATCATTTTTAAGAAGTCTTATTGGAATTTTTCTTTGTCCTACTGGTAAATTATCTCCTTACAAGATTTAACTTCAGACAGGTTATCTGATCGAAAATTTCGTAAATGATTGGTATTTAACCACAAATATGCAGGAAGTGTCAGGGGAGATAGTTTAAAAATGTTCGTATTTCTAAGGCACTTTTTATCTATTTGTTCGTGTACTATTTTTTCGTAGACCGGCTTAAATTTGCCCTCATGAAACATTAAGGCACTGTTGAACCGTGCATATTCCTGAAACTTTCAAACTGATTAGAGAAATCTTAACATAACAGTTAGTGTCATGTCAAACCGCTTGTTCTTCTACGACCTTTTGATTATTTTTGTTAGGGGCAAAGCAGATCACCGTTATTAACGTAGTACATTTCTTAAAAATTGTTGTTTAGCTGCATTTTCGGTTCGAAACGTGGTAGCTTTTAACTAAATTTAGCGTGAGGACTGTTTCACGTTTTAGTGTCTTTCTGGGTTGATCCCAGTACCACAGCTTGGGAAAAAGGTTTAGTTAAGTGTCATTATGAATGCTAGTCATGTGTTGAACGCACCTATCTACTAGACCACTTTGGCTCCAAGCTCCAAATGAAGTTTTACAAGACCCTAACTTTTGCAACCAGTGCAAGCCCTGAAAGCTCACAGCCTTAAACGTGCTTCTAAAAACTTTCACACAACTCATGGATGCCAGAAAAAGCCGTTTTGCCCCAAACACACCTTATCCGTTATGCGCCAATTACACAAGACACCTGCTGTGTTTTGCCCGAAATGGTACCATTCAAAGATCCCCTCACCCTTGACAAAGGCTATCCCTCAAATTTGGGATCTTCATTTGTGATAGAAATTCAAACGCATGCCAGAAGAATAGAGCTAGAACGAATTTGCTAAACAAGACGAAAATTAGGTAGGATAACTACTGTATTTAATTTATTTGTTTGTTAGCAGACACGAAGTCCATAGTATGAACACACACACTCTGCAGAACGCAGGTTGATAAAAACAGACAATACAGAACGTAGTACAAGACATTGAAGCCGGCGATATCACAGGGTTACAGACACTTTTTGCAACTGCATTGAAGACAGAACCATAGGGTTACAGACACATTCTTAACACTATTGTTAGCTGAAACGTAACACTTGTTACAGCACTACTGCGGAGTAGGGCGCTAATT
>Ga0210059_1013810_pt1 | contig 12029 bp, 8 predicted proteins | sample Ectturendosymbi2_FD_188042 | JGI IMG/M metagenome (GOLD analysis project Ga0210059, IMG submission 188042) | Ecteinascidia turbinata endosymbiont from Florida, USA - Sample 2 (SPAdes) (version 2) | ecosystem: Host-associated > Tunicates > Ascidians > Unclassified | place: Key West, Florida... | reverse complement strand
AGAGCTTCATTCGGTGCAAGGACATTTGTGATCGACGAGTCTAGTTCGGAGAAGCAGACGAGGCGCGGAGTTCAAATTTATAAAGTACTGTAGTAAACGCCGGGACGATCGCCCGGGTAAATCTACAGTTACCTCCACCTTTCCTAGTTCTTTTCTCCTCACACGACAAGAAATTGATTTAGAACAGCCATGTCCAACCGAAATGCTTCAATGGGCCAAAAATGTGTTGCTATCTTCGTGAGGGCCGCACATTGAATGATTTATTTTCATTTTTGCAAATCCATGTTTAGTTGTTTAGTTTAAAGCAGTGTTGCCAGTCTGGTTTTTCTGAGGTCAAATTTTAAGTTTTTGGCTTTTTTTCAACTCCTTTGACCTTTTTTTACTTTTGAAAAGAGGCCAAATGAAATTTGTTTTTTTTGGCCTTTTCTGGCCATTTAGATTTTTTATGTGGAATTGACAGATTTAAGTTGACTTTGGCAGATTTCGTTACTCTTATTTCTGGACACAGAAACATTTTGATTGGAAACTCTGCACAAGCATTTATAATTTTTTGTTTTACTGTTTCAAGCTTACAGTTTCAGGCTACTCTTCAGCAAGGCCAAAAGTTTCGAGAAGTTTGCTGGTGGAGTGGGTTTTATTCTTTTTATGTACAAAATATGTACATATTGCCCTTTCGAAAGCGCGTATGGGTGTTTTAAAGATGTCGGTTTGTATTTATCTTGTACTGTATTTGGCATTTTTGGTGCTATTTGTTTTTTTTAAGGTTGATCTGGCCTTTTTTGCTTATGACTACCTGGCAACCCTGGTTTAAAGCTACTGAGAGCATTCGACTACTAACTGCAATGGTAAGTATGAGGCGGCTGTGAGAACTGCGGCACCAGGCAGGAGAGCAGTACTCTGCTGTTGAGTGGACCAGGGCTGAGTGGCTATCTACAACGTTGTTGCCCCAGCACCGCAGCCCGGTAGGTAAGGGTGAAGCTGCGAATGCTAATTAGCTCCATCATCATGCAGAAAATGTTTCCGTCAGGTAACAATCGCAGTAATTTGCAGGCGAGGCTGCGATAACATACAAAGTCGTAGGCTGCTGTTAGATCGACAAACACAGCTCTGGCCTTGTTCTTAGATAAAAACCTATCCTCCATGTCTTGCGTTAGCGAAGTAATTTGATCTCCAATATTTAAAACCCGCCTGTTTCTGCGGGAATATTGAATCAATAATTGGTTCGAAAAAAGCGCAGATGAGTCTCTCGAGGATCTTCAAGAGGACACACAGCAGATATGAAGAACAATAACTCCTTTGGTCGCCCAATATCTTGCTCGGCTTAGGGATTGCAACTGCTAGTGTTCTACTCCATATGCTGGAAAGTTTGAGTTTGGGCATGCAGAAAATGAAGAAAGCGCATAACGAAAATTTGCGAGCTGATCCGACGTGGAGTATTAACTCTCGGAAAATAGAATCTAATTCCGGAGGTTTTCCTGACACTGCTCTGGCGTGAAGGAACCAGTGATACTATCTCCCTTAAGTGTTGCGGCCTTCCCTTAGTCGGACATCTTGCTGACGGGGCTCGTGGTCCTTCGTCTTGTGCCCCGTTCTTCACAAGTTGTGAAGCGATGGAATTTGCTGAAACGGGGCACAGACGGGAGGAGTACGCGGATCTACCAGTAAATTTGTTGATGGTGGTTCACGCCTTGCGGTTGGAGTGCAAGAAGTTAATGGAACTGACAGCTCCTTCCAACCAGGCAGTAAAGACCATTGCATCGAAAATGTCAAATTTGAGATTATAAAAATAAAGACAGCCTGTCATTGTGTTGTACATAGACGATAATGAAAAGCTTACTGGGCCGCACAAAATCTTCGACTGGGCGGCATGCGGGCTGGACATAGCCGATTTAGAATTATCCAAATATTTAGAATTAAGAGGTGATAAATTTAGAGATTTAAAAAACGAAAGCACCACTTTGAAATTCAAACAGCAAAATTGTAACTCGTTTCATCCATCCAAACGTGCTCACTCAGTCCAAAACACGTTTTAAAAATTTTGCCCTTGGTTCTCCTATTGACGCAATGAAAAAAACATTTACGCCTATTGCAGTAATACACTTTTTGGCACGAAATAGGTTTACACTTTGAACCAGCGAGGTAATATCCCACAGCATGCTCCACTGCAGTGGCGTAGCGATGCTAACTGTCGCCCGGGGCCGACCACAACAATGCTTCCTCTTTCCACTCCTCACATTTGCTTACAACCAGAGCCGTATCAGCCGCACCCAATACCTGTATGCACTCCATACCCCCACGATGTTACACGGGGCCCAAAATTCATTCTCGTCACCACTTACCCCCCAGAGAAAGCTTCGATCCCCAAATTGAAATATGAAGCACTAGAAATCAGTGAAGTTGGGGGGGCCTTTGAAAGAAAAGTGCTTATACATTGCAGTTCTTTTGGGCTCCTTTCAAAGCAAAGTATTTACACATTGCAACTGTTGTTGGGGGCCCTTTGAAAGCAAAGTAGCTTGTTTATACATTACAGTTGCTGTTGGGCCCCTTTAAAAGCAAGGAACTTTACACATTACAATTGTAAAGGGGGCCATAGGCAAGTGCCTCGCTTGCCTTCCCTTTAAACACATCACTGTCTGACAATGATCTCATATGAGAATATGAAACCGATTGAACACGTTCTGCTTCATCTGATATGCGTACTTTCTCACCTGATGTGCGCATGTAAACACTGTAATGTAGAGTTATCTTTATATTATTAAACACATTGAAGTTGCTGATGAGTTTATCACTTAAAAAAACACAGATTTCACGCGATTTTTCGTAATTAAACCTAGACACACAGGTCGACTAAAAAAAACTATCTGGGTGGAAAAAACCCTCAGTGGGAGCCCTGGTCACATGCAGCAACATGCCTACTACTGTAACTTGAAGTTAACATTTGAAGATCTATTGCCGTGTTATTGTTACGCAATAAAGACCAAGAGTACAACAATCCGCTAGCAAGTTTCGCAACCTGCTTCTGCTGGCAAAGGATCGGACCAGAACCGTCGCCAGAAAGTCGTCAATAGGGGGACTTGACATTCAAATTTGACAAAAATTCCACTAACTTATAGTGTTTCATATTTCAATTTGGGGGAAGCTTGGAGCTTTGTTTGAGGGGTTAAGCCCACCAACCCCCCCCCACGTGGTGACGGGATTGGATCGGATATGAGCGACCTACGTAGTTGCGCCAAGCGTTTCGGGAGCCTCGCGGTCACTACTTTGCCCTGATGGGACTCGCGTTCGTTTATCCGACCCTGCCTACATGCCTAGTTGTATACGTCCAGAAGTCAGACTTCCACTTGATCAACGTGTTTTTGGTAGTGATTGTTGTAAAAAAATTTAGGCTACTATGTCTAGCCCAGGTAGTCTTCTCTTATTTTGTACTGCATAGCAGCAAGATACCTTTGGTGCTTACGACCAAAGCTACACATTTGCGCAGCCTGCTGTTTAGACAGCCAGATGGAGTTAATTGTGTAGTTAGAAGAGGCTATTTTGGGGGTTTTCCCAAAGCAGAGTAGTGCAGTTAGTGGATTATGGATGTTAACCGTTGCGTCCTCGTAGACCTTAGTCTATATTTGTTAACATTTATAGGCGATTTGAGATACAAAACGTTATTAACCTAAACATGTGCCATGCATCAGGAGGATAACAGTCCAGGCATCAGCAAGGTTTATGCATGCGTATTTGGGCCAGTAAAAAGCCCAATGCGCATGCATTATACGCATATTTCACTTAAGCTCATGGTAAAGTTTATCAATTTGTGCTAATGAAAGAAAACGTTCATTGCGGCGCACATGCTTTGACCGGCAGGGCCGGCGTTAGCAAGTGCGGGGCCCGACTGGAAGCACTTATGCGGGCCCCACTTAGTGGCGTGTGCAGAACTTTTTTAGGGGAGCGTCACGTCATAAAGATAGAAATTCGTTGATGTGAAAGAGAAGTCCGGGGCATGACCCACTTTCACCTCTCCAGCATAAACGTCACGGATAACGCCGTAACACCCAATAAATGCATGAGTTGCTACGTTCAATACCTCCAGAGATGAGATATTTGGTGTAGTGCGACTGCACATACAGAGCTAAAATTTTGCAGTAATAGCAACAGATTCAATTTTCGATGTCGAGTCTATCAACAATGGGCAATCTACCGCTTCACCATCTGGCAGTACTCTTTTGCAGGGGAAATTAAAAAAACGTCCGATCACTCTCGTTTTCGGGGAAAACTTCTGTTGTGACTGTGGGTGGATCGTCTCTTTGGGCTAAATATTTAGTTCCTAACATTCCGACTCACGACAACTGGCCATGTAGCAGAATCGTTTGTTAATCCAATAGTTCCGACAAATTTTGGGAAGAAAAATGATTGTTATGTGTTGTTCTACCAAAAAACTAAATGTTTTTTAAAATTTAGGGGGGTAATTGCCGGGTTGTCCACCTCTGGTTGCGGGCTTGACTACCTATCTGGCATAACTTCATCAGGGTATCTGTCTACACTGTGGTGCGGCTCTTCTTGAGCTTTTTGTGCGTTTTCTGAGGTATAGTTCTGTTAAAATGCTTTTCCAATGCACCTTTCTCTTTTACTGTTTTGGGCTATGTTTTGCCCTTAGCTTCAGCCTTCTCTTAACTGCCATTTAAAATTTTAGCCTATGTTTCTCGGTCTTTGAACTCATGGTATTTATCTTAGTTGTAGAAAATATATATTTTTAAATAAATAGCCCAAATCCAACTATTAAAACCAAAACACAAAAAACCAGTATAACACCTGCCTATCACTGTATGCTTTACACTTCGATAATGGTTACAGACAGTGAAAGCCGCTGGACCACCGGGTTAAGAACACAAACCTTACACAAACCGGGTTAAGAACACAAACCACCGGGTTAAGAACACAAACCTAAGAACACAAACCTAATCGCTTATTACAGCAGGTCTTGAAAAAATTTTTTTCTCTTCCGACTTCCAAGATGAAATATAAGAAGTAAATGCAGATTTCGCAGTAACTATAAACCTACTTTTCAGAAATTTTTCGAAACAGGCAGTAGCCTCCAAAACGTCGGCTGGCGTGAGATTTGAGCCCACAAACTTCAATAAGCGTCTTCGATAAGTGATACATGTCTAAAACTTCAACTTTGTTGTGATCTGTGTTCGTTGAACAGTGTTGTAGCTGTGTTTAGTGGAGGAGTTGCAATTGTGCTCAATTTTTGTAATATTGAGTTTTGATCTTAGCAACAGTGCGTAATTTTTTCTTTTTGTTTCATATGTCGACTTTTGCGCAGGACTGAAGATGTGTAACACACGAAACTAGTTTCCTTACGCAATAAATTGCGATCGATTCGCTTGGTGTGGGTCACTGTTGTGGCTTTACAAATATTGATGTCTAAAACTTATTACATCCAAGCACGCATATAGGTTTATTTCATGAGCCTCAGACAACAAAAGTTCAGTTTTCTGTCTCACCGGCTAATAAGTCTCGTAAAAGCATTGCTGTATACTAAAACTTGCTTCCAGAATGCACAAAAATGCGTATTTTTCGGTATAATTTTGCAAAATTTTCTCGGGGGCATTACCCAGACACCCCTAGAATGGTCGTGCCTTCGGCACTTCCCCTAAAGTTGATTTGTCACATCACACAATTGTGACGAAATTTTTCCTCCCTCTCGGAAATTTTCTCCGTAAGCCACTGCACCTATGTTCCTTTTCAGACTTTGTGCAACTTCTAGTTTGTTAGGCCATATCTCAGAAACTTCGGTGCCAATCTGTGTGAGAATGATGCCATACTCCTTGTTTCGGGAGTATTTCATGACGCAACTCTCACCACAAGAACATATTAGGCTTACTTCGCTTAAATCTAACTGTCACTTCTCTTCGGCCGAAAGAGAAGGTCCCAATACTTCTGTTACTTTGCAAATGGCTTAATTGTCAATAATCGTTAAAGAAAGTTTCTGTAACTTTTTGGGGAACCGTTATTTTTTGCACATCTGTAATAATCTTCAGTTCGCATTATTAAAACTAGGTTTGTTTCAAGCGTTTCCATCAGTTTCAGATTGCCTCATCAGATTTCTACAAGAGTGAAATTGAGTAAGACTGACTAACGAGCACACAATTGCAATTACGATTACGAATTAAAGTTAACTTTGAGAAGTGAATTAACTGTTGATACAGCTATAACTATCGAACCGTATCTTGCAGATACTATTAAAACTTGACATGCCAAATAGCCTACGAAACGCTTGTAGTTGTAACTGAAACAGAAAACAGCTTCACAACTTAACCCTCTCTATTGTAACTGGCTACCATTGAAAAAAGTTAGGCTACTGATTGTCGAAAAACAATGACCATTGTTACAATTAAAGAAGGAATTGTGATGATTGAGAGCGTTAAAAAACGCGCAGTTCACTTTGATTTTCGCTGGAAACGGGCCTCACGCTTAAAAATGCTTTGACCACCGCGCCGGCACTATACATGCAGCTTCGATTGAAATTAAGTTAGTAGGCGTAGCGCGGGCCCCGATTGGAAGCAATTGGTCCAATCGGCTAAAGGCCTGTTGACCGGCCTCATGTTTGCTCCTTCGGCAATGATGTTTTGATAACTGAACGATAGGATTGATTCTGATTTCCTCCAATTTTTTTACATTTGCATTTCATTACGACATCTCTAAATAATCGCCGTCAATTAAATGACAAAGATATACGACCCAATTCCTTTTGTTCAGCTCGTTCAACAATTTTAGTTGGAAACTACGAGCTTATTATGGGCATTTGCGGGAAAATATTTATAATGATTTTGCGTAATCTGCAAATGCTGCTCATGTTGTGAATTAAAAATAAACTTTGCACAAACAATGTCTAGCCCCCTGAACAAACAACCCCTGCACAAACATGAAGGCCCTCAATGGAAGATTACTGGCGACATTCGAGGGCAGTTACCGCAAAGCTTTTTTGTGCCCCCCAAATTTTGTTGTGCTCAGAACGATTTGTTTTAAACATATGATAAAAACATAATCTTTCCTAATAAAAATGTATTTTCCCCCCCAAACCTTAAAACCTGGCTACGGGCCTGGTTCTGCCAAAATTGTGTCTGCAATTAGGATATTTTGTTTTGAAGGCCATTCGGCCTCGAGATGTAGCGTAACGTCGAAAACTTTTTTTATAAATCACCAATAGGGGGCCCCTGTAAACATGTTGGGGGGGCCAGAGTTGGGCTGATACGGCACTGCTTACAACAATATAAAATGAAAGAAAATCATGTATCATGCTTATTATAACTATAAGGAATAATAAACTATCTTGAACATCACAATGAAATACTCACAAACTGAAAAGGGTCTTGTCTTTGATTCTCGATTATGGGTCATGCTTTCTGTTTATTCGCTACCCTTCTCATCATTACTTTTCCTATTTTCACTGCCTTCTTCTTTGCAAAACCTATGCATGCATATATGGCTACATAAACAGCATAGTTGGCACATGCCAGGCTTTGGTTCAACGGAAAAGTTTTATTTTTTGCTATTACTTGTGAAGCAGTTGGGACCGTGGATTGGATGTGTTTTGCGTGGCAACCACGAAGTACACAGGGCTTATAAAGCCCCTGTATGATGAGTAAAGAGCATTGTAGTTGGGGCGTTGTTAAAGTGTTTTGCTCCTCTCAGTGTTCACTGTGTGCTAACACATATTCTGTGATGTGCTGTATACTCTTGTATTATTCGATTGTGCTTGTGATATGAACCACGAGTCTGCGATAAAATAAAATATACATTATTTAGTTACATACACACGCTAGTTTGAATGTGCGGCAATGTATTCAGTAGCCCCCTCTGATTCTGCCGCTCCTGGATAAATCCAGAATGTTCAAATGGCTGCTACGCCACTGCCTCTACGTGAACTTCTTCTCAAGACAACTTTTCCACATACGCGCTGCGTCATATTGGCTAAAACTATTAACCAATCAATGTACCATGCTTCCGAAAACTCCCAGCACAGAACCAGAGACAAGCTTTGAGGCGCTAGTTATGAGGTGAAACCAGTCCCGCCGCCACGGGGGGTTTGGTGGGCTTATCCTCCCAAACAAAGCTCCAAGCTCCCCCAAATTGAAATATTAAACGTTATAAATCAATGCAACTTTTGTCAACTTTCAATGTCAAACCCCTCTGCACAAACGTAAAGACCCCCGCACAAACGCAAAGCCCCCATATTGACGACTTTCTGGCGACGGTTCTGAGTGAAACCATCCGTTTCATGAAAGTGACCTTGTGGTTGTAAATGTGACCTCACAGAGCAGGAATCCATATGCTACCAATCAGAGATGTAATGCTAACTAAAATAATGTGGGAAGTTGGGAACGGTCCCAAAAATCTAGCAGCTTCAAACTCATTTTATAACAAAAAAATGAAAAAGGTGTGGGAAGTTCGTTCCCACGCGTTCGTGCCCCACTACACCCCTGCTACCAATCCAGGCTACTGCTACACAGAGTGGGAATTTTAGCTGATTTGCTGCTAAATCTAGCAGGATTTTCTCACTGTTAGCTGTATAATTTTCAATCTAGCAGTTACCTGATTTTCTAGTAGGCACATCCAGCAGCTACCTTCAATCATATGCAATTTTTTGGCTTGTTTGAATGATTTTCACTGTGTTATTTGTATAACGTGTCATCTACTCTTCGGTTTTTATTATATTAACTGATGTCTAGGATTGATTGATTTATTGGTTTTACATCTGAAAACTTCAAAAAACCAATGCTAAATTTTTACCAAAAAGCTTATGAGCTTTTTGTGAAATTGCATATAGGATTGGTAATGAAGGAGCATAAGCTTTTCTGAATTTGTCATCATTTTCTCTCTTTTAATTAGTAAGCAGGTGTGGCTGCCGCAGGGGACTAGGTCCCCTCTGTTACATTTCGAAATTTGCCTAAATATGTTTAGCAACACACTCAGTATTCGGTCCATTGTTAAAGTAAATTATTTAATGAAAAAAATCTCCCAAGTTTTTTGATGTGCACTTGTGCTCCCCAGTGGGCGTCCACAGAAATTTTTTAAGGGGGGAAAAACGACATTTTGCTTGTCAGTTTCAGGTTACTGATGATGCAACGCAAATTGACGTGCGCACAATGGTTAACCCTTTCTGCGCCATAAAAAAATGCCCAATGTTACGGCAACAGTTGCAAACAGGGTTCCCTCTAAGAAAATTGACACCGAGCAAATGTTTGTTTTAGTGAGCATGAATATCCTAATTCTTAAGACTGAATTAGCAGAGTTCTGAATGAATTACAAAACTTGTAAATTATTAGAATAAGTATCAAATTTTACCAAAATACGAACAAGGTACACACATAATTCAAATAGGTTCTCTTTGTTTTAATATTTTCACAATTTTTGGAATAGTGCAAGTGCGCAAGAATGAGATCTCACCCAAATGGTCTGGTAGCACTCAGTCCCGTCGCCACGGGGGGCCTTTGGTGGGCTAAGTTTTCCCCAAACAAATCTCCAAGCTCCCCAATTTGACGTATTAAATACCCCCCTGCTTAGATGTAAAGCCCCCTGTTGAAGACTTTCTGGCGACGATTCTGGTGGTACTGCTCATTTTCGTAACTTAGAGGGAACACTAGCTTCAAAATTTGCGCTTTGTTGGCAGCAATACTTCTTTTTCACTCATGCTTCTTTTCAGGCACGCCAAAACAACAGTAGGGCATGGGAGCAGTACAACGTTGAGGGAAAAGAAAACTTATAAAAAACAAGCAAATCGTTACCAATATTTTTGTTTCCGTTCAGCAACAATATTGACCTCAAAAACAATAGCAGAAATGATTGAAAACCATTCTGAATTTTCTTGTTGCGCAAACAGCTGCAATAAATTTGTTTCAAGTCGATCTTGATAAACCATGAAATTACCCACAATAATGTAATGAAAAAAGCACCTCCACCCCCTTTTGAAAGAGCAGAGGGAAACGCCCCTGTCACTTTCCTGCTTTCGGGTGTCCTTGCTTCTTTTCACACAGTATAAAATTATTTGGCTTACTGCTAACAGCAGTAACTGTCTCGCTGCATTCATAGGTAGTGGAACTGGGGGGCCGCATGGGCCTAGGCACCCCCTTTTATTTCTGGGGGGACCTGGCCCCCCACTTTTTTGCCTAAATATCATAAGTTTAAGTAACACAATTAGTATTGGGTCCAGTGATAAAGTAAACCGTTTAATAAAAAAAACGTTGCAGAAATTTCGTAGTTTTTTGTCGATAATGTTTCTAATATATTATTTGTAATTTGGCAGGATTTCGTAATTGTTTGGCAGAATACACCGTGCACTGTCTGTCACTCTGCCGTGGATTGCTTACCACATTGGTGTTGTTGAACAGTGTTGTCAGATGGTGTAATACTGTACAACACAATTTTTCACAAAAATGGTGTCAATTTACATGGTTGTGTGCATGAGCGCCGGAACGAGTTTTTCCAGGGGGGATGTTAGTGGATTTTTCCAAAAGTTTTTCTGCGGGGGACCAAAAGTAGGGAAAATGTTTTTTACCACTCGAAATTAAGGGAACAGCGTTTTTTTCTGAACTTTTCAAATTCCTGCCCCTCTTCTGAAACCCATATGCTTGTGTGTAGGAAACGTTTGTGCCACACCATTAAAAAATTTGGGTAATTCCAAGCGTTTTAACACCATTCCAAACAGTGAAATCTTACTGAATCTTATACGCAAAATCAAATATTTGACAGATCAATTTCAATTGTGTTTTTGTATTGGCAACGCTAAATAGCCATATTTTATTTCTGAATTGGCAACACAATTGGCATCCTTACGGACAACTTGCTAGTTGCTACTTGTGTTTTGTCTTGTCTTTGCCTTCCGGTATTTGATGCAGTTGTAGAATGAGTATTCAGTCATGATACTCTTGTGTTCAAGATGAAGAAAAGTTGTGATTTTGAATGTGTTAAGACAGGTATCAATCCTGTGTCATTTTGCCTGTTTTTTAAGTTGTGTTCGTGGTTTTTTTACAGCCCAGTGGCTACTCCGGCACACGGGCTCCTCGGGCTTCGCCCAAGTTTTCGATTACAATTTACATCGAAGAACGCAAGCTTGCTTGCTTTGTATGTTTGTTCCACCACCCACGGTCCCACTTCGCTTAGTTGTTAACTCGGGCTCTTTTCTTTGGGCCTTGTCACTGTTCATATATTTTCGTTCTATGTCTGGCCTTTCGCGTTCATCTTGCAGGTGACCTGAATAAAACAATATCTTTCGTAGTAGGCGCTCTCACGACCTCGTTCGCTCGCGCTTTACTCGGGCTCATTCATTACAGTCGAGCTGTCCTATATAGCTAAGTATTTTTTGAAACATAATTTATATCGGACTGAATGTTTTTTGAAGCAATGTATTTGTACAGAACATTGGATTTGAAGTTCAACTCAATGGACAGTTTCCATTTCGAGAGTAATTTCAAACAAACGATAAATTGTCCAAAAACTCGGGCTAATATGAATGGGCCTAGTAAGCGGATGACTTACTGGCCTTACAGTGGCGATTCTAGAATGAAAAATAGTGGAGGGTACTGCTGGGCCAAGGAAAAAAGTAGGGGAGCCAACCAGTGGCGTAGCCAGCCCAGAAATTTGGGGGGGAAATGTTTGATTTTAGGCGAATAACACCATTTTGATTGGAAAAACTCCTCTCAAAGCATAAAATGACTATATTTTCTAAAAATTTTGGGGGGCCATGGCCCCTTTGCCCCCCTTGGCTACGCCTATGGAGCCAACATAAATGTCTCTCCTGCATGGTGATTTTCCAGTGTAATGAAGATTGACTTCCTATGATTAAACCTATCAAACTCAACATGGGCTTGTGAATATCGTCAGAATCGTCGCCAGAAAATCTTACAAATCGTTTAAAATTTTGCTAACTGAAAGTTTCCTGCTTTATATGTCAATCAAACGAACTTGAACGTGAAATTGAGCAAAAAACTGGTGGGGACAAGCAGGGGACTAGTCAAAAATCTGGTAGGGGCCATGGCCCA
>Ga0210059_1013809_pt1 | contig 12029 bp, 8 predicted proteins | sample Ectturendosymbi2_FD_188042 | JGI IMG/M metagenome (GOLD analysis project Ga0210059, IMG submission 188042) | Ecteinascidia turbinata endosymbiont from Florida, USA - Sample 2 (SPAdes) (version 2) | ecosystem: Host-associated > Tunicates > Ascidians > Unclassified | place: Key West, Florida... | reverse complement strand
CTTTGGCATGCTTCCAAAATTTATCAAAAATTTGATGATGAGAGAAAATTTGGTGAGTAGTCCTACAGCCAGGACGAAAGCCGCACTGGGAATTCTCCAAATTTGGTTCACTATTTCGCGGCATCGTTTTTGAACGAACTTGGCATGCACTTTTTAAGGTAGGTGCTGCAGTCACAATGCTGCGTCGCCCTGAGCCAACCAAAGTGGAAGTCGAACCCACGACCCTCTACGTAACAGCAATAACGGAGTTTTCTCCACTCGACTAGGTAGACTCTACCATTGCAGCTACGAATTCAACGTTCTATGTGGCGAATCACCACGCCACATCGGCAAAGAAAATGGCTAGCTAGTTAGCGCATTCCCTCCTGTCTTCTTGTGTATGAAGATGATCACTCCAGTTTGCCAATCGTTCCCTGCCATTCCAGAAGGCCATGCCAATCGGGATACAAGTGTTATCCACGTAAGTCCTCGATTCAAGGCTTTAGCTTTTCAGGTCGGATTTCATCATAACTTGCAGCTTTCACAGTCTTCAGTGTTTTGACAGCAAGGAAGAGTTCAATCGCAGTGATGGTATTTTCCTCCCTTAAATGCACCTCCTGTGTGTGTGATTATGTAAGAACAAGTGAGTTCGAAAGATTTTGAAATATTCTCCACACATGCCAAGAATGTCCCCCCATTGCTGAGTAAGACACCATTTCAGTCTTTGATAGATCTAGCTATCACTATTATACCTTTTGCAGTGGAGACGCTGGATGGTTTGGCAGAACAATTTGTTGGCTTGTCCGTAGTTGGAATCCAGCTTATGTCCGAAATTCTCCCAAGATAGCATTTCCCGCCTCAGCTTACAGCGCACGCAAAGAAGGTTCAGTACCGTTCTGAAGCCAGACCTATTAGGCTACTTTCTTGGCTTGAACAGCATCTTTCACCCCTTTGTTTCGCAACGGGGTGACTTTTTTGCCATTATTCGCCACGTTGTGGCCCACAATCATGGGTGGCGGAGCCTTTTTCAAAGTGGGGGGGGGCACAAGTGCACGTCAAAAATACTATAGAAAATTTATGTGGTTTGACTTGGCAACTGTAACGTCACAAGCATTGAAATATGATGTCATTACCTATACATCATATGAAGGTCTAAATTACATTATTTGAGACAAAATTACACCACTATGAAAACGTATCGGTGAACCATCGGAAATTCAAATAGGCTGTTAGTGTTACAGAGGCAACCCAGGTCAACAGCGTCACTCGGGCCAATGATATTGTTTTTATGGTCATTGCTCAGGCTCATCACCCGATTTAAACTGACTGAATATAACCGTTCGAGGCTTGCGTGGAGCCGGTACTCAAATTTCAGGCTCCGACTCCAGCTCCGGGCATCTAAATTTTTTGGCTCCAGCTCCAACATCTAGAACAGCTATGTCCAACCTAAATGGCTTACTGAGCCAAAAATTATGTCACTATCTTAACCAGGGCCGCACATGCAATGACATATTATTGAAGCCCGCACATTGAACTACTTACTTAGCAAAATAATTTAGCTTAAGCTAATGTACTGAAAGCGTTCGTATCCTAACTGCAGTGGTAAAAGACGTGATAAAATGGCACCGAAGGCCGCCTGCATCAAAAATGTCAAATTCAAGATTATCAAAATAATGACAGGTTGTCAGTATATTCTATAGGATGCTTTAACTACAGGGACCTAAACTGGGCCACACAAAACTTTCGACTGGGCCACATGTGGCCCGTCGGTTAGACATAGCTGATCTAGAAGCATTTGGCTCCGGCTGCGGAACAATTTGGTCCAAAAAATCAGAAAAAACATTGTATATTTGAATAGCTTACATTGCCCCACAAACTATCTCTGTGGATCCGGAACCCAAATTTCGGGCTCCGGCTCAGCATCTAAAAGTTTTTGGCTCTGGCTCCAGCCATCCAAAATTGCTTTGGCTCCGGGATCCGGCTCCACAGACCTGTTGCGCACTACACTCATTCATATTAACCCGCAGCGCCGGATTTAGATGGTGGGGTACCTAGGGCCCAGGCGTGGTGGGAGGCCCCATGTGCGGATACAAAATGTTTAGGTAGGGGATGATCGATGCAGTCACTAGTATATCCACATAAAGCATGAATATTTGTGACGTAATCTTGTGACGTCACATTTGTTAACTCAACTGTAATAAAACTTTATGATGCAACATGGTATTTGACAAAATTCTATTTGAATAAAAGCTGATGATGCCTACTTTGTAGGCGATATATATACTCTGTAAGATCTTAGTGTCTGATTCTGTGCTGAGAAAGGTTTTCTTTCCAGCGACAGTGGTATTTGACAATGATTAGCGATTTGTGAAACTGTTGCAAAACCAGTCGCTAGAAGCATCGCATCTTCTTTTTTTAATATTTGCTTGGAAAAACTTTCTGGGCGATCCAACGTTTTCATCATTTCCAAACGCCAGTCCTCGCTCAGCAATAAATTTTACGACAGAAACCAAACGTTGCAGGCAGAGGCGATTTCCGATATTGTTCGCATTGATTGACCCGACTGGCTAGTTCTGTATCAATTCTTCATAGTGATTAATTACATCTGCGACTAAATGTAATCGTGGCCTCTATATGTTCCACTGAATGCTCGCTCAAGAGTGTGCTTCCAGTCGAAGCTTCCTTTTCTAATAAGGAAATACACACATTTAGTTGTATCCGCGCACATCAGTCTACAAGTGAAACATTTAACACAAGTTTGTGAAGGAGAAAAACAAAGTCAGCTTCTGTCAACTACTTCGCCATTGTGGTTCTGGCGACGAATAAGACTTGTGGCACATTTCCGTGACAAGTTTCTGTCTTTTCTGTTTTATGGAATATCATGTTTTAAAACCGACTTTTCATCACAGTGTCAAACAGATACTGTTTCATATTTCAACTAATATTCCTGCATTTTTTCCGGTATATTGGCTGGCCAGAGGGCCCAGAGACCGATATCGTTGCCTCCAGTGATAGCGTCAGCCATCTCATCCAACGTGTTTTTCGATGATACATCTTGACGTTCTTCTGCTACTGCACTGCTGGTTAAACTAGGTCTATTTTCATAGATATGTAGATCTAAGTCTGTCACAACATGTTCTTCGACTTTCTGTCCTCAACAAATGATGCTTTGGACTTCGCAATATTCTGAACTTGCTCCATACAAGCAACCAGAAATGACTGCAAATGTCTTAAACAGAGCTCGCTCAGAGAATTTCCAAATAAACGTTTCAGAACAGCAGTTGGCTTGTGGATATACATGAAGTATGAAGGTGAAGCTGGATACATTTGAAGCATCCTTGGCAAACTAGGATAAAGTGATAACCACCTGGTTACGCTGTCAGCAATAAGTTTTTGGTACTCAATATAAAAGTCATAGTACTTTTTTCACTCGCTTTTGCGAACTTTGTAGATGCAACCACACGTAATTCACTCAGCTTCAAAATCGTTTAGTCTTTTTCTGAAAAGGTGATACTTCTAACGAATTTTTTTTAGCATTACTGGTTAGCAATAATTACTACAAAGTACTACACTAAGCTTTGTACAATACATTGATGATCGTATCACGGTTCATCAGCAAAGCTACTAGCTAGTACAGAACCTATAATGGAGTCAGACGTCCTTGCTCTAATGTCAAAGTCATTGAGATATTGAAAAAAGATTTACCACTATTATGTAAAGATTAATGCGAAAGCTTTCCCGCCTTTCCAGCCGAGAATTAACTCAGCCAAAACATAGATTAATTAGACAACTTGCAGGCTCTCCCATAAACTAAGCTACGCCACCAGCTCGTATCTTGTTGCAGTTGAGTAGGGGCAGCTTACTGTATGTAAATATAATATATCATAGCCAGTGGCGTAACTGAAGGTTGCATAGGGGCGAATTGCTCCCCTGGCAAGCTAAAGGAAAAACCGGTCTCGCACTGAACTTGTGCGTTGTGCTTTCATGTGATTTCCAAATTATTTTCCGGTGATTTAGAATTTTAGTTTAGCCATCCACATCCGGATTCAGCATCATTTCTCAAGTTTTTGCTGAGTGTTGGCTAGTGGAGCGCATACAATGGCCAGTAGGCCCTTTTTATCTACGTTTACCAACCCGGCTCAAAGCTTTAGTTACGCCACTGATTATAGCTATGTAAAATAAGAAATGTATACAGGAGGATGTTTTGACATTTTTGAATGTCCTCGGAGATTATTACATTTCTCATGAAAGAAGTGGACATGTACTCCAAAAAAAGGACGTTTGGTAGCCATGGGCGTCGGAAGGGGGGGTGGCAGGGTGGGCCTTGTCCCCGCTCTGGATTTTGAAATTTTTAGCAAAAAAAGGTTGTTTTCTTAGTTTTGAGTTGGAAAAATGAAATTTCACCACTTTTGTCCCCCCTTGGCGAAATTTAGGAAAAATACCATAGTGCCCCCCTGGAAATAATCCTTCCGACGCCCATGATCGTAACCCTACTTAACAATGCTACTCATATGCGACCTGTGTAAATCTAAGTAAGGCAGACGCAAAATCTACCAGTAACGAGTAGAGACGTAAGCTAATGCATTCTACATGGCTTGACCTTGTATTCACTACATTCAGGTACCTGACCCACTTTCAAGATAACAGTAAGTGTAATAGTTGTTTCGTCACAATATCAAAACAATATTCAAGTGAAATACTGCTGTCTGGACGACCGATAATTTAATAGCCTCTACAAACAAACTTTCCTTGCAAATAAAAACGACTAAGTGGCAGGCACACGTCGTACATATGGTTCAACACATAAACATGGTGGGGCCCCTTTTTGGTGGAGGGCCCTGGTCCCGGCCACTCCCTAAATTGGCGCTGTAAACCCCGAATTGTTAGGACAATTTATCGTTCGTTTGAAATTATTCTCGAAATGGGAACTGTCCATTGGATTGGACTTCAAAGTTAATGTTCTATACAAGTCCATTGCTTCAAAAAACATTCAGTCCGATATTAATAATTTTTGAAAAAATACTTAACTGCATAACTGGGCAGCTCAGGCTCTAATGGATGAGCGAGGGAACGAAGTCGAGAGTACCCTTACTACGAACGATATTATTTTATTCAGGTCACTTGCAAAATGAACGCGAAAGGCCAGACATGGAACGAAAATATATGAACAGTGACAAGACCTAAAGAAAAGAGCTCGAGTTAACAATCTTAATTAGAGAAATGGGACTGTGTGTGGTGGCAAAAATATACAATGCAAATAATCTTGCGTTCTCCAAAATAGATCGTAATCGAAGACTCGGGCAAAGCTCGACGAGCCCCTTTGCCGGAGTCGTACTGGGCTGTTAAAAACACCAAGAACACAGCATAAAAAACAGGCAAAAATGACACAGCATTGATACCTGTCTTAAACACATTCAAAATCACAACTTTCCTACATCTTGAACACAGAAGTAACATGATTGAATAAACATTCCGCAACTGCATTAGACACCGGCAAGCAAAGACAGGACAAAGCATATGCAGCAATTAGCAAGTTGTCTGTAAGGATGCCAATTTTGTTGCCAATGCAGAAATAAATACAGCTGTTAGTGTTACCAATGCAAAAAGACAATTGAAATTGATATGTCAAACATTTCATTTTGCGTATAAGGTTCAGCAAAATTTCACTATTTGGAATGGTGTTAAAACGCTTGAAATCACACCAATTTTTAATGGTGTGGCACGCACTTTTTCCTACACACAAGCATGGGTGTTGGAAAAGGAGCAGGTGTTTGAAAATTTCAGCAAAAAAAGCTGTTTTCTTAGTTTTGAGTTGTAAAAAACAGATTCCACCACTTTTGTCCCCCCTAGAAAAAACTTTGGAAAAATCCACTAGTGCCACCCTGGATAAAATCCTTGCGACACCCATCCAGACAAGCATGTAAAATTACACCATTTTTGTAAAAATTGTGTTGTATTACACCATCTGGCAACACTGTTCAACAACACCAATGCGGTAAGCAGGCCATAGCAGGGTGAGAGACTGTGCATGGTGTATTCTGCCAAACAATTACGAAATCCTGTCAAATTCACTGCCAAGTTACAAATAATATATTAAAAATAATATTGGCAAAATACTGCAAAAATTCTGCAACATTTTTTCTTAAACGATATACTTTAACAATGGACCCAGTGCTAATGTGTTACTTAAACTCATTTAAGCTAAGCAAAATTCCAAATTTAAAATTGGTGGGGGAAGGGGCAGCCACCCCAGAAATAGAAGTGGGGGCCTAGGCCCATGCGGCCCCCCAGTTCCGCCACCTGCGTGCAACTTGTACAAATATCTGTATTAGAAGAAAATGCTCATTATGCACGGTGCATGGTTACAGCACATATATTGTGCCACCATGCATATTCAACATCTCCCAGCATTTCCAAAAATTGAGCAGCGCAAGCACGGTACAAAGACGAAACGTGATGCTCGACGGGTGTCGACAAATGCCGTGTAATTGTTACGTAGGTGTTAAGCTCTGTGCTTTTTTCAAGTCTTACGAAAGACCTTGTCCAATGAGGACGAGGTGACTCATAAACCTGAAGTAAGGTCTACAAATCAAAGTGGTTCTATTGAACACAACATGCTTGTGTTTTATTAGACTTCTATTAACTTCAAGCTGCTCTTTCAACAGGGACTTTTAACACAAGTTGACTCCGATTGTATCATTGACGCGATTCTTATAATCACTTTGATTTTGAAATAACAATTAACTTCAAACACAAGTAAACTACTTTAGGATGACATTCAAACATACTTTCGAGTCCCGAGTAGGAAATGAAGTTGCACAAAAAGGCTATAGCCAGAATATGGACGTTTCTTCTGCAGTTACAGGAATTCATTTCTCGCATCAAATTAGCAGTTCCAATATCATCGCAGTAAGTTTGAAATGATTTTTTATATCCTACCAAAACAGTTCCTATAGTTTCATTAAAACGCTTTTCGTCTGCAGATATGCATTTGCGTTTAATATTTTTATCATGCTGCTGTGATTTTTCAACTATACCGTGAAACATTTTTAAACCAAACAAGATATTTTTCAACTAAGTCTTAACTAAAAGGTATCACTACAACAATAGTGGCGTAGCAAATAATTTCTGCTTTCTGCCAACATAGAGAGTTTCACATTTCTTTCATCCACTATACCCAGGTGATCGGGTAAATAGACAGTTTTCATATTTTTTCAACCTGATAATAAATTAGTTAATTGGAGTCTACATGGCTGCAACTTACTAAAACTTTCACATCTGGCACGACTCGGTAATTCCATGCTTGCTTTGTTATCTTATTTTTTGCACATTTTCAATACTGATGAACACACACCCTGCACGCAAACATGCTAGCATACAGTAGCTGAAAATAAATTAATCTGTTTTCACATGTTAGAGAATATGACGCAAACTCTGAGCCCTGGTCTTTCGGAAAAGATGCATGGCACCCAGTGATGGACCTAGAGTTGCGGGACCCGAGGCAACGGCCCAATTTAAGCTAACTTTATACAACAATTAGGCTAACTTCACATTCAACACTCCAACCAACGAAAGCTGACGCTTTGCGCTAAAGTGGCAAATACGTTTATTATCTCACAAACAGTGATGGACTTAGGGTTGGTGGGGCGAGGCAAGGCTGAAAAGGGCCATCTGATGACGTCACCATGCTCAGTGAACTGTGATACGACCTTTTGCTCAAGTCTAGGAAGGGGATATGCCGGCCACTCACGGATGCGTTATCGAGACTACGGCATTACTGACATAACAGAAAATTCAAAAGGATACTCATGATGATATACAAATTTAAAAACACTGAAAGTTGGGAAGAGAAAGCTTGCAACACATTAAAGTCAAGCGATAGCAAGCTTGCATCGCCCCCACTTCTCTAGTTTTACAGTTTCCGTTAAAGGCCCCTTTGAAAGCAGAGCACTTGCACATTGCAGTTGCTAACTGCGGGCCCCTTTGAAAGCGAATCACTTACACATTACAGTTGCTATTGTGGGCCCTGTTGAAAGCGAATTACTTTCACGTTACAGTTGCTATTGTGGGCCCCTTTGAAAGCAAAGTACTTCCACATTTCAGTTGCTATACTCATACTGGGGACCTCTTTGAAAGCAGAGTACATACGCATTACAGTTGCTGTTGGTGGTCCTTTTAAAAGCAGAGCACTTACAAATTACAGTTGCTGTTGGCGGCCCCTTCAAAAGCAGAGTAGTTACGCATTGTATTGGGCGCCCCTTTGAAAGTAGAGTACTTACATATTCCAGTTGCTCTTCGGGGCCCCTTCAAAAGCAGACCTGAAACTGGTTTTTCGCTTTGCAGTCTTCTAAAATCTTGGGTCAGTTACAAGTTTTCGATATTTATTGCATTCCTATCTTCACTACTGCTTTTTCTTTCAAGGCTGCCACCAGGCATTAAAATATGAACTTCTAACAAAAACAGACCAATTTTGCACAGCCCACCGGCAATTTACTTTGAGGTTCCAGCAACTATACAAAAAACTCGATTTAGCGTTATAGTCTTTGTTTCGCCAGCTTTAAGTGGACTTCAACTCTCATTTCACTCAAACTATGAGAAAACTGAAATCTCGACGTGAAACTGCGCAACCGATCTACATCTAGACACTCTGTCTCTGTTACTTGTGAGTTGTACAGTAAAATGTATTCCTTCATGGAAAAAAGATACTCATTTACGTTTTTGCTAAAAAAAGGTAAATGCAACCCACGATGTCCACCAGTTTGTATTTATGACCAGGTTTTCGTACACACGAAATTCAGTATGCCTTATGATAGTCACATGGATGCCCAGAGATTTTATGGTTTAACACTTATTCAAGTGTATTTTTAACATAGTGCTCCACGCTGTCAATATACTACAGGCCGCGCTCCGGAACTGCCACTGATATAAAGATCTTTCTGGCTTTCCAGATTTTCTTACATCAATACGAATTGTTCTGCCCATAATGCTTGTTATTGGCAAGTTAACTAGGTTTTGGCGAGTGCCGCGACGTAAAACAGTTGTTAATCATTATAAAGATTCAATCGTTATGCGTCACTGCATGTCTGTCAACGAAACACGTGACGAATCACGGGAGGCAGTTGCTGTAGTGGTTCACCTCATGTTTCACCTTTCTGTGTTCAACATTCTAGCCAATACTCCCTAACAGGGTTTTTTTAAGGCGGTTTATGAGTTCAAAACGGACCCATAAATTTCCTGTGCGGACCCATAAAATTGGTACTTCCACATTAAATCTGGACAACCACGAAAAGTTTTAGCTGAATTGAATCGCTGCTTCAGTTAACGTCCAAAACCTATTTGCCTCACATCAAGTAAGTGCAGTGCATACAGTAACCTCGCCTATTCATCATAACCATCTTGGAAATCCCATGCAACGCAACAATTAATAATTTGACAGCTTTTACAAGATCAACAATTAAACGTTACGCAGGTTTTTTTAAGGAAAATGTTTGGTAGCCAGTATGCACCTGTGCGGACCCGATTTCTCTGATTCTAGGAACCTGATTTTCAATTCTGTGGACCCGAAACAGTTTCCTGAAACACCTTAAAAATCTGACGTAACGTAATAATTAACGCTTTGAATGCCACTGAGTCTGGCGCTTTCAGCAAGCCAAGTCTTCTCCAGATTTTATTCCTTTACTTTCTTGTGTGGATATTTTCAGAAGATAATGTCATAGCAAAAACGTAAAGCTAGCCATCCAAGAATAAAGCAGTATTTTTGTAGTAAGCCTAAACAAAGATTTCTTGCTGTTAGCCAGCCAGAAAGTGCAAACGCCAGAAGCAGTGACTGCAAAGGTTCTTTTGATTCTGTTGTGCAGGAAGTACAGCATTAAAGTCAGTCCTGTCGCAAAGGGGGGATGGCTAACCCCCAAAACAAAGCTCCAAGCCCCTCCAAATTGAAACATGAAACACTATAAATCACTTGAGTTTTGTCAATTTTTAGTGTCAAGCTCCCCGCACAAATCCAAAGCCCACCTATTGAAAACTTTCTGGCATCGGTTCTGATTCAACTGTTAGAATCTCAAAAGCATCGTCAGTTTCTAACAGTCAGTCATAAGCAGGGGCGGATCCAGCCAGTAAGTGTGAGTGTGGGGCGATTTCAGTAATATTTGGCAGTCAAATCTCATTACCGGTTCACTACTGAAACAGAGATGAAACTTACTTCACAACACTACTGTGACGAAGCAATGGACAGCAAAATGACCTTCAATCGCAAATACTGTTTTCCGAAGTGCAAAAAATCATGGTAAAAAGAGCTACTTTTGTAGGTTTAAGGGGGCGATCGCCCCCCCTGGATCCGTCCCTGGGCATAAGCATCTGACAATCAGACTTCTCAATAATGGATTAAGCTGAAAGGTTTGGATGAATCCCCACAAATGAAGGTGTTCACTCTGCATGCTGAATGATATGTTTGCTATGCTCAAAGCATCCAGAAGTTACCACCGGCCGAGGAAAAAATGGTAATATTTACACTTCGGAGCCTGCCAGGCCTCCATGCCCATACCTGGATAATCATCTCAGCTCTGATTAACGCCAAAAAGCCAACAGCCTGGAAAAAACTCAACGAATTTCACTATTTCATGCTATTCATCAGGATCGCATTTCAGATAAAGTTAACATGGTAGCTCAGCGTGCACATCTGATTTATTGGGTTTTGAAAGAAGAGATAGCGGATCGAAAAATAGCTTCCTTGCAAACCTTGATCGACCACATCGGCCGTAATGATCGGCTTTGCGACCTCCATCACAACAGTTCTGTGGCAGTAACCGAGTTTATTTTGCTGATCTCCGAACATTTGAGTAATCGCATTGTTTCTGATGTCAAGTAGAGCCCATGGTGGGCTAGTATGGTCGAGACAACCAATATTTCTGCAATGTACTGTCCATTCCAGTTGCCACAACCTGGCCAGAGCAAAGATTTTCAACTCTGTGCCGTGTTAAAACCAAGCAACGAAACCGGCTGCTCAATGTAACTCTGAATGCTCTCATAAATGTTTCAATGAACGGTCCAGAAAGTCTTCAATGTGGGGGTTTTACGTTTGTGCAGCGGGGCTTGACATTCTGAAAATTGACAAAATCTCCATTGATTTATAGCATTTCATATTTCAATTTTAGGGGCTGGGAGCTTTGTTTGAGAGGCTAGCTGCACAAAAGCCCCCATGGCGATGGGATTGGGTCCAGAGCAGCTCAATGATGAGGGCGCTCTTGAGAATGCTCCTGAAATTTGTGATTGAAATGGATAAAAGCAATTCATAAACGGAGAGTGACACAGCGAGCACTGAAGACCCTTGAATCGGCAGGTGACGAGCAAGAAACCGATGCTTTCACTATGAACAACAGCTGTTTAATGATGTTGAAATTGAAAAATTTGTGTTGACATTTTTGTAACTACAGTAGTACTAATTGTGCACTGTGACTGCCAATACTGTAATAAACAATATGTTTAGGAATTATTTTGTACGTTTTGCTAAACATAGCGGCCTCGTAAAATTTCTTGGTGTTCCCTTAAACCAAACCTTAAAAAACCCTGCCCCCTAACAAAATTTTATTCAGATAAGAGATGTCTTTGCTCACCAAAGTGCAATAGAAGATGAAGTTACGAAGAAATATCCTCTCTGATCTACAGTGTACTTGGTCAGAAGTCTTTATTTAATATAATTACGCATTTTAGCGTTGAATATAACTCAGAAAATGAATATGTAGCAGCAGGGGCAGATTAAGGCTGTGTGGGGCCCCTGACTGAAACTTAGAAAAGGGACCTTTCTATATATATATGAAACTGTCGTTAATATGGAAAAAAATATATGAATGAGCTGAAATATTTGCATAGGTTTGAGCCAGGGAGGGCAAATTTAGCTGAAGGGGGTTCGTTAGCAACCGTTTGGGTATGCAATAATTAGTTCCACAAAACTGATATAGGTTATTCCACAAAAACAGAAAATGTTTGTCGGGTGATGTGATGAGCTTCAATTGGGTAAATTGACTTTAAAGTAGAATTTTACGTTTTCATGT